>Ga0208264_1000173_pt1 | contig 29526 bp, 27 predicted proteins | sample LakWasMet31_HOW6_2_FD_183873 | JGI IMG/M metagenome (GOLD analysis project Ga0208264, IMG submission 183873) | Freshwater sediment methanotrophic microbial communities from Lake Washington under simulated oxygen tension - Sediment Metagenome... | ecosystem: Environmental > Aquatic > Freshwater >... | reverse complement strand
TCAACCTCTACGCCGCGTACCGCAGCAACAGCGAGGATTGGATCGTCAACTTGGTGCGCGCTGGTATGGGTGTTGCGTTGATGCCGGAGTACAGCCTGCCTGCAAACGCCGTTGACGTGCGTTGCCGTTATTTGAGCAATCCCGAAATCAGCCGCCAAATCTATGCGATTTATTATCCGCAGAACCAGAAAAACACTGAAATTAAGAACTTGCTTGCAATTTTAATCCATAGGTAAACCTTATGTTTTCATAGGCAGTTTGTATTTTACATGCTCGCCTGATTAATAATAAGATGAACTTAGACACATCAACATAAGTCTTGCGCTTATTAGCTCACCTTCCTAAAGCCAAAAAAAATAAAGATGAGCCATTTTAATAGCTATATGACACTTTCACTTCAGTCATCCTTGCACAAAACTTATTTTTTTGATGTGGTACCGAACCGCCTTATCTTTCCAGGCAGCCTCAAGTCGTAAAGGCCACTCCCCAGGTAACCACCAGGCAAGCCCCAAAACATGATGTCGTTGAGCAAGTGTATGTTGCTCAAAAATCAACCCATTTTCCACGCTATTTTTTCATACGTGGATCATCGGTTGGATTCGTATAAGTAATCCCCCATGGCCCAGTAGCGATTAGTTCGACGATTGTTTCCTTATCGGTGGTCCACACATAATGAGTGTGTCTGGCAGGTAACACAAAGCTTGAACCTACATTAAGCATCTCACCATTTTTTATATCGAATATTTCACCCATGCCATTGCCTAGTTTGCCACGCAAAACTGTAATTACTTATGTAAACGGGTGTATATGTGGTGGGATTGGATAATTAGATGGAAATTTCAGCAAAGCGATAAAAACACCGGCTTTCTTTGGGTCGCCTACTAGAATGACGCTTTGGGCACCTTTAGGGAGCGACGGCTCGTCATGCCAATTGACACTATCGGGGATAAACGATTCCATAGTAACCGCGCTCATGCGATCAATTTTATCCTGAGCTAATGCGGAATCTGCGAAAAAAACAAGCATTAAGGCCATCAAATAAATTCTCATTTTGCATCCCCATTTTCTATGTGGTTGTTAAGGATCTGCGGCTTCTCGGATAACACGTTTACAACAGCAGTGGTGTTGGATAGAGCAATAGGTGGCGATGTTTGGATATTATCTAAATCCTTATCAATTGCAGAAAACTTCGCAATTAGTGCGCCTCTCTATTGACTATTTAAGTGGTTTTACAATGCCATATAAAACTGACTTTAACAACGAAATTCCTTTATGTGCCAGAGACTAGCGCTAATCCGCATCTTTGGCTGTTACTCCAAAACGCGTTCGTAAAACAAATAATCCTTTTGGTGCCGAATTAGCTCTCAGTTTTATTTTTATAGTCGATCAACTTCACGATAGTGCTATTGTCTGGAAAGCGGTGGCCTTCTTTGATGGGCGTATCACACAGGATGCATTTGCCATTACTGATCGTTTCGGCTTCAATGATGTTCTTAAATCGGACAGATGAGTCTATCGAATTAATATAGGGCCTGGGGCATCATGCCACATGATGCTGGTGTTATGCGGTCAGTACTTTGGATTCAGTATCCAACTTTATTATTCTCCTACAATTGGCAACATGACCGGAGACTACGAGGGATTCTGACTTGGAATAACTGACTTTTAAGTTAATTAAACAGGTGTGTTTTAGACGGCTAGGCCGCTAGAGTGATACTTTATTGCCTTCCTACACTGGGCAAGAACATGCAGTTTTGTGCTTCAGTATAGGACTTTATTATTTTAGTTTTCTGTGATGATCTGGTTTTTATAGTTATCAGTATAGGACTTTATTTTTTAACGAGTGATTTTTGCTGTGATGGAATAAGGCTTTCAGGCTGATTCAGTATAGGACTTTATTATTCTCCTACAACCGATAACCCTGGGTAACTTCAACGAGTTTTAAATCTCGATGTAGTACATAGAATTTTTGAGGGAAAGTCCATAAAAAGAACCCAATCCAATTTCAGTTTGGCAGATTTGGTTAATTAGTAAGATAAAGAAGTCTTGTCTTGTTATCTTGGTAAAAAATACTGATTTCCGCTGATCTTAACCACGCAATAACGATCATCAACAATTTCAGCCTCAAGCTTCATGTCTTTGGCTTTAATTTCGACACCATGAAAATACTGTAGCTTAGCTCTCAAAAGCCGTTTTTGGTAAATGGTAGATGAGCTTGGTTTTTGCAGCAATTCGATTAAACGACGTTCAGCGTCCTTCTTCGAATAAATCTTGGATTTTTTGATATGACGCGGCAAACTCCATTTCACGCCGTATTGATCTCTAAGAAATCCCACGAATCCTGATATTGCAGCTCGTTGCCCTGGTTTTCTTCTCAAATACTTATCCAGGTCAAACTGTGTAGGCATGTCCTTAGCTCCCAGCAACAAGGAGACTGCGGGTTTAATGGACAACCGAACTGATCGAATAGTGGATGTACCGGATTCCTTACGATGTAGCAAGTGATTATGATAATGGTCGATTACTGGCCTTAAAGTCGAATCAATGGGCATTTGGCACAATAGCTTTGAAATCTGACGACTTTCGGAATCCTCACTTTTATCATGATCAACAACCGACAGTTTAAGTTTTTCCAGCAAAAACTCGACTGGAATAATCCAACGTCGCAAACCTGCCGCACTGAATTTTGAAATCAGCTGTTGGTAACTGATTGACTCAAACTCCATGTATTCGATTTCAAGGAAGAATTTTACGTATCGATTCAGTGAAGGAACCGCTTTTTTCAAACCAACGCGATTTTCCAGCCAGTCGCTAAACTCCTGGTATAAGTTTGCCACCTCATGCTTTGAAAACTTTTTGCAATTAAGGTGAGTATTTTTCTCTAATCTATGTTTAAAAGCGCACGATTCACAGCGACTGCCGTAACCAGCAGGCATCGGTTCATTGCAATCATTGCAGGGAATGAAGCTGTGTCCATTACATTTGCTGCATAGTGTTGATCCCTGATCTAAAGCTCGGTGACGCCGACAAACGGTACAGGTACCAAAATGTTTTCTCCGACATTTCTGACAAGCAGGCTCATCAAAACCAAGTGCGGCATCACGCGATAGGTATTTAGATAATTCGCCGCAATAATTGCATTTTTTTGGTTCACGGTAATGAACAGAGCATGCATTACAGATAGGCCCCTCTGGCAATAGCCGACCAATGCTAAACTCAGCTTTACCGCAACGAATACAGGGCTTACCTTTGATTTCGCATTTTTGACATACGGATTGCGGATGCTTGCGGTGCAATCGAGCATTTTGCCCACACCCAGGACATTGGCGGCTTTTAAATTCCCTGTAATAGCAAGTAGTACAGTATGTTTCAGCTTGGTATAAACGATGAAATTTTTCAACCGCTCGCCCACATTGGTCACAACTTTTAATTATGTTCGCTTCGTTAGCCATTAAGCGGGTTATTGGATATTTTTTTTAACACCTGATTCCACATACGATCAACTTCCCATTTCGGCTTGGGCTTAGGAAAAGCAGTTTCTGTGTTTTTTTTCCGTGTTACAGGCCGCTTTTTGGCCCGTTGTTTATCAGCCAAGAGTAACGATATAGACATTAATGTTTTCGGTAGCTGAATTTTTTTGGCAGTGCTGAAACCTTGCCTTGAAACGCCAGAATCTGTAAGCGCTACAAGCAGTTCATCTTGGCTTAGCAGCATGACCTTATTAATTTCACGCAGAACGGTGCTTCTGGCTACGACATTTAGCTGTTCAAATGCCGTTTTTGACACCACTTCATTAAAATCATCAAAATTAAGCAACAGAAGTTCAGCAAATGACTTAAGTGCAGGATGCGGTGTCAGAATACAACGCCTGACAAAACTTTCGTAATATCGCACGACATCAAACCATTCAGAGATAGTTGTAGGTTTGCCATGAACTAATGGATCAATCTGCTTAAATAAAATATTATCGCTTGAGACCTGGAATGACTGGATGTCACGCTTAGATAGTAATGGTGCCGTAACATCCAACAGACTTTGATGACAACTGGCGCACTGGGTGATCAATTTATCTGTTGCAATTAGCCTATGTGGCTCTATAGGTGCCTGGCAATGTGGGCAGGAATCCAATAATGCCTTGCCATGCTGGACACAGCAAACATGCCATGCCAGCCGCCATTCTCTGCGGTAATAGGGTTTTTTATCTTCATTAAGGCAGTCAGAGCAATATTGCAAACCACCTCTTCGAATTCGATTTCTAGTTCCTGTTGTTAATAACCAGGGCCATAACTCATTGGCGGTTGGATTTCTGCCTAAAATATCCGAAGCCATTTGCAGAAGAATGGACTTATATAAATCATCGATGTTTTCACCACTGAACAAAGAAAGTTCAGTCATGCGTTCCTTTCCAGGATATCGGTCAATATCATTTGTCCAGGCACGCCAATTGCCCCAGATGGCCTCAGATACCATCAGTGGGTCACAGCCATTAGCTAATCCTGTTCGAATAAGCCAGGATGAGAGAAGTTCGTCTGGTTGTAGGAAAATCGATATATCCCAATTTTTCTTCAACGAAAAAGACTCCTAACGCCTTTTGTGGGTCTAACCCAGTGTTTAGATTGAATTATTTCTTTGTCTATTTGTTCTTTACCAGATATGATTGCTTCTTTCGCGCACTCTCTCAAAAGCCTGTGTACATTGCCAAGGTTACCACCCGAGATAGCATGAATAAGTTTAACTGACTCCGCCTTATGGAGATTTGATGGTTGTTTTAGAGGTAGTAATTTTTCGAAACTAGCTATCAACGACTGAAAGCCTTTATCCATATTCCACGTTGGTAAACTAATTACGTCAAACCGACTAGCATGTTGAGGATCCGTATGTAACATTAATACAGCTTTTTCTGTGCCAACTCCGACTATTGGAATTCTTAATTCGTTGCTTAATCCCTTTAAAACACTCATGATCATTGTTTGCTCTCTAGAAGAACCAACAAGCATTGAGTGGATTTCATCAACAATGAGCATTTTGACCTGACACTCTTTCATCAAATGAATAAGCAACTCAGTCAATTTTCCGGCAGTGTTCGACTCCCTATAAGGCGTTAAAAAATGCTGTAATATCGAAATCAAAAGTCGTTTTTCATTAGCTACTGGTGGTGATTGAGCCAGAATGATTGGACGAACTGTTTTACCCTCTTCATCAACAGTTACACTACCCTTTTGTTTTACAAAATGTTCAATTATCGTTGTTTTGCCATTATTTGACTCACCCGTGATGAGTAGATTTGGCATTCTTGGCTTCTCTGGTTCGACTAAAAGTGATTCAAGATTATTTATTATCTCTTTAGCCAACGGATAACCAATCCATCGTTGCTCACCCATGGCATGGATTCTTTCTTTATCAGTATTATCCATTACAGATGCTATTTCAGGAATTAAGTGTGGATATGCCGTCATAACTTAAGCCAGATCATCAAAAGCTTTTATTTCGTCATCATCGTCAATAAAATTGTTATTTAACATTGATGCTTCGGAAATCTGTTCAGTCAAGGGTTCCTGAAGAGGATTAGATGGGGTAATTTTTTTTGCGTGTATCTTACTCTTTTGCTCTTGCAGTCTAGCAGATTTGGTTTTTCCTTTAGCATCCTCGGTTTGTTGACGCATATCTATCCATGCTTGTGTAATTTGATTAGTATTGGTGGAGTTCATGCCTTCTATCTTCGCTTTGCGTTTAGCCTGATTAAATTCCCATAAACTCATCGGTGGTAAAGACCGGTCAGAACTAGTAATTTTAAAATACTTCTTTAAATCGGGATCATAAAACCAAACACTGCTAATATCTCTGGGATCATATCGAAAGATAAATTTCCTTTTTTTTGTTACATTTACAGGGTCCATTGCGTTAATCCATTTGATTAATGCCTCATCGAAATAAAAAAGGCAAAGCATCTCAGTACCGTAGTTTTGGATGGTTCTAGATTTAAACGGCAAAAAATCCAGCAATAAACTATGTCTGTCCAACGGTAGGCTAGGGATTCCGCGTGCTTCAGTGATGGCATTTCCAAAAATACCAATTTCCCATTGTTTATTCGGTGTTAGACCCAGGCTGCTATGCACTCGCTTATGGTAAATCTTACAAATTAATGAAACTAACCATTTTTCAAATTCAGAAAATGTCATGACAGCATTTTTTTCAGAATCGTATCCTTCCCTTTCTTTTATGTTAGAAAAAGTGGTGCCTGGTAAATTATGAATTTCTTTCAAGAAAGTACCTAGTACTCTCTCTATATGCCCACCATATTGAGGTTGCTTGACTGGCCTGAATTCCAGCTTGATATTATGAAGAAGACATGACTTTTTAAAATTACCTGATCTAAAGTCGGCCCCGTTATCTGTATGAATAGTTTCTGGGAATCCCCATACATTCCATTCAGCATCAACTTCATGTAGTTTCAGCCAGTTGTCTTTTGGTAAAATAGAATGCGCCACACACATTGCGACAGACATCTCGCTAGGGGCATCAAAGGATAAATAATAACCAGTGATCATTCGACTATATATATCCATAGCTAATGTAATCCATGGTTTTCCAATCGGTTTCCTGTATTTATCATCAACTAGGATAATATCAGCCGGTGTATGATCAATCTGGATAACTGCTAGCGGGTGTGTGGCATTTGGGAAACTACCATAAACTGGTTTATATTTATTTCTTGCTTTTTCACTACCACCCCTTGCCTTGAGGGCTGTTTTATCATTTACATTGGCAATCCTAGCTCTAATAGCTGAATCACTAGGGGGAGTTATTAGCCTTTGTAAACATAATTCTTGAACTTTCTGAATTACTTTCTGCTGAGTAGATTTCTGACTAGTCAAATATTCACTTTTTATTGCTGCTTCGACGATGGCCTCTTTATCTGCTGGGAGACGATTTTTGCCTTTTTTGTATCCACGTTGCATCGGGATAAGCGTAGTAATTACCCCCATTCCTCTAAATTTTTCAATCCAGCGGTACAAAGTGGCAACACTACGACCTATTTCTTTTGCTCTAGCTAGAACAACTTCTTTGGGAACAATATCGTCGCCAATTAATAAAGGTTTGATTGCTTTATAACGCTCCTTTGCTATGGTCCAATCTTTACTTTCAATATGTTGGATATCTTGAGAAGCATCGGTTTGTTGGTTAGGATCAACATTGGTAATAATCTCCATTTTGGAGAAAAACAAAGGGTATATGCGTCCTGTTTCTAAATCAACTCCAGTAGCACTTTCAAAATTCAGAATATCTTTGATTTTATATACTTTTTTTTCAACTGATACATAAGCCCCTGGATTGGGCTTCAGTCTTTGTCGGTTAATGACAATACCATCAGTATCGATTTCATTGGATGATAATAGATCAATCATTGCAATTACCTCGGCGATAAAACCAAACTATGGTTTGAGAACTTAAAGGTTGACTTAAGTCACAATCAAGATGCTTGGTAGCTAATAATTGCCAAACACAAAATTGCTCAATCTTTTCTTCAAGATGATGTTCGTTAAGACAGTCAGTTAATTCGGATACTGATTTTGGACCTAACATTTTTGATGTGGTACAAATTAGTTGAGTTTTTTCAGATTGAATGAAATTACGTTTAAAACCATTTAGAAATTTGATGTTTTCCAAAAACTGATCCCGTATTCGATTTTCATTATAAATCCGAAAATTCCAATCGCGCTCCCTTGCATACCTGAATCCCGCTCTAAACTTAGGCTTCAACTTTTCCCAGTCTTCAATTAAAGCCTCTTGTGGTTTGACTTCAACCAACATCGTTTTGGGATTACCGTCTTGGCTATCGAAGTAAACAAGAAAATCAGGAGTATAGTTGTATTCTCTTCCGTTTAACCCGATAAACGAAATTTGAGTTGGCTGAGCAACGATTTTGGTGACCAAAGAATTATGATCAATTCTGATTAAAAAATCTCTTTCGAGGGTTGATTCAAAAGGTATAGAATCAATGCCTCGAAATGGGAATATCCCAGATACACTTCGCCTAGTTGGCTTTATTTTTCTAGTTTGAACGTACATTTAAAACCTAGTCTCAACAATTAACATAAATTATAGACCTAGTCTCACTAATTAGCAACAATTTGGTCTCATTAATTAGCAGTAAACTATTCGTAACTTATTGATTTATATAGAAGGCGGTTTCATTAATGCAAAAAAGTCACAGCGGCAGTAATCCCAGGCCCGGCGAAATCTCGCTGGCCCATAACGGCACCTTGTTCCTCGATGAATAGAGAATTTGATCGCAAGGTGTTGGAGGTTTTACGCGAACCACTGGAAACCGGCCACATCACCATTTCCCGAGCCGCCAGACAAGTTGATTTTCCGGCGCGCTTTCAGCTGCTGGCCGCAATGAACCCCTGCCCTTGCGGCTACCTGGGTGACAGCAGCGGTCGCTGCCATTGTTCATCCGAGCAAGTCATGCGCTATCGAGCCAGAATTTCCGGCCCTTTGCTGGATCGCATAGACATCCATTTGGAAGTGCCTAAAGTCTCCCATGAGGTATTGCGCAAAGGCTCTGCCCAAGGCGAAGAGAGCAGCGCGCAAATCAGAGCGCGCGTAGTGGTCGCCAGAAATAAAGCCATGCACCGCAGTGGCAAAGCCAATTCTGCATTAACCGCCAAAGAAGTAAAACAGCTGTGCATCTTATCTGAACAAGGCCATAGCATTTTGGAACAAGCCATGGATAAGTTTGGGCTATCGCACCGGGCTTATCACCGGATTTTAAAATTGTCTCGCACGATTGCCGATTTGGACAACTCTGATTCAATAGAAATCAAGCACTTAAGTGAAGCGATTAGTTATCGGAAGCTGGATAGACGGAGTTAATTGAATAATGTATTGCAAAAACGCAAAGACCAAATTAGCTGCCTTTTAAGGCGTAGTTGGAATTAGTTTGCGTAATCACTTATTTCAAAGCCTAAATTCCTCCAGTTACGTTATCACTAATCGCAGTTACGCGGCTTATTCTTAACAGCACAAGGCTCTTTTGGAGGCCTCGTACCCGAATCAAAGTTACTTTAACTATAAACGTTAACTACCAACCGATATGACAAATATAACTTTTACCTCCGCCGATTACCTTGAGATTCGCCGCCGAGGTTTTTTACTGCATGAAAAGATTTTCAGAAAGCTAAGTAACGATGATATTAAAACTTGTGGCCGCCATCTTGGGATATGGCATCAAAAAGCGCTGGCTATAGCTAACGATGAAGAAATGGATTTATTTTCTGATTACGCAATTTACGGCTATCGCCCAAATGGTTTCAATATGGCTGAAAAATTCCTGCGCTTATTCTCTAAGGAGGCGGACGATTTTGAGCTTGAATTGCTTAAACGTATGCGTTTTAGTCAATATGCAATTTATCAAGTAGAAGAAACAAATAGCACGGATACTCTGCAAGCCGTGGATGTGTTTAGCAAAGTTCAGTACAAGCTCATAGATCACCAATTGGCTAAGACCGCCTATCCAGGTTTGATCTTGGCTGGTTACCTGATCGATTTTGATGATTTCTTCATTCAAACGGGCGGAACGGTGTTAATGACACGGGAAATTCTTGAATCTGCTGAAGTTATGCGCGTAATTGATAATATTGATGACAATCAACTTGGCAATTTTTTGAGCAATCCAGCCAATGGTGCTAAGCTTGCAAAAGCAGTTATTTCCGCAGTCTTAAAAGTAGGACAAGCCTCAAATTTCACGCATGAATCACCTTAACAGCCTGGAGGCGGCATTCGCGATTAATTCGATTTTTCAGGAAATTATCCGCTATTAGATAAGGCTTTATCCGAAATCCCTTAGATCAACTTCAAAGCGCTCAAATTCAAGGTCATCGCCAGACATTCTTAGTTGGCGATTGTTTTGCTTCATAAAGTTGGAATTTTTAATACGCCTAGTGGTTAATACGTCTGCCGCAGGCACGCCACGACAAGAAATTATCTGTATCTTGCCCTTTTGGGCAGCATCGAGCACGGAGCTGAATAGGTTATTAGCGACTTGCCCAGCCTGCCCTGATGCAGCAAAACCCTTGGTGTCTTATTCCTGTACGCACAAGGTTTCAGCACGCTTACCAATGGGGGTAATACTTTCATATTGATTTACTTGCCAACGGTACCGAAGCTGCATACTTTTATTCATTAGAAATGCCCGCTCAACTTCAAAATGTTCGCCCTCGTGATACACCTGCCAACCCAGATCGCGTTGTGAACCCGTTTTTATCTTGCTGGCCAGCACAGTTTCCACGGTTTGCCCGGCAAGGCAGGGTTGGTTTTTGACAATTGCTTCAACGGTGGTTTCATCAATTTGAGCATAACAGGGTGTCATCAATAATAAGGCCGGAAGAATAAACAAGCGATGGGATTTCATCTGGAAATTACCTGGTATTCAAAATACTATTGAGTTTAAAAATTATAGCCTTGCTGGTCATGCTGAGTAATATCGGCGCCAGTGACTTCTTCTTCCTGAGTAATTCGCAAAATAAAGAATTTATTGATTAGCATCAGTAAGCCAAAACTGACCAAACCACTCCAAACAATAGTCACTGCTATACCTAACAATTGAATGGCGATTTGTTGCCCAATTCCTGACTCAGCGACAACTCCGATACCGCCAAACCGCTGATCGGCAAAGATTCCTGTTAATAATGCCCCCAGGATGCCACTAACACCATGTACAGGAAACACATCCAGGGCATCGTCAATCAATAAGCGTTGTTTGATTAATTGTATGGAAAAAAAACAACCAATTCCGGCGACGACGCCAATCACCATAGCAGCCCAAGGCGATACAAAACCCGCGCCTGCGGCTATTATGCCAAGACCGGCCACCATGCCAGTCATGGCGCCTAACACGCTGGGCTTGCCAAACTTTAACCAATCCAAACCTATCCAGGTAACAGAGGCTGCTGAAGCGCATAAATGCGTAGACAGCATTGCCATCCCCGCAGAACCATTCGCCATTAGCGCGCTACCGGCACTGAAACCGTGCCAGCCTACCCAGAGTACACCTGCGCCAGTTGCCGTCATGGTTAAGTTGTGCGGCATTAAGGGGCTGCGTGGAAATCCCTTGCGCGGTCCAATGACTACGGCTGCCACCAAAGCGGCAACGCCGGCACTGCCATGCACAACAATACCACCGGCAAAATCCATGACGCCTAAACCAGCCAGCCAACCCTCGCCCCAAATCCAGTGACAAACAGGCACATACACCAGTAATTCCCAAAGCGCACAAAACAACAACAACGGAAAAAATCTAACTCGCTCGACTAATGCGCCTACGATTAAGGCTGGGGCAAAAATTGCGAATGTCATGTGGTACATTGCAAATACCGATTCCGGTAGATTTCCTACCAGTTGATCGGCTGTCATGTTGATAAAGAATACCTGGCTATAGCCTCCGATGATCGCTGGCCAGCTCTCACCTTTGGTGAGCGCCAAACTGTATCCTGCAACCGCCCAAATTAAGGAAATCAATGCAGTGATCGAAAAGCAGGCCATAATCACGGACAACACGTTTTTACTGCGCACCAGACCGCCATAGAACAGAGCCAAGCCCGGCAGGGTCATAAACAACACCAAGCCAGCCGACGTTAGAATCCAAGCAGTATCGGCCGAATTAAGTTCATTACTGTTAGCCAATTGCGGCATCAGGAACAGAATAAGTGCAAAAGTAAGCGTAGGCATGGTTGCTCCATAAGGTAAGGATACCAGCAAAACACAAATCTATATCGATTCGCTACTGCATAGCATCATGATAATCATTTTCTGCCTCCCTGCCTAGTGTGACTTGGGAGGGCAGAGGTAATAGTCTGATCAAAAAGTCAAAACCACATCCATAGCAATGGTCAGTTGTTGATTCTGGGTATTTTGCAGATAGCTGGCTTTGCTGGTATCGGTAGTGTCAAAGCGAATTTCCGGACGCAGCTTTAACCAGGGTAACGCTTGCCAGTTAGCACCAGCGGTTATTTCAAAATAGTTTCCGGGCAGATGAATTGGCAAGCGTGTGCCTGCATTGTCACGAAACCATTCCGCCCGAAGACCCAGGGAAAATGAATCGCTAACATCATAAAAAAAATACTGATTCAAGCCATACCAGCAGGCAGTTTGTGGATGCGTAGCGGCTTCCTGATAACCAAAATCCTGCTGAAAAACGTAACGGAATTGGTCAGTAAATTGGTGCGAAATTACCAAACTGGATAGGCTTCGATTATTTGAACTAGTAGCATTTATATTCCCACTAATTACAGACCAAGCTATCGAACTGGTTGCGTCATCGTTTGCCCATGAAACGCCGCCCAAAAAATTCCAATTTCCAGGATCTTTTGCAACATTATCCCAACCGGTAACCGCACCCGCATTAACGGTAAAATTTTCATTGATCGCGTAACTGAGCATCACTCCGCTATGGGTAAATGGCTCTCCATATTGCATGGCGTAGGCGTGCGAATAGAAAAAATTATTCGGAGCCGTGACAACTTCTTGACCCATCAGCGTATAAAAATGACCAATTTTTGCAGTAATCCCTTTACCAACAGGAGCAAAAATTTCCAGATAAGCCTGAGGAATTGCAATGCTATATAAGCCTAGGCTGTGCGGGTTAATCAACTTGCCATCAAAACCTGACGCCTGCGTAAACCGGCTGTCTGTACCAAACATCAGATCCAGTTTGCCACCAATATTCCAATGCTTGGCCGCCATATCGAGGCTCTTTTGAACAGTGACATAAAATTGATTTAACTGAAATTCAGCGCTGCGGTCATTAAAAGTGACGGGGCTATTGTTGTGATTTTCGGGATTACCGGTATTGTAGGTAGCTCCCGCTGTCAACCAACCACTTAAACTAAGATTATGACTTTGCATAAAATCAACTTGATTGATGTCATGACCTGATAGAGTTTGGATCAAATTATCAGCCAGAACCGGCCGAGTAAAAAAACCGGCCCACAAGGTCAGATAAACTAAGCCAACTAACCAGCGAAACCCGAAAATTATAAACATAATCGTTGGGTTTAAAACCGCAGAACCCTATCAACCGCAATCAGTAATTGATCTTGACGGGTTTGATTTTGAACAGGCCTTAACCCACAGGTCATGTCATATCGAGTTTCAGAACGAGCGATCCAACCGCTCACAGTCAAATCAAATTTATCTAAAACGCTTAGTTGATTTAAATCCTGTCCAGTGCATGTGTTAGCCATCCCTTGATTTTGTGCCCTAACTGCAAAGGATTGACGCAAACAGAACCCCAATACTGAACAAGTAACCTTGGCTAAATTTGATCTTGTTGGTTTTGTTATGGGCATAAGCATAAGTTATAAGCAGCATGATTAACGCACGCAAACCACGCACCAAAAAAAACCAACTACATTATGGGTGGCAATTTTGCCGTTGCATTATAACTCATTAAAAATAAAGACAATAAATTATATTTATCTTGAATTGAAAAAATTAATTGTAATTTCGTATCGATATTAAGTACTATTATGGTGCTTGAATCACATTTTTTGCACTTTTTTGGTATTTTACTTGCAATTGCATTTATTCGGAGACATAGACATGCATAAAATTTCTGTCAAACAGAAACGACTAAGACTAAAGTTGTCTTGCTCAGGAGTAATACTTTGTTTTTTACTCTCTCCACTGCCCTTGCTGGCTAAAATTCAGGAAGCAAAAGCCGAGGATGTGGCTAGCTGTAAATTGTTTGATACAATCGAAGCATCATCCGGTTACGGTAAAAAATTTAACTGGCAAAGTGTTGCAAAAGATACAGCCCTTGAACAGGCTCAACAGTTAGGGGCAAGCCATTTAGTATGGGACCGGTTTAATCCTGTTGGCGCTTTTAATGGCATAGCGATAGCGAAACTATACAAGTGCAATAGCTAGGATGGTTGCTCGCTCAAGCCTGAGAACTACAATAAAAAAATCAGTAAACCGATATCATCTATGCGAGAGTAATATCGGTAGTTTGAACAACAAATGGATTTTGGCGCACAGTATATCTACCGCTAAAGAATGCCAGCACTCTGGTTTTAACTTCCCAACCAATGCGATAGTGACATTAAAAACCTTAATTTGCCTGGCGGTTAAAATTGAAGTAATGGAGAATGACGTGAGTCATCAACTAGGGTTGATGACTTAGCGTTAATTTCCTTTTATTTTTCAATCAACACTACAGCTTGCACAGCAATCCCTTCCTTACGGCCTTCAAAACCCAGTTTCTCAGTGGTAGTCGCTTTCACGTTAATGCAGTCAACATCAACGTGTAAATCTTCGGCAATGTTAGCGCACATCTGCGCTGTATGCGGTGACATTTTGGGTGCCTGGGCAATGATGGTTATATCGGCATTCACTAAAAAATAGCCTTTAGCCTGCACGATGCTGTAAACATGGCGCAGCAATACGCGGCTGTCCGCACCTTTAAAGTTGGGATCGGTATCCGGGAAGTGTTTGCCTATATCACCCAGTGCTGCTGCACCCAGGATGGCGTCGCAGAGGGCATGTAACACCACATCGCCGTCGGAATGGGCTTCCAGGCCTTGTTCATAAGGGATTTTTACGCCGCCTAAAATAACATCACCACCGTCTTTAAACCGGTGTACATCATAACCTTGACCAACTCTAATCATTGCTGCTCCATATAAAATTGCGCTAGCGCCAAGTCTTCCGGTCGGGTGATTTTGATGTTATCCGGACGACCTTCGACGATTTTTGGCTGAAAGCCTTGTAATTCCAAGGCACTGGCTTCATCGGTAATGGCAGGATTGCCTTGATGCTGCTCCAGTGCCGCCTTTAACATGCCGTACCGGAACATTTGCGGAGTTAATGCCCGCCAGATATGACTTCTATCCAGCGTACCGATTATGTCTTGTCCGTTGACATTTTTTAAGGTGTCGTGCGAGGACAAAGCCAAAATACCACCGACTTGATCATGCTCCAGGCTGGTTAATAATTGCTTGATGTCAGTTGAGGTAATACAAGGCCGTGCGGCATCATGCACCAATACCCAGTCATTATCGGAAGCTTGCTCTCTTATGGCCTTTAATGCAGACAATACGGAATCAGCCCGTTCTTTGCCGCCTGGGGCAGTGATAATTTTAGCTTGTTTAGAAACTTCCAGTTCGGGCCAATAAGGATCTTCAACTGATATGGCTACAGAGATACCGGTAAAGACATCCGACTGAAGCAAACGCGCCAGGGTGTGTTCAATGACAGTTTGGCCGTTTAACAACAAATATTGTTTGGGGCGATCAGCATTCATGCGTTTGCCAACGCCAGCCGCAGGCACAACTGCCCATGTTTTTGTCGGTTCAGTCATTTGTGATTGTGGATATAAGATTTGCAGAATAACGCCTGGCTTTTGCCATTGGCTTTATTCAAGAATTTGGAAAAACGTTTCGTTTTCTTTAATCATGCCCAATTCATCCCGGGCACGTTCTTCGTAGGCATCCTGGCCTTTGCGTAAATCCAGCACCTCGGCGTATAACGCTTCGTTGCGCTCCCGGCGCTCTTCAGATAGCGCCTTCAACTCATCCAGACGTTGTTGCGATGCTTTAATTTCTTTAATGCCGCCGTCACCTTCCCATAACCGGTACTGAAGCAAGGCAATCAAACAAATTGTAATGGTAATGACGGTTTTTATAACGATGTCCCCAAAGCAATGAACGGGCGGCTGATTTAAACAGCCGCCCAAACTAATTACAACATTCTAAATGCGCTACGACCTGCGTATTTAGCCAAGCTGCCTAATTCTTCTTCAATTTTCATCAAGCGGTTGTACTTGGCAACACGGTCAGAACGGCTTAATGAACCTGTTTTGATTTGACCAGTGCCGGTAGCGACAGCCAAATCAGCTATCGTGACGTCTTCAGTTTCGCCTGAACGATGTGACATAACAGCCGTGTAAGAAGCTTTATGCGCCATATCAATCGCAGCAAAAGTTTCAGTTAAGGTACCGATTTGGTTTACTTTAATCAGGATAGAGTTAGCAATGTTTCTTTCTATGCCTTTTTTCAGTATAGCTGGGTTTGTTACAAATAAATCATCACCCACCAATTGGATGCGGTTACCCAATTTTTCAGTAATTAATTTCCAGCCGTCCCAATCGTTTTCGTCAAAACCGTCTTCGATGCTGATGATTGGATATTTGTTAACCCAATCAACAAAGAAATCAGCCATTTGCTCTGAGCTGTAAGTTTTGCTTTCTGAAGCCAAATCGTAAATGCCATCGTGATAATATTCAGATGCCGCAGCGTCCAAACCTAAGTAAATATCAACGCCTGGCTTGTAACCGGCTTGTTCGATTGCTTGTAAGATTACGCTAATGGCTTCTTCGTTTGAAGACAAGTTAGGCGCGAAACCACCTTCGTCACCAACAGTTGTTGCCAAACCTTTTGATTTTAAAACTTTTGCCAAGTTGTGGAAAACCTCAGCACCATAACGGATCGCTTCGCGGAAGGAAGGCGCACCCACTGGCAAAATCATAAATTCTTGTAAATCAACGCTGTTGTCCGCGTGTGATCCGCCATTGATGATGTTCATCATTGGCACTGGCAAAATAAATTCGCCAGATTTGTTGAAATGACGGTACAAAGGCTGACCGGCTTCTTTAGCAGCGGCATGCGCAGCAGCCATAGAAACAGCCAACATGGCATTAGCGCCTAAGCGGGCTTTCGTATCAGTGCCATCTAAAGCAATCAGTTTGTTATCAAGACCGGCTTGATCAGCAACATCCAAACCTATAACCGCATCGCGAATTTCAGTTTTAACATTATTAACTGCGTTTAAAACGCCTTTGCCCAAATAACGGCTTTTGTCGCCGTCACGTAATTCGATGGCTTCACGTTCGCCAGTGGATGCACCAGATGGCACCATTGCGCTGCCCACAATGCCGGATGCCAATATTACATCGGCTTCTACGGTTGGGTTACCGCGTGAATCTAAAACTTCTCTGGCTTTAATATCAACAATTTTGCTCATGTTTTTAAGTAACTCCGGTAAGGGTTTGAAAAAATGTATAACGTTAAAATTTATAGTTGAACATCCTGTTCAAAGATCTGTAATTAAAGCGAATTAGGGACTATCAAATAACGCGGCTAAATCAATTTTTAAGTCAGGAAATAAATGCGACGCCGCCACATCATCACCAGCGTAACTGTTGCTCAACTGGTATTGCCGGCTGTCTTCATTTAACACAAACTGGTTAATCACTTCTTCATAAGGAAACACCAGCCAGTATTCTTTTACGCCGCTCTCTGCGTATAGCGCGTGCTTAATTTTGACTTCTTTTTGTGAGTTGCCCTTGGATAAGATCTCAATAATCCAATCCGGAGCGCCATTACAACCCTGTTCGTCCAATTTGCTGCTATCGCAAATTACGCAAATATCGGGTTGTACCACGGTGGTAATTTCTTTATTGGCTAATAACGATTTGTTGCGGTCGTATAAGCGTACATCAAATGGGGCGGAAAAAGCTTTACAGGCTTTATGGTTAAAATAATTAAATAAAGCACCTGAAAGCTGCCAGGAAATACTTTGATGCTTAACATTAGGCGCAGGCGACATCAATAGGATTTTACCTTTAATCAACTCCACCGCCTCATTCAACTGCCACGTCAAATAATCAGCGTAACTGTAGTTGGCAGTTAAATCGAGTTGGGATAATTGGGTAATTTTAGCCATGCCTGTCCAAATAGTATTACAACGTTGTCTCTATAAATGGCTGTTTTTTTACAGCCTGATCTAAAATCAACAAGGTTTCCAGTAATTCGCGCATTCTATGTAATGGCCAGGAGTTTGGGCCATCACTTTTAGCTTCTGCCGGATTGGGATGGGTTTCCATAAATATGCCTGCAATGCCCACTGCCACAGCCGCTCTGGATAAAATTGGTACAAACTCACGCTGCCCACCGGATGAAGTGCCCTGCCCGCCTGGTAATTGCACGGAATGTGTGGCATCAAATACCACTGGACATCCGGTATCGCGCATGACTGCCAAAGAACGCATGTCGGAAACTAAATTATTGTAACCAAAAGACACGCCGCGCTCACAAACCATAATGTGCTGATTGCCCGTAGCCTTGGCTTTATTGGCTACATGAACCATATCCCACGGCGCTAAAAACTGACCTTTTTTTATGTTGACCGGTATGCCTTGAGAAGCAACCTCCTGAATAAAATTGGTTTGGCGGCATAAGAAAGCAGGCGTCTGCATGACATCAACCACTGAAGCCACTTCTTTTAACGGGGTATCTTCATGCACGTCAGTTAACACAGGCACGCCAATTTGTTGCTTAACTTTTTCCAGAATCTGCAAGCCTTTTTCTAGACCCAAGCCGCGAAAGCTTTCATGTGAAGAACGGTTAGCTTTATCAAAGGAAGATTTGTAGATAAACGGTATATTTAATGCGGTGGTTAGTTCTTTTAGATAACCCGCGGTATCCAGCGCCAATTGTTCACTTTCAATAACGCACGGTCCAGCTATTAAAAATAAAGGCTGGTCTAACCCTACTTCAAATCCACAAATATTCATTAAGCTTCTACCTTTTTATGTTGGGCTGCCGCAACGACAAAACCGGAAAATAACGGATGGCCTTTTCTTGGCGTTGAGGTGAACTCAGGATGGAACTGGCAGGCCACAAACCACGGATGGGTCGGGATTTCTATCATTTCCACCAAGCGACCATCAATGGATTTGCCGGAAAAGCGCATACCGGCTTTTTCCAGTTTTTCAATGTATTGATTGTTAAACTCGTACCGATGGCGATGTCGTTCGGTGATGACATCTTTTTGGTACAGCTCAAACGCCAGTGAATCCGGTTGTAAACGACATTGTTGACCACCCAGGCGCATTGACCCTCCTAGATCGGTGTTTTCATCGCGAGTTTCCACTTTACCGCACTCCGCCATCCATTCGGTAATTAAGCCAATGACCGGGTGCGGTGAATTTGGCAAAAACTCGGTACTGTGTGCGCCTTCCAAGCCAGCGACATCACGGGCAAACTCAATCACCGCCACTTGCATACCTAAACATATGCCAAGATAAGGGATTTTATTTTCACGGGCATAACGCACCGTGGCAATTTTGCCTTCTACACCACGCTCACCAAAACCGCCGGGAACCAAAATGGCATCCACATCTTTCAAGCGGGAAATGCCTTCATCTTCAATGGTTTCTGAATCAATATAGACGATTTTTACTTTATGGCGGGTGCGAATTCCGGCGTGGATAAGTGCTTCATTGATGGATTTGTAAGCATCGGAATGATCAACATACTTACCAACCACAGCAATTTTAACTTCGGCTACAGGATGGGTTAACGCATCCACCACATCTCGCCATTCAGTCAGATCAGCGGGAGGGACATCCAGACGCAGCTTGTTTACCACAATGTCATCCAAACCTTGGTCATGCAGCAATAACGGAATACGATAAATCGAATCCGCATCCACGGCAGATATAACCGCTTTTTCTTCTACGTTGGTAAACAGGGCAATTTTGCGCCGCTCACTCACTGGGATGGCTTGTTCAGACCGGCAAATCAAAATGTCCGGCTGAATACCAATAGTGCGTAATTCTTTTACGGAATGCTGGGTTGGCTTGGTTTTTAACTCGCCTGCGGAGCGAATATAAGGCACTAAAGTCAAATGAATAAACAATGACCGGTCTGCGCCTAACTCAACTCGCATCTGCCGGATAGCTTCCAAAAACGGTAGAGATTCAATATCACCGACCGTGCCGCCGACTTCTATCAAAGCCACATCCATACCTACGGCACTTTGATAAACACGACGTTTGATTTCATCAGTAATATGAGGAATAACCTGAACGGTAGCGCCCAGATAATCACCACGCCGTTCACTACGCAGCACGCTGTCGTAGACTTGTCCGGTGGTGAAGTTGTTTTTCTTGCCCATGGTGGTTTTTAAAAACCGCTCATAGTGACCTAAATCCAGGTCGGTCTCAGCACCATCTTCGGTTACAAAAACCTCACCATGTTGAAACGGGCTCATAGTGCCGGGGTCAACATTGATGTAAGGATCTAGCTTGGTCATGGTGACCTTAAGACCACGCGCTTCAAGAATGGCTGCCAACGAAGACGCTGCAATGCCTTTGCCCAGCGATGATACAACGCCGCCGGTAATAAAAATGTATTTGGTCATGTAGGGATTTGACTTCTGATGCGAACGACTAAGAGTGATTAAACTGGGGTATTTTAATCGACAATCCCTTTTTAGTCATTGTCTTTCGGGTTTTAATTTAATGCAGCCGTCCTAGTAATGCGGTTTTTAATTCCGTTTTGGATGAGTTTTAGCTCATCCAAATACGTCCGAGCTAAGACATTTAGATTAGCACTGGCAACATTGCCTGACGCCGTTCGGATCAATCCAGTATTTTTTATTACTGGAACAAGTAAAAGATTTACACCCCGTAGTAGGAACACAACTAAAAGCAGTTGTTTTGGTAGCACAGGAGGGTTTAACCAATTGATAAACTAGCCCCATAAACAACACCATAGCTATGCCAGCCAAAATAGCACGTCTATTCTTACCCATTTTTATTGATTGAAAATCAAACCAAACATGGTCGGCGTACTGTAATTTCATATTTTTAACTCCATAAGTGATCAAAATGATAACGTGAGACGACTATACAAATACCTGCCTTGTACAAACATTGGGAAATTTAGATCAGTTCCTTGAAAATTAAATTTTTCATTCAATATATTTTTCATACCCACCGAAACTATTCCATGCCGACGCGGCAACCGATAACCAAACTCAGTATCCAACAACCAAAAATTACTCTGCTGAGGTGAAAATTCATAGTTTTCATTAGCAATATCACCCGTCTGATGCACATAAGTCAAACTCCATTTATTGATAAAACCTGATGGATGGTTAAAATTGCCAAACAACTGAGCTTTATGAGTTTTTAGCAATGTAAAATTACTTGATTGATTATTGATATTCTCAAAATATTCGTCATTCCGGTTCAGTTGCTCGTAGTAATAATTAGCACCTAAAGCCAACCGATCATTTGGGGTCCAGTTAATATAAGCCCTAGCATTACTTTCCCGCCAATTTGTTTTAACAAACCGGTAACTATTTGAATCCGCTGTCAGATAAGGCACATCAAGAAATCGTTTCGAAATTTCGGCACCAACTAGAACTTGCGAACTGATTTTTTGATCGATACCAAATCCTATCCGCTCTGATAAAGTACCGTCCAAATCATCAAAAAACTGGTTAAAACCAGCAACCGTGGTTGGTTCTAAAGTCTGCTTCTGTATCGCCCCTCGCTTTAATACCCGAAATGCTGCAAAGCGAAAAGTCGTATTCTGAAACGGCATCCAAGTTAAACCAAATTTAGGATTGATAGGGTTCTGATTAAGCGCTGCAGTGCTTTGGCTTTTGCCCGTGTACTGAGTGACATTATCAAACCTGTAAAAATCTTGCGACAACCCAGCCGTCACAGTAAGGTTTGGTATTACCCTATAATTACTGTAAACGTATAATGCTCCATGCTCCAACTTATCATTTGTTCTAAAGTAAGGCTCACTATTACCCGGTTGATAATTAGTTTTGTTTCCCGGCTGATCAGCAAGATAATTAACGCCAGTAGTCAAATCAAAATCCGGATGACGGTATAAATGTTGTAGTTCGTACTGAGTTCCTTCTGCTTTTCTGCTTACGTTATCACCATTGACTATGTCAGTAGTTTCCGTGCGATGAATAATTGAAGCCAATAAATCACTGTGCTCATTAATTTGATGGTGCAACCCGCCACGGATAACATCTGTTTCTTTGCTACCTTGCAGCTCTGATGAATAAATATTTCTAAAATAACCTTGATTTAAATCGCCAAAACTTTCTTCGCCACGACGATACTCAAACTGCACACTGGTATCTTTAGTTAACTGGGCTTGAGCAAAGGCATTATAAGCATCTTTTTTGTGTTGGTTATTAGGGCGGTAACCATCGGTTTCATAATGAAATTGCCCTAAACTATAAGAAAACTTATCCCAAACCCCTGAATGTACAACCTCATCGCTTTTGGTATCGTGACTGCCGTAAAAGCCAGTGGCTTGTAAAGCAAAACGGTCACGAGTAAACAAGGGATTGTATTCATTGAAGGAAGTAATGGATGGCCCTAAACTATCCAAAATCAGGATGTTGGATTCAGCAGCCTGCGGTTGCACTGGGGTAATGTTAACTGGTTGCAACAATTGAGATTTTAACAGCTCGCTGACCCGCGCGATTTCATGGCGTGGCATTGCGGCATAGTTATCAGCTAATAACCGGTGTGCGGAGTAATTGCTTGGATCGGAGTTAATGGAGTTCCAGCCTTCCAGCAAACCACGTTGTTGAAAACCCAAGTCATTATAAATTCGCCCCATACTGGCGCTGCGTGCCGCATTATCGCTATCCAAAAGCAATTTAGACCGGTAGACGCCACGATTGTCATTTAGCTCAATTGCCTTTTGCATGTCATGCAGGGCTTCCACTGGCCGATTAGTGGTTTGTTTTAAGATGGCATCGTAAAACCAGGGCGTAGGATCTTTTGGATCCATTTCTTTAGCCAGCTGATACTCGGTACTGGCGTAGTTTTTGTCTCTTAATTCGTAAAACGCTTTGCCCAGATAACTGCGCAACACCGCGTTATTCGGATCCAGGCTGACAGCGGTTTCCAGATCATCTTTACCTGCTTCTACATCACCTTTACGGATTTTTGCCAAGCCCAGACCTAATCTGGCTAAAGGATCGGCCGAATCATAACTGATCGCTTGCTTAAAGGCATTTTGAGCGGCGTTTATATCGATTTGCGCCAGTTCGGCAAAGCCCAGGATAATCTGAGTGCGAGCAAGCTTTGGATTTAATATCTGGGCTTTTTTAGCAGAAGCCAAAGCCGCATTTTGCTCGCCTTTAGCCAGTTGCAACTCGGACAATCTGGCCCATGCCAAGGCATTATTCGAGCTTAATTGAGTAGCTGCCTGAGCGGACTTACTGGCTTCATCAATATTAAACAACGCCTGGTAAGCATAAGATTGCGCAATTTTTGCCACGGCCGATTGTGGATTGGCTGAAACAGCTTTGTTAGCCAACTCCAGTGCAGATTGTTGTTGATTTTTGGCGACAGCAATTACTGCTTGCAAGGCAAAAGCATCACTGTTGTTGGCCGATGTTGCCTGGCTTTGCCGTATGATTGATTGCGCTTGTTCAACCCGACCAACATTGAGTAACAAGGTGGCTTTTAAGATTAAATATTGGCTGCTTTGTTGACTGGCGGGCACTTGCTCCAGTTTATCCAGCGCCAGCTCAATATCGCCTTGCTGATAAGCTTGAAATACCTGTGCAAATTCGGCCTGCGCATTGGTTTCTATCAATGGAGGGTAGTACAAGCTCCATTGCACTGCATCTTGCGGGCTAATAGCGAGCGCTTGCATATGCGGTGCATGACTGGCATCGGCAATGCCTGTGTAGCCCTTGTTAATCAATAGGCTGCCATTGTTATTATGCGCTTCCACCTGGCCATCAAGCACAGTGATTTGGCTTTGACCAGAATCTACACTAACAATAAACTCGGTTCCGCGATGAACGGCATTAATAAAGGGGGTTTCGATTTCAATTTGTTGAGATTGGCGACTGCGAAAAAAACTAATTCCCTGCAATAAATTGATTAACCAATGCCGATTATCCTTGGGGGGAGAAAAGCTTAATGTGGAATTTTGATCCAGAGTAACCACGGCATGATTACTTAACACGAGGGTTGCACGACTCCATTTGGCTGTGCGTATTTTATCGCCGGAACATAGGATTTGCTCTGGGATAATAACCTGCCAATCACTCCCTTTAGGCTCTTGGCGAAGTACCCTGCCCTGGCTGGATTCAACTTTAGCTATCCATTTTTCGCAACCTGCAGCCTTAACTAAAGCGGGCGTTGCAAAAATAAAAAAAGTGGCCAGCAGTTTTGTAGATTTCAGTTGCATATTTTATATGTTCTCGCAGCCGATAAAGCGTTCCTATATGATATTGAAGCACATTATCAACTGCATTTACAATCATGTGGTAATTTTACCAATATGGATGACTTCTGGATCAATTTGTGGTTGCAAATTGACCGTCTCCATCAAAAATTTTGTAATATATCTAAAATAAAACAGACTGGGACCGTCAGTCGGGTAGCTTTGCAGGATATCTTGAAATGCCTGTTGTGCTGCCAGCCATTGTTGGTTTTTAAATAAAGCCAAGGCATCGCTAAACGCTATTAACAACTGCTCCTGCCCTGACTGGTTATCCGGAAGCAATTCAAATACCTTAACCTGTTTGACTTTTCCGCGCAGAATAAAGACGCCCAGCTCCCGGGTTGTAAATAATGTCAGACCAGCAATAACGTCAGAAGACACCAATACTTCCGTGCCCAATATCTTATTTAAATCTTCAATCCGATTAGCGGTATTAATGCTGTCACCAATAGCGCGATATTCAAAGTGATCGTGAGCCCCCACATTTCCCAGGCGCATTTCGCCAAAATGCAGCCCAATTCGAGTGGGTAATTTCCGGGATTGCTTTTGATTAAATTCCTGTATAGCGGCCTGAATGCTAAGTGCCGCCTGACAAGCATCTATTCTAACCTGCTGACTGATGGTTGGTTTAGCCCAAATCGCCACCATTGCGTCGCCTATCACATCAGTAATCACGCCATTGTATTTTTTAACTTCTGGAAACATGATGGAGTAGTAGCTGTTCATGAGTATGTTTAGCTCAAACGGACTCATATCTTCAGATAACCGGGTATATTGACCGGCATCCGTGGCCATACAAACACCAAAAAACTGACCACCAAACTGGTGCATGGCGTTCAAATTTTGTATGCCTTTATCAAATAAATGACCTGGCAAATAGCGCTCAGATACTTTACGCACCCGAATCAGGTGATTTATGGATTCCCACAGCGCTACCGTGATAGTTTGGGCCAACGGAATAATAAATGGAATCCAAACATGCGCGCTCCGAAACTGAATGTAGGTGACCAGCCCAAATAGCACATTTAATAGCAATAGCCAGCGCAAGGCATGGGAATATGGCAAATACATAAACAGCAGTGGCAATAACATGCCCCACAGTAATATCAGAAAAAACTGCACAATGTTTGGTAATGGCCTTATCCAACTATTATCAACCAGATTTGCTACCGCAGTTGCGGCAATCTCAATAGGACTTACGCCTTTAGTACTGGAAAAACTGTTATAAAAGCCTAAATTGTATTCCGGTTGTATATTTTCCGAGTAACCCACCATAACAATCTTGTCCTGAAATTGTTTAGGATTTAACACATCCATCACCAAGGCTTGGTAAAAAGGCACCGTGGTAACCGCACCTGCCATACCGTAATGATTGAGATACAAGCTGTCGCCAGCGATTACAAAATCCAGCCAAGCAGTTATAACCCGCTTCTTTACGTTGGCATAGCTGGCTACGTCTAATAATTGCCTAAACTTTTGGACAGCCTCGGGTTGGTTAGTCAGGCTACTTTGAATTTTTTGAAAGACTTCAAGAGCATTATATTTTTCAGTTAGCTCAGAAAGATTATTCGGTAACTCAGATTTTAACGATGGATTGATTTGCACCAGAAGACTGAGAATTTCTGGATACGCTGTTTTAAAAACATAATACTCAAAAGCGGCAGCTGGCAATGTGGGCATATCACCTACACTACGCTTGCAAGTCCAGAATCGTTTGATAGAGGCCGAAGTTTTTGCCAGTGGAAAGGGGGCCGAAGCAACGGCGGCTTTTGCAAAATTGCCAGCAGGTTCAATCACGCGCTCAAAACTTGCGCCCTCCACATCTCCCTTTGAAGAAATAGCCGTTTGCTTTAAGAAATTGGTAAGGAAAATGTTTTTATACTTAGCCATCGATTGCGCCAATAAGGCATCATCGCTGGATGTGCGTGTTTCGCCAAAATAAATATTCAGAGCAATCAGCGTGGGATTTTGTTGATTGATCTTTTCTATTAACTGAGCATGATAGGAACGAGACCACTGTTCCGGATCATCAGATAGGTGCATGATTTCTGCAGAAGCCTGATCTATGCTGATAATTATCACACTTTCTGGGGCAGCAATCTCTCCACGTAACTGAAATAACCAATTGAGCCCCCATTCTTCCTCTATAAACAATCCGGTATCCGTCAGGCAAAAAAATGCGCCAACCAATCCAAACATGAAGGCTGAGAGGAAATATTTTAAAGTTTTAAACGCATTACTCATCGCATGGCTGGAATGGGGCAGCGGTCTGATTACAAATTTCGGAGGCTAACTTTAACCGGAATCAGATTGTAATGGATATTTATTTAGGCGAAAAGGCAATAAAGTGCCTTAAACGCCTATGAATTTGCGGTTAAGTTAGTTAAATTTAGCTGGCAGCCAACCATTGGCCACACAATCTCGAAAACACCAGGCTGGGGTAGTTTCTGTTTTATAGCTCCAAAAAAACCAGCCCAGATACTTCTCAAACGTGGCCAGCTGGGCAGAAGCGTACCCACGGTAAGCAATGTCCATTTGAAAGCCGTCCATATCTTGTAAAGCGTGATTAAACGGGCCTTCCGCCCATAAAGAAACCACTTTCAAGTCTAAACCCAAACTCCATTCGGCAACATAAGTCCATTTTTTTGCTTCTGTAATAATGGCATCGGCTTCATTTTTCCATTCGGTGATGGCTTTGCCCATATGTCCATAAATATCGGTGTCGATGTCGTGGCGCTCAAAGCATTGATAACGATGAATGTCCAGGACCACGTTTTGAAAATCGGGTGGCATAAGGAAATCCTGATACTCCCGAAAACTACGAAAACCATCATGAAAAACAACAGCCACTTGTTCAGCAGGGCAACTTTGCCGAATCCGCTCATAACCGGCTAAGGTGTATTTTTTTAACAGGTCGGTGTCAATATCCCAACGCGGCTCATTCAGAACTTCAATGCCATGCAATGCTGGACGACTGGCATAACGCTCCGCCAATCGTTGCAATACGCTTAATGAATGCTCAATGAAATCTGGCTGGGTATGCCACTCACACACATCTTTGATGCCTCCATTGTCAAAGCCGTTTTGACAACCAGGCGCGGCGTGCAAATCTATAACCACTAACAACCCATATTTTTCAGCCCAATCAAAGGCTTGATCCAAAAACTCGATACCACCAACCACAAATGGATAGCGAATTTCACCATAACTGGCATGATAAGGATAATCTTGACCAAATATCCAGTGCCCTACCGGTATGCGTACAGCATTAATACCTATTTGAGCCAGCCAAACAAAATCATCCTCGGTTATAAACGACTGCCAATGCTGCTTTAATCTGGCTTCAGCTTGTCCAGCCAACTCTACGGAATAACTGGTTTCATCGACTGCTTCCAGGCCTTCAAAAACACTGGGCGTCATCCACTTTTCCAACACCAGCCAACCACCCAGGTTAACGCCACGAATTTTTTTGCCAAACTTGTGTTCAAATACAGCATTCATTTTTATATCCAGAATTAAAGGGTTATCCAGCGATCATGCAGAGTTGCACAATAGCTGTTTAAGGTACAGTGATTGGTGACTGTCAATAAGCTGGCATCTGGCAACTGCTTACAGATTAATTCCAGCATATTGTTTTCGCTGTTTGGATCCAGAGAGTCTAACGACTCTTGCAGCAAAATCCACTTCGGCTTATAAATCAGTAGCCTGACCAAACCAAGCCGCTGATGTATTTCTTGCGATAACGTATCGTCCCAGTTATCAACATGATCCAATTGATTAAATAAACTGGGCAATCCTGCCAAAGTCAGGCTTTCTCTAACCAGCTCAATATCAAATTCTTCTACGGCTCTTGGATAACAAATAGCGCTAAGTAGGGTTCCAGAAGGTAAATACGGTGACGGTGGCATAAAAAACATAGGATCGCCATCAGGCAACTCAACATAACCTGAGCCCCAATGCCATAAGCCTGCGATTACTTTAAATAATTTGGCACCCGTAGTGGCATCTGCGGAAATTAACACCTTTTCGCCTAAATTAATTTTGGCATTTACATTGGACACAATAACTTCACCATTGGGTTTTTCAATGCACAAATTATAAAAGCTTAATACGGACTCTTCCGCCTTGGTCACCACAATGCGGCGCTTGCTAGCCAGGGTATCCTGTTTTTCTAAAGCGTCCAAGGTGCCAACCAGACTTAAAACTCTTTCCACTGACGCACGCCAATTGGCCACACTAGCCATGTTGTCAACCGGCCATGACAATGCGGCGGCCATTTGTTGAAATGCTTGCGCAGACTGCATCAAGGTACCCAACGTGATTGCACCGATAATAAACCGGGGCGCAGAAATCAATACCGGAAACGCCATGGATAATACGGAGTAACCCGATGTAAACAAGGTAATATAGACCCAGGCTTTAGTTTGCTGCTGATAGGCGACAACAATATCGTTAAATAATTTACCAAATCGTTGCTGCTCGTTTTTTTCACCATAGATTAAAGCAATGGCTTGCGAGTTTTCTCTGGCTTTAACTAAACCAAACCGAAAATTAGCCTCGACACTTTGTTTATAGTTAGTGGCTTTAGTCAACGGCTTACCTATCCACCACACTAATGTCGATGCACCGGCCGCATAAATAATGGCCAACCAGACCAGATGCCCATAGATATTAAATTCGATGTTATGCCAATTTTTTGTGATAACTCCTGATAAGCTCCACAGAATTTGGGTATAACTTCCCAGCATCAAAAGACAATAGAATAATGAGTGCCCCAAAGTGATGGCATCTTCCGTAGCGATACGAACGTCATCGGCAATTCGGCTGTCTGGATTATCGTGATCACCTGCAAGGTGCGTAATTTGGAAGTGATAACCTTTATCCATCCACTTACCGATAACCAGTTTGGTAAACCAGCTACGCCAGCCAATGGTTAAGCCGCGTTTAACCATTAAATGAAAGGTGGTAATGACCATATTAGCAGCAAAAATCAAGGCCAGCCGACCTATCTGTGTCATCAGACCCGACATGGAGCGCTGCTCCAAAGCATTAAAAAGACTGGCAGTCCACTGAGTAATTTCAACTGCAACCACAATCTGTAGAATAGTCAGGATAATCAATGCCACAGTTTGCCTGATCACTTTTGTGCTTTTTCCGGTTAGCCAGAATGGTGCCGCCAATCTGACAAACGCCATGAAAAATCCGCTTGAATATTGCAAAGTGATACCTCTTGGTTAAAATAACTTCGACTTAATAAACATATTAGAGCTTATATCAGACAGTCATGGCAATTTTTGAAATTAATTGAGAATACTCAAAGCATTACAATTCCGATTTGACGCTCTTGCCGTTTCCATATAGTATTGTTAGGTTATGTTAGATCAATTACCTGAATTTATAGACCCATTGCATCTTGCTGATAAGCGAGGTGAATTACATGGACAAATACCACTGCACT
>Ga0208264_1000169_pt1 | contig 30097 bp, 29 predicted proteins | sample LakWasMet31_HOW6_2_FD_183873 | JGI IMG/M metagenome (GOLD analysis project Ga0208264, IMG submission 183873) | Freshwater sediment methanotrophic microbial communities from Lake Washington under simulated oxygen tension - Sediment Metagenome... | ecosystem: Environmental > Aquatic > Freshwater >... | reverse complement strand
TTTTTCGCCCACACCGCCTGGGGTGGTAAAAAACTCATACACTTTCATCAGCGCTTGAATCTCGCAACCGGCCTCCTCCAACGACTCACGGTAAGCCACCTGTTCAGCCGTTTCACCCTCCTCAATAGCGCCCGCCACTATTTCCATTAACCAAGCCCGATCCGGTTGCGCAATAGCACCAATCCTGAATTGCTCAATCAACACTACCTGATCGGTGAGTGGGTCGTATAACAATACCGCCACGCAACTGCCGCGAACAAATAGTTCACGACTAATCTGCTCGCTCCATCCACCCGCATATAATGAATGCCTTAATAAATATTTTTCTAAGCGAAAAAAGCCGGAATAGACCAACTCCTTTTTAATAATCTCAATCTGTTTAGTCATTATTTACCCTGATAACTAATGCGATAAATCACACCCAGCTGGTCATCTGAAACCAACAAACTGCCGCCGGGCATTTCCAGTATATCGACGGGCCTACCCAAAACATCATCGTTTGCAGTTAACCAGCCTTTAACAAACGCCTGTTCAGAAACCGGCTTACCTTGTTTAAATTTAATCAAGGAAACTTGATAGCCTTGCGGCTTTGTGCGGTTCCAGGAACCATGCAGCGCAACAAATAACTGGGATTGATATTCGGCCGGAAATTGCTTGCCACGATAAAAACCCATGCCTAGTGGTGCTACATGCGCCTTAAACTGCCAGGATGGCGCCACAGCTTGCGAACATTTACCTAATGATGCAAATTCAGGATCAGGCACATCGCCACCGTGGCAATAAGGAAATCCATAATCATCGCCGACATTAGACCAAAGATTTAACTCGTCAGGCGGCGTGTCATCGCCCATATGGTCTCGACCATTATCAGTAAAATACAAAGCATGGCTTTCTGGCTGCCAATCAAATCCCACCACACTGCGAATTCCTTTTGCGATTATCTGAACATCACTACCATCCGGTTTTAATCTAACCAAGGTGCCAAATATTGCCTTATCTGGCACGCACACGTTGCAAGGCGAGCCGACAGAAGTATACAACATGCCATCTTCCCCAAATCGCAGATACTTCCAGCCATGATGCTTTTCAGAAGGAAATTGATCATAGACCACTTGGGGCTTTGGAGGATTGGCTAAATTATCTAAAATATGTTCATAACGGATTATGCGATTAACCTCCGCCACATATAAAGTGCCATCGCGATAAGCGACGCCATTTGGCATATACAGGCCAGTGGCTATGGTGAATTGTTTATCCGCCACACCATCACCATCGCTATCCTGCACAGCGTAAACGGAACCCGCCTTACCACTACCTACAAATACCACACCTTTATCCGCCAAAGCCAAACTACGCGCATTGGGTATCTGTTCAGCAAAAATTGATATGGTAAAGCCAGTTGGCAACTGCAATCGTTTTATAACTTCCTGAACGCTTGCCTGAGCCATAACTTGCCCGGAAAAAAGGAAAATTAACAACAAAATCAATGCACTAATTTTTTTCATTACACACCCTGGATAATTAAACTTTTGCCTATATTATCACTCTGAGTTTTAATGACACAGGTAATCAATATATTGTTTACCAGCTAATAACTTTAATAAAGGAACTTACCCATGATGCGAATTTTACTTTTTTTAGCTACCAACGTTGCCATAATGGTCGTGGTCAGCATAATTTTTAATGTTTTAGGCCTAAGCGGTGTTTTGGACGCCCAAGGCATAGATTTAGATTTAAACTCACTGCTACTGATGTCAGCCATCATCGGCACCACCGGCTCGCTGATTTCATTAGCCATGTCAAAATGGTCTGCAAAAAACTCGATGGGCGTGCAGGTTATCCAGCAAGCCAGCAATCGCACAGAAAGCTGGTTGCTTGAAGTGGTGGCCAGACAAGCGCAACAAGCAGGTATTGGGATGCCGGAAGTGGGTATTTTTCAAGCGCCAGAGCCCAACGCATTCGCCACAGGCATGAACAGAAACAATGCCTTGGTTGCGGTTAGCACTGGCTTGTTAAACGCAATGAATCAGGATGAAGTAGAAGCGGTTATCGGCCATGAAATGACCCACGTAGCCAATGGCGACATGATTACTATGGCTTTAATGCAAGGCGTTGTGAATACGTTTGTGTATTTTTTCGCGACTGTAATTGGACACGTGGTTGATCGTACCGTATTTAAAACCGAGCGCGGATATGGTCCAGCCTATTACATTACCCAAATGGCAGCGCAATTGCTGCTGGGCGTGCTGGCCTCCATGCTGGTGATGTGGTTTTCTCGTTACAGAGAGTTTAAAGCCGACAAAGGCGGCGCGCAATTGGCTGGTCGTGACAAAATGATTAACGCCTTACGCGCGTTGCAGCGTGCCCATGATACACCCGAGTTACCAGGCCAGTTAGCCGCCTTTGGCATTAGTGGCAGCAGCGGTATTACCCGGTTGTTTATGAGCCATCCACCGCTGGAAGAACGCATTGCCGCTTTGCAAAGCAACGCTTAATCTTTGAGTTAAAGCCGGACAGGCAACTGTCCGGCCACCTTATGAACCAGAAAATCCGTTTTTCCTTAAACCTTACTTACGATCAATATCTTCAGGTTTACCAAGGTTTTGCCAATAATGTCTCTGTGATTGCGGAAGATGGCAGGCGCATTGCTTTTCCTGCTGGCAATATTCAAACCTTTTTGACCAAACAAGGCATACAAGGCAATTTTGAAATGGAATTAACACCTGAACATAAATTTGTGGGTATCAAAAAACTGCCCCAAAACAAGTGGACAGCTTAACCACCAAACACCTTCATTCCAGCATAACCCATATTCAGCAATGCCAGCCCAATAATGCTGAATAACGTTACTTTCATGCCCAAAATCCGGTGAGGAAGGTTATCGGTCAACAAGCCTTTGGCATGAATTAATCGACCGATAACTAACGCAACACCAGCCACATGTATGAAAGCCAGCGGTGCGCCATCAAGTTCTAATAACACCAGCAGAATCACTGCTATCGGTATGTACTCTGTGGCATTGCCATGAGCACGAATGGCACCTTGCAGCTCATTTACACCGCCATCACCCAGGCGAACCTGATTTGCCTGCCTGAGTTTGATGACTCTCAATGCCAAGTAAACGATCACTAAAGCCAAAAGCGCTGCATAAAATGAACTGATCATTTATTTTCTCCAATAAGCTCAATCAAAATAATGCGCCGCACCCAGCAACGGTGCTTTAGGATTTAAGCAGACGCGCACTGGCATTTTACCCAACAAGTCAGCAAACCGGCCTTTTGCCGTAAACGCTTTCATAAATGTACCATCGGTGATAGCGGATAAAATTTTGGGGGCAATACCACCACCAATATAAACCCCACCTATGGATAATGACTTCAAAGCCAAATTGCCTGCTTCTGCGCCGTATAGCTGCACAAACAATTTTACAGCCTCGCTGCATAATGGATCAGCGCCAGTGACGCCCAATTCCGAAATCAGCGCGTTTCTGTCGACCGCGCCTTCAGACTTTGCTGGGATAGCTGAGCAGGCAGGCGCATAGCCATCAGCCAATAAAAAATCATACAAATGACTAAATCCAATGCCGGAAATAAGGCGCTCGCAACTAACATGTTCAGGAAAGGTAGCCATCATGTAATTTAACAAAGCAATCTGCTGAGCATTTTGCGGGGCAAAATCGGTATGACCACCTTCAGTCGCCATTGGTAAATGCTTGTTGCCATCCCAATATAATAATGCCTCACCTAAACCTGTACCGGCCGCAATAACGGCAATATTGCCAGATTGTTCCTGCGTATTTGGATTTAATTCCAATAAATCGGTGCCAGGTAAGTGCAACATACCCAACGCCATCGCTTCCAAATCATTTAACAATTTGACTTTACGGGTAGCCAGTTTCACTTGCAAGTCCGGCGTGGCTAAATGCCAAGGCAGGTTGGTAGTTTGGCAGCGTTGATTAACCACTGGTCCCGCCACACCAAAACATGCTGCCGCAACTTTGATATCTGGCGTTATAAAATCGGCCAAAATATCATCAAAATTTGCAAAATCCTGACTGGCATAGGTTTGCTCTTTTTGCCAATCCAAAGTGTTGTTTTCGCCACGTTTTACCAACGTTAACACTGTTTTAGTACCGCCGATGTCACCCGCTAAAATCATAGGTTGCTCTCTTGCTCTGTGAGTAGTTGAAAAGTTATCACCAATTTACGCATTTGGGTTCAGCGCATAACAACTGGCGCAATTAGTTATAGCTACCATAGCCTTACAGACAGCACGGCAAAATTGTAAACGTGCTGCCCGGGTAACAGATATTAATCCAACGGACTTGGTTTAGCTTATCAAAGTATCTACAGATTGACTTAAAATTCTTTTCAGCAAAAATTTACGCCCATTTAAGTAATCAAGAATACTAGTCGTTTAAATTATGCTGGTTCTAAATCAATAAACTCTTAGTTAAAAATTGATCGTGCATTTTTTAGAACACATACCAACAATAAAATACTCGCTCAAAACATGAACAATTGTCATTTGTTACTTAAGGTCATATTACTGCCAATTCCACTTCAAGCATTTGCAGAAGCACCCATAGAATTAAAGCCAGAACTCGTTATCGCACCGGCTTTAAAAAAAACCGACCCCACCGACTACCTGCAAAAAAGTTCTGCCAGTGCAACTAAAATGGAGTTGCCTTTACGCGATACACCACAAACAGTCGACATCCGAAATGAACAGATGATTGAGGACATAGGCGGTCTGCAGCGTGCAGTGGACGTTGCAAAGACAGTCCCTGGCATCAATAAATCATGGGATAACGACAGTGGCGCTAATTATAATTTTCGTGGATTCTCCAACACCAGTGGCTACCTTAACGCCGATTTTCTAAAAGACGGTTACCGCAAGCATAGCGCAAGTCATACCGCTATGGATATGACATACGTAGAGCGCATTGAATTTTTAAAAGGACCCGCAACCATCTTGTCTGGGCGCACGAACAATCTGGGCGGAACCGTAAATTTTGTATCCAAAAGACCCCGAACCAGCCAAGCCCAACGCTTCGATTTTACCTTGGGCAGTTACGATTCATACAGAACCACAATGGATGTGGGCACGCCGCTAAATGCAAAAAAAACAGCCTTGCTTAGATTTAATGCCGCCATTGAAGATGCCGCCAGCTTTAGGGACGTTGCCAATCATCAAACCCAAGCTTTTGCCCCTGCATTTAGTTACGATTTTGATAACGGTGATCAATTTAGCGCACTTATCGACTATACCAACACCACCTCGATATTTGATTTTGGCATTCCAATTACCCCGGCCTATGCTCAAATTCCAAGATCCACTTTTTACCAGCTCCCCGGCTTTGACCATAACCACGCCACGGCGCTTAACACCTTGTTTGAATACCGCCATAACTTTAATGACAACTGGAAATTAACCACAGGTATCTCGACTAGCTGGAATGACTGGGATACAAAATATACGCGGTTTTTATATTTTCCAGCCCTGGGTCCGCTTGCGGCCATCGGGGATCCCAGCAGCGAACATATCAAAAAAAATGACATGAATGTGGAAGCCATGATGGAAGGCCATGTTGAGCTGGCTAATATGGATCACCATGTGTTATTTGGAGCGGGCTACATTACAAACGAGGCGAAAAGTAACAATGTGCGCGGTGCAAATCTGGCAAATATTTTTCTGATTGATCTAATGCACCCCAGTCACGACCATTTTGTTGATTTTGCGAGTGCGCCTATTGGCTATGGAAAACTCGACACTGTGAATACCACGGCTTTCGCTCAAGATTTGATTAGCTTAACGCCTAAAGTTAAATTATTACTGGGCCTGCGTTATGACCACTTACAATCTACTGCTGAATATCAGGACTATTACTCTTATAGCCCCGGCACTCCCAGCATCAAGTCCCAAACCGATTCTGGCCCGATCGCAGGATTTTCACCGCGCTGGGGAATCATTTACCAACCAACTGATAGCACGTCTTTATACGCAAGTTACTGCACTTCATTTCAGCAACAGATAAGTTTTCTTTCGACTACCGGCCACTTTAAACCTGAAATTGGACAGCAATATGAAATTGGCCTTAAACAAGCGCTAAGTTCACGGCTAAATTTCAATGTATCATTATTTGAATTGACCAGAAAAAACCTGCTTTTTTATGACTTCATCAATTTGAAACCCGCCACTCGTCAATTACAAGAACAACAAAGCAGAGGTATTGAGTTAAGTTTAATCGGCAATATTTCTGATAAATTGCGCTTAACTGCGGCTTATACCTGGCTTAGAGCTGAAATCACTAAAGATAACGTATATAAAGTTAATACCGAACGACCAGGCACTCCAAACCATACCTTTAATTTGTTTGGCGTGTATAGCTTTTCCGGCCCGTTAACTGGATTAGAAGCAGGTACGGGATTAAGTTATAACAGCCGCGTGCAAGTCAGCATGCCAAATACCTTCAAACTACCGGAAAATATCCAGTGGGATGCCTTAGTTGGGTATCGATTTAATAAAAACTACAAAGTCCAGGTAAATATCAGAAATATTACAGACAAACGCAACTACAGCGTTGCCTCTGATTATGGCTATATCTCCTTTGGTGAACCAAGATCAGCTTATCTTACAATGAGCGCGGACTTTTAATTAATCCGGTCGTTGTTAGTTAGCACGATCAATAGATCGCTCAGTCTTCAACAGCCTCAACTGCAACCGGTGCCAATAAATACTGTAACGCATCCAAAATACCATTGGCCACTTCATTAGGCGGCAATTGATAAAAACTTTGCCAAGCCTCAGTCACCAAGCCATCATAATCGAGCTGTTCACCGGCATTAGCACGCAACCAGTTTAGTTTTACAGCATGTCCAATTAGCACATCGGTTACTACCGTATCATCAATTTGCAACGCATGATCTCGAACAATGGAGCCTACAGTTCTAATAGCCTCAACCGTTAATTGCCGATAAGCAGCGGACTGAATTTTGTTAAGCAAATGACTAACCAGCAATTTAAAGCTTTGCTCACCTCGGGTCATTTGCGACAGAATCGCACTGCTTTCCAAACGACATTTGCTGTTAAACTTGTCACCAATCGTCACCCCTTGGCAATGATGTAAAATGTCCCATACACAGCCAAAGAAAGCATCACTATCCCGCCCAACACTGCCATGCCGTTCCCGCCATTCCAGCCAGGTTTCCGATTCGGCGTGATCTTTAGGGTTCATACTATCGGTAAACCGTAGATTACTTAAGTCACTATAGCTACCACTGGAATGTAAAGATTCTACAAGTTCCAACTGCAACTCGGTATTGGTAAAATTCTGCAGCGTTTCCTGAACTTGCAGAAATAATTGATGTGGAGGTAAATGCAAAATGGCGTTAAAGGCCTGGTCGATAAGACAGCCTGTCAAGCGGCTTTGCCGGGTTATGAGTAGCTGCAGGATATGCCCTACCCTAATCGTGTGCATATCGGTAAATAATTCGGGATTGGATTTGATTAACATCCCCAAGTAGATAATCAGTTCCTGGATAATGATTTGTTCATTACCATCCTGACTGTTGTAGTGGCGAATTTTTTGGAGAATAACTGAGGAATCCGCCGGTTGGGTTAACGTGGCTTTACCGCTATAGGCCCGGCCCACAGTCAAATGATGTTGGCGCACCAAAATTTCGGTGGCCGATTGTTCCAGATTAATATCGTATTTACCCAATAAACCAGCACAACGCCTGACAATGGTCCAAAGATGAAAATCGCCCGCTTTGGCATATAACTCTTCCAGTAAATCAGCCACGCTACAAGGTGTGCCAGATTCTGTTTTTAAGCCAACGTCATAGTCCAATCCATGTCGATTTGCCAACAGACCCAATATTTCCAGGTGCGCATACAAATTTTGTTGGCTGGTTAGTTGCATCAACAAATTGGATTCATCACTGGTTTCCCATTCGGTTAACAAATCCATTGCCAGTGTGCCGGTTAATGTCAAATCAAACGGCAGCACCGTATAAAATGGCCGTTCAACATTTTCCCAGGTTGCCGTTGAAAAAGAAAAATCATGTAGATAATTGATCTTTTCAAAACCGGCATCCACCACAAAGTCAGATAATAAGCCCAATTTAACCGGCACATTTTTGCAATTTCCGGTTTTTAGTTCATTGATAAACTCAATCAACACCTGACGATTTTGCCCACCCAACATATTATGTTTAATCGGGATTACCATTAATGGATTGCCCTGCATATCCCAATGCTTGTAAATGTAAGATAATTCCAATACGAAGCGTTTAATCAGCAAGCGGTTATCCATTGCCAGGTAAAAGCCTTTTTGATTGAGAAATTGCGGCAAAAACACCAGTGCTTCACCGGACAACACATAAAGCTTGGCGGTTGATAGTGTGCGCAATTGCCGTAACGGCCGGCCAGTTAAACCGATGCGATCATTTCTGCCTACATGAGCATAGGCTTCGGCTAACTCACTGGCATCCCGAATTTGGATGGGCGCAACCTCGGATAGCGTTTGTGTACTAATGCCATACTCATGCAGCTGCGTTTGCACAGCCTCATCTTCTGCCAACAGCGCAATTTGCAGTAAACTAGCTTGACGGGATTGGGCTTGATGACGGCCTAATGGATCAATATCAGTGCAACTGAGTAAATCATCCTGAATCAATCCAGCTAGAATAAACAGACTTTGCGCCCAAACTAACGGAATATTTTCATTGGCAACCCGTTGCTGACTTTGCGGCTGTGCTTTTTCAGCACTAATGGCGTGTTCTGGCACAATATACAATTCCGGGACTAACCACTGACCATCCTGTTCAACCAGCAATTGCTGTAGCTTTTCCCGATACTCGGCGGCTTGTGCAAAATCACCGGCAAATAAATGATTTAACAGCAAATAGCAAAAAAACAACGGCCATTCGCATTCAATATCCATAAACTGCTTAAGCTCGTGCGGCTCGTAATAGGAGCGATGACTGTCTTCAATAGCCGTTTGATGACCATCCAGTAAAAACCGTTTGCAACCGTAGCGGCCTTCCAGTTTGTTTTTAATGATGGCATTGGTTCTGGCTCTTATCTCAGCGTTATCCACCGCAAACGCAGGAAAACCGGTAATGCTTAACAAAGCGGAATCAGTTTCCTTGGAAATGGATTCACGCGGCAACAACGCTTCCAGAGCAATACGCGTCCGGGCAATGTCATCACTAATCACATGAATAACCGAGGCTTGGCCGCCATCGGTACCAAATAAATTAAAACCGGACATGGCCTCTAAAGCCGCCTTCGCCATGCCAATGGAACTGCCATTCAGTTCAGCAACACCATGATTAGTCTTGTTACCACGCTCCCAAATGCCATAGTCCGGCGTGCGATACGTTCTACTAACGTAATGCACCAGATTTTGCACAAAATTGACTTCATCAATAGTAAATACAATGCGCAAACCGGAGGCCGTCATTTGCGCCAGCATCAATAAAAACAGAGAAGTTGCATCTAGTTGCAAATGTCCCCATTCATGATCCGCCACCACCGCAACGCCGGATTTGGTGTCGTATTTGGCATGTAAGGCGTCGCCAGGATTTTGTGATTGTTTAAATTTTTCTACTTTAGACGCTTGGCGCATCATGGCTGTGAGCAAGCCACGCATTAACTTTACAACGCTCTGCTGCAATAAAAACGTGCGCCCGTCGTTTTCGCCAGTGCGCCGATAGGCTAATGCCAAACCCCAAGCCGCCATAATGCTATAGACGTTATCTCTAACCCAAGCGTCTGTGTAATTACCGTGACTGTTGATGGCGGTGCTGGCAGGCAATAATCCACTGACCCAATCCTGCCGGTTTAAGATAATTTCTTGCACCTGGCGAAAATAAACATCTAATTTTTCTGGAAATTGGTTATTTTTCATTATCAAACAACAATTGAATTAAGATGAGGCGAAAACTCATTCTAACAACGTCTGCTTAGAACAAAAAAAGAGCGCCCTATCAAATAAATCGATAAGGCGCCGGAGCTTACTACCCAAAAAGAGGAGAGACAATGACGCAAAATGTAACGTTTAAATATTAACTAGCAGTTGGCGTGCCAATTATCAGAAAACAGCAATAATCCATTTCAAACCCATTAGATTTCGGTCTTTAATGGCTGGATTCGTTTTAGTGGCGTTCAGGCAAAGTGAGTACAATGCACTAAAACAAGTAAACCTGGAGCATTTAACGCACCAATTTTGTGCGCGACAGCTTTTTTGCGAACATTATGCGTTAGGAATTAACACTATCGATATCACAATCTGCTTATTTACTTTAAAACGGACTAGTTGCTTGGTGATACAAAACGCACATGGAAAAACCTTATGGCTTAAGCCAATTTTTATGTTCTCAGGCAATTTTTTACCGATATAATCGTCAACATAGAAGTTATTGAATATCAACTGCTAAACTTTGTGATAGCCGATAGCTGCTGGCTATACACAGAAAAGTGATTTTTAAACTATTTACTTAGCAACGCTGGCTGTCTCTATTTTCAGCAAAACTAACCCTCATGAGTTTTCGGAATACAGATAATGAAAAAGTCCATATTAATTACCTTACTCAGTTATATTTTGTTTTTCTTTCAGAATAGCTGGGCCATTAACCAATCTATTCCTTTACAGATTGATTACCCGTTTATAAAAAAAACCTTGGTTACCCAATTATTTAAAGGGCCAAACCAAACGGCAGAATTATGGAATGATCGCCGTGGCTGTAGTTATTTAAAATTATCCAACCCCAGCCTGGACGGGCAAAAAGGTCTGGTGCATATGATCAATCAAGTTCAGGCTCGATTTGGCACCGCGCTGGATGGACAATGTATAACCTTGCTGGAATGGGTTGGCGCACTGGAAACTTTTCAAAAACCGGAATTACAAGCCGATAATTCCATTTTGCGCTTTCCGGTAACCAAAATTAATGCTTACGACACCAACGGCAAGCAATTAACCATTGATAAATTACAGGACTTAATCAAACGTTTTGCCGAACCTAAACTGGCTGATTTAAAAATTGACTTGAATGAAGCCCGAACCGCCACGGCCAAGTCACTGGCGGATTTTTTACCACAAAGCAAAATTACCGAAGTTCAGGAGTTGCTTAAATCAGTAAAATTTGACCAAGTAACTGCCGGAGACAAGGCCATTAACGTTTCACTGGCTTTTAATCCCCCTCAACAACCAACCAATAACACACCCTCTGCGGCGTTTTCTGACTCTGAGCTAAAGCAGTGGCAAGAAATCCAATTGGAATGGGATGGTTTTTTAGGCAAAGCCATTAATCAGGCTACGAGTGATAAAACATCAGCTACGTTCAAAGATAGCTTAACTGAAGTCTTGCTGGATTCGCACACGGCATTTCAGGCGGCCTTAACCAGCAAAAGTAATAGCGATACCGATCCGGTGCGCGCCTTTTTTTCCAGAACATGGGACCGCTTGTCACCCGAGTTAAAAACCGTTAGTAAAGAAATACCGGGGCTGGAAAAATTACGCTATGCCTCATTAATTGCAGGTACTGATGTCATTTATGAACTGGAAAAATTCACCACGCCGTTTGGCCTGGATGTCACATCGGATGGATTGCGTCGACTGGCCAGATTGCTAATTACTGCAAAACAACAAAGATTAAACCCTCAACCCCAATAAATCTTGCTGCCAACATGAACAAAGTCATCATTTCCATACTGTTATCCCCCCTGTTTGTATCCAGTAGCTACGCCTATGACAGCAATTCAGGTCAAGAAGGCTATTCAACATCGCCATCATTAAAAGAGCAACAACTTATGGATAAAATCAGGCAAGACCCGGATTTGTTATCCAAGCATAAACAGTTGGAGGCCTTACGCTCTTTGCATTCAGAATCAGCTGAACAACCAGAAATGGACGAGACCGCACGCCGACGATTGGTCGCAAAACGCAAACAAATGCAGGCTCAAAAATTACTGGAGTTTTATACCTTGCGTCATAAAGCAGCTGCCGCCAGAAGGAATGGGGAAATGGACTTTAATTCTGAAGCCAAATCGAAATTGGCTAATAAAGATGGAGCACAAGAAAAATTTAAAGGTGTGGATCAATTTGGGCTTGAAGATAAATCCAAAAACCAATCTTTGGAAAAATACCCTTTGGAAGAAAAAAATCATAAAGTGCCAGGCGAACCCGGAACAGCCACTTATCAAATACAACAGGAAGATGTATTCGCACCTTATACACCTAAAAAAAGATACACCCCTGAATACAAAAAGGACAAATACGCACCTGCCGAAGACCCGGCCCAATACCCAGCCACAACGACTGAGCGCCCTCCTCAACCGTATAATCGCCGTCGCCCATAAAGTCTGTATTACTTAAAATTTCTAAGCTGCCTTGGGTAAGAATCACAGCCTCATCCAGGGCATAAACTAACCAAAGCGCAACTGCGCTTTAATCTTGGTGATCTGTTCCGCCAACTGTTCATTGGTATACGGAATTGCAGAAAACTTACCCCAAATTGGCGCTGGCCAGGCTTTATCGGTTTGGTATCTGACGATATGGTGGATGTGTAATTGCGGCACCATATTCCCAATGGCCGCCACATTCATCTTGTCGGCCTGATACAATTTAGCCAGGTTTTCAGCTAAATAGCTGGATTCCTGCATTAAAATCAGTTGATCTGGCTTTGGAAGTTGATAAATTTCAGTGATGCCAACCCGTTCCGGTACCAAAATAAACCAGGGAAATTGGCTGTCATTCATCATTAATAACTGGCACAGCTGAAACCGGCCTACAAATAAGCAGTCCAGTGCCAAGCGCTCGTGTAATTGAAATTTTCCGGTCACGGTACGGTAATCCTAAAGCAAAAACTTGAATGGTAAGTAAGATTCAGTGTAACTTATCTTTTTTAAAATAATAACAATAATAAAAGGATAGCTCTATGTCTGCACACATGCTGTCATCCACACAGTCCTTAACTGATCAACCCTTGGCGGTCTCTTTTCGCTTGCTGCTGGGGCTGTATGCCATCATCCCGATTTGTATTCTGCTACAGCTAGCAGACCGTTTTTTCTGGCACGGCTATCTACAACAAAATCTGCCTTCCAGCCCTAACCATTTTATTTTATTTCAGATTCTGTTTGGTACACCGCACATTATTGCCAGTGCTTTGTTGCTGGTGACCAACGGCGATTATTTTAAGTGCTATCAAAGAAAACTGCTCAATATGACATTGCTGTTAGCCCTGGTATTCGGTGTGGGCAGTCTTTTTATACCCTACAAAGTATTTTACATAGCCGTTGCTGCCTGGACAGTATTTCATGTACTTAAGCAGCAACACGGCGTAGCGCGGGGCATTTGTAAGTTGCCAACCTGGGCGTTTCATCTGCTATTGTGGTTAAGCGTGGCCGCCGGACTTTTTGTTTACATGGGCATCTTTTTAAAAAACAGCCTGGAGCCACAACAAGTTGAATGGCTTAAACACGGCGCGGGCAGTTTATGCATTGGTTTAGTACTTTGCGCACTGCTTTTTCAGCGCTATGTAACCACCGTATTCGGCAAGTGGTTTTTATGGGCGAATGTGTTTTTGGTGGTCAGTAGCTTTTATCTATTTGTGCAACAGTATTATTTTTTGGCTATTTTAGTGCCCCGATTAGTTCATGATGCCACCGCCTATATTTTTTATGTAACCCATGATTACAACAAACATCGACACCCGCAAAACAGGCTGTACCGCCTCACCAGCCAATGTCATATCCATATTTTTCTAGTACTACCCATTCTGTCATTCACTCTGGCGTTTGTATTGCAATCCTATGGTGATGCCTGGATTAGCAGCCTGACTTACACATTATTTGGCACTGCCGTTAAAAAAGCCGTCACATTAGGATTGTTAGGTTATCTGGCTCTAATGCACTATTACACGGAAGCGTTTACCTGGAAAAATGACTCGCCTTATCGCAAGTTTATTGCTTTTGCAAAATAGGGTTATCATAGGAAGGATAACAAATTGATTGTTTAGCTTTAATCCCATACTCAACAATAAGTACCGACAGTTGTTGATCAATTTAAGCAAATAATCAATTTGCAAAATCAGGTAAATTTTAAACACTGAATTCTGGTTGGCGCACGAAGCCATGCCAGAAAATTATAGGTTTCTGTTTATTTGATTACGGATCTTTTTAACCATTATTCCAGGCATTCCGTCCAACTAATGAAGTTCACCAAACACAAATACATATTACCCGTCATTTTGTGCCTACTGGCAATTTGGCCTTTAGGCGCTAGCTCAATCCCCCTGGTTATTCCTAAAGCTGACATTACTGCCACACCATTAAATTTAGACCAATGGCCAGCCCAGTTTAAACTCACCATCACTGTGCCACCTGACCATCATGCCTATTTGGACAAAGGCATTGAAAACATTTATCTTCCCGTGGCTATTGACCCGAAACAGAAATTATCTGGCTCCGGGTTTACACTTAAATACCTGCAAACACCCACTGGCGCTTATGACGACAGCGTAAAAGCAACTGTTCTGCGCAACCACGGCGACTTTATCATAGCCTTGCAACCCAACCCAAACCAAGCCAGCTACGTCAACCAAGCCACTTTGGAAGTAAATTACCAGTTATGCAATGAAGTAAGCCATGCTTGCTATCGTCCGCAAGTTGTGCAAGTTGCTTTAAACTTACCCGCAACACCGCCGAAGGCTTCATCATTTAACTTTACCGAGCAACTGCTGGCGTTGTTTAAGAACAACCAAAACAACACCTTAATCATATTTGGCTTGATGCTGTTAGCCGGGATATTGTCAGTGGCCACGCCCTGCGTATACCCCATGTTACCGATTACCTCCATGTTTATCGTTAACCGCGCCAAGGGTGTCGCAAAACAGGAAAAGTTACATGCCCTAGCCTATCTTATCGGCATCATCGGCACCTACATGGCTTTGGGCTTAATAGCCGGTATGACTGGAGGCGCGTTTAATACGTTTATGCAATCAGCGTGGGTCAATCTTGGGTTTGCGGTGTTTTTTGCATTTTTTGCCATTGCATTGCTCGGCTTTTACGAGTTAAGTTTTATGCAAAATGAAGTGCACTCTTTAGATCAGCACTCAGCACGCGTCAATGGTCTAGCTGGCACCTGGATGATGGGAACCGTAGCTGGTCTGGTGATTTCACCTTGCGTTGGCCCGATTGTGTTTGCGTTGTTATTAGAGGTGGCCGACAACATTGCAGATAAAGCCGCAGCACTTGCCGCGTTAAATCAAACCTTGAGCTTCTGGCATCGCTTACAAATTGCCAGTCAGGGCAGTATCATGATGGCAGGATTTGGCGTTGGCGTCGGCCTGCCCTTTTTTCTGGTTAGTGTGATCAAATTTAAGCATCTGCCCAAAGCGGGCTATTGGATGAACAAAATCAAATATGCGTTTGGTTTAATAATTTTGTATTTTGCTTACACGTATTTTCATAAGGGCTTGGGGGTTTTAGGTGTTGATGAACACACAACATTAACACTGGCATTCGCCATAGTCTGCATTTGGATTGCCGTGGTGCATTGCAATGTCTTTACCTTATTACCTGCTGACGTAGCACCCAATAAAAAGCTGGTACACTTTTGTGGCGTGGTCTCAATTATCACGGGCGGATGGCTGATGATAGCCGGTTTAGATCACACGCCACTCATGAAAACAGCCGCAGCCGAATGCACCAGCGATGCCGCCAAACAAAATCTTGTGCAATCTATTATTGAAGAAGAAGCCGGAATTGCCTGGTACCGGCAGTTTGCCGCTGCTCAAACAGTAGCAAGGCAAACCGGCAAACCCATTTTTATCGATTTTTACGCCAGCTGGTGCGCCAACTGTCTGGCCTTTAAAGAAGAAACCGCTAACAACGCCCAGTTAAATCAAGCGCTACGAGAAAAAGCGGTCGCGGTAAAACTGGTAGATAAAGAACCGGAGTTTGAAAAATTTAGAGAAGACCCTGAGCATCGGCAATTAAAAATTGGCTTACCTTATTTCGCTATTGTATCTGCTGATGGCAAGCTAATTTGGTCAGGCACCGATTATATGGCAACTGCGCAGATGATTGAGGTATTGAATCAACAGCAGAAACAGCTGACGTTATGATAACGCGATAAGGTGCGCTTACAGGATGTGCCAAGGTACGAGGCGCAGCAATCGAGGAGTGTTATGGCGTTCGGCAAGATTTACAGCAACAAACCAAGTGGCATTGAGCATAAAATTTGGAGTTAATCATTCATCCTTGTGCTCTCGAACGATGCTCCTGCTTACGTCGGCAGCATCCTGTATTTTCCGCAACTTATGGCCTTAGCCAAAATCGCGCGGGCACAGCAACAATCGCTGTAACCCACGCATCCTGATTACTTATGAAATAATTGCATAAGCAATAGCAGCACCCGCTGCACCTCCGGCCGCCATTCCCAAAGGACCACCAAAAGCCCCGACAGCCACGCCTACGCCAGTTAAGACACCTGATAAAATACGCTGTCCCGTCATACCCATTCCGCCGGAAATCAATTCAATTTCTTCCGGTGTTAATTCCTGAACACGTGGATTTGCAGCTAAGCGGTTATCGTTATATGTTTTGTTTAAAGCCATAGCCATCACCCTAAGTTTAATAAATGTTTGTTTCCAATCCTGCCGCCACGCATGACGACAACATTATTAAACAGGTTTAGCCGATTCAACGCTATGGAGTGAGTCATAGCTTTTTGGATAAATTATTTTTTGTAATTTGGATTATGCAGCTAGCAGGTAACGCCGTGAATTACGAGGAGTCTAAGCTACGAATTTCAAGATTCTGTTGGCGGCCTCCAGACTAAACACTACTATGCTTTATGGAATCGGTACATCAATCCATGTCATGCACCAAAACGCCCAGTTCCCCAACGAAATAAGTGTGAAAGTCTTCAATCTCTAAGTTGTAAACTGGGCATTTGTACGCCCAGTCTTCGGCTAACTCTTCATGGTTATAACGATCCAAGAAGCCATCTTCATCAAGAAAATCACTTATAACGCTTTCATGATAATTTTCTTTTATTTTTCCTTCACGTAGATTAATTAGATACCCTGTATCTTGAGCATATGATTCTCGACCCAAATCAATCCATCCGACTCCCTCTGTCTGGGTCCGCCAAATCGGGTCAACAGAAGACACATAGCCAATCTCGCCATTGGCAAGCAAAACCAACAAGCCTCTATCCAACCTGTCGGCTCTCATCCATCCCGTTTCTCTAGGGCCGTCCCAGTCGGGTGGAAAATAATCAGGTTCATAGCCAACTACCCAGAAAGGATGATTGCCGGTGACTATAAAGCTTTCGCTACCGTGCGACGTACTGCAATCTATCCTAACCACCGACTTATTCTCAAATTGAACGGTTCTGACCACTCGTTTATAGGCTTGAGCGCCGTGACCATTTTCGGGCTTAGCCAGAACCCAATCACCAATCTGAATGTCTTCAATCGGCTTAAGGCCTGTTTTGGTATGAATTAACGTGCCTACCGCAAAACAGCCGTTTTGTTGAAATCTGTTAATATTTGTTAAGATCATAAAATTTAGTGGGATGGGTGGCCCGCATTGATTTTTAATCCGGCAACATGGATTGAGCCCGTCGTACCCCATCTTAAACGAAGCCAATTGCGCCGATTTATTAGTTATATATTCTGAACACATGGAATATACAACTTGACCACATTAATATTGCTTGTCCAGATAGCTGAAACATATTGCTAATCAGAAAAAGCTAAGTGTTAACAGAAACCTTCCCCTTCGCTTATGGTGGGTTACGATGCGCACAATCAATTTTAATTATTACAAATCAATCAGATGCGCATCTAACCCACCCTACGATACTACTAGCTGACGACAATTTAGAAAATACGTGATTTTATTGCGTTGATAATTCCTTCTATTGGTGATTTTCTTGAAGCATTACAAGCAGTTTCAAACAACTCTTTTGATTTAGCCTGTTCTCCCATCTTAAAATAGATAATTGCCGAATATGCAAGTCGCTGTGCTTTTGTAAAAGGAAATAATTGATTAAACTCTTTACCTAAATCAGAAGCTAGAAATCTAGCCACGTCTAATGAGTTATCAAACTTACTGAAAAATGGGAACACTAAGTTATTAAGTTTCTCTATCAATTCCTGGGATATCTGATTATCAACTTCAAATGAATCATTTTCCGATAAGGTCCACCATATATCTTTTGAACTCGGGTCCAACATTCCAATACGTATATGAAGAGTACAATGCTCTAATCTAATTTTTGTTGGTTCCATTTTATTTGTATAAATTGAAAATACTTCAGGAACGTAAATCCCTATATTTAATGTAAACTGCGACCCACTTTTATCATTCCAACGACTTTTTTGTAGGTCAATAACAAAAGCAATACTTTCAAATTGGCGGGTAAAAGTTAACTGGTTCTCTTTAAATCCATGCTCTTTAAGTATTGGAACGATTCTGTTCTCTAATATTAAATTCAACCTGCTATCGTAAATCTTTGCCATATGCGGACTTAGCTCGGTAGACTGGAGTGAGGGGCGAAACCAAGCATTTTTGGTATTTACATTCTGGGGTTCATTTTCTTTCAACAACCCTGAGTATTTCCATCGCACCAGAAGGGATTTTGATAAAATATTGAAAGGGGTTATAAACTCCTTTCAGCGCAAACATTCCCCAGCACGCCAATGTATTACAGGATCTCAATTATTTTACCAACAGCTATAACGCGATAACCGTCAAGAAGTTCAATTAATTCGGACTTTTTGAGGCCTTCCATATTATTTGGGGCGCTTGGTGAAAACTGTAAATTCGCAAAGCCAGACCAAGTCGTTTCATCGAATTCAAGATACATAACTTCTACATCCCAAACACCTAAGATCCATTCATTAATATATCTTTGAAACCGTATTACTGGTTTCATGCCAATAAAAGGTGGGTGAGATCTGCCACCGAAATCAGCTTTAATCCAAGTTATGGCTACGGAAATATTTATCATACGCACTTTCATCTTGGAGTAAGGCGACAAGTTGGGTATACGTGCAAGCACTCCTCGGCCTTGGAATTCTTAACAATTTTAATCACTGCTCCCAGGCTTTTTGTGTTTGTTCAAATAACGATTTTATAGTTTCGTTAGGCCAATTTTTGTTTGCCATTCGGTATAGTCAAATTTGTCACGCTTAATTAGCATGATAAAACAATCGACATCCACCATCCCAAGCGAGAAAAAAATAGATTTGAAACCGCTATTGATGATCTCATTGTCTGTTTTCATTAGAAAGTCTCTTCTTGGATGATCGTTAGTGGATTAAAAACATTAAGCTCAAAGGGTAAGATCGGGATGTATGCGCATTGGTTGATTTTTAAACCGGCAACTGTGGATTGAGTGCGTCGGGATCCATAACGAACGAAGCCAATTGCGCCGATTTATTAGCTATATATTCTGAACACATGGAATATACAACTTGACCACATTAATATTGCTTGTCCAGATAGCTGAAACATATTGCTAATCAGAAAAAGCTAAGTGTTAACAGAAACCTTCCCCTTCGCTTATGGTGGGTTACGATGCACACAATCAACTTTAATTATTAAAAATCAATCAGATGCGCATCTAACCCACCCTACGGTACTAAATTAAATAATCTTTTTCGCATATCGGGAACTAGTAATAAAATTGTTTCGCCGACCCATTTTGATGCATCATCGCCACCCATTTCAATTAAAGTGTTTAGTTTTATTCGTATTGGACTATCTTTTCTATTTTCATGTATTGTGTAAATTAATAGAGTCTCAGTATCTAACTCGTAATGAACCACAAACTCATTAGTTAAAATATCGTTTTTATTCATAATGCAAGGTTAAACCTATAACATCTGCTAAACAACTCATTGCGATGGGGTAGTATTTACAACAATATAACTTCTAAGGCACAGGATTCTGTCTAAAATAAGTACCTTCTCGGACTTCGCGGGTTTGACCTAAATACACGCACATATATTCGTCATGACCCTCGTAAGGCACGATGGCAGAGTTAAAATCGCATAAGTTTGGGATGTTGAGTTTATTGAGCTGGATTATGTCGCCTTTTTTGCAACTATGCTCAATCTTGACTGTTTCCACGCCCTTTTCTGGTATGTGCAAACAAATTTTGCCTGGATTTTCTTCAGCTTGGCAAACGGGTAGTAATGACAGTAAAGCTAGTAATATAAACGCTTTCATAAAAATCCCTCGGCAAAGACCTGTTACAGTCAGTTTATTTGAGTTGGTTATTATGGCTTAAAAACACAGATTTTTTTTATACATAGATAAGTGAAACTCTAAAAACTGCACTTCGACAAGCTCAGTGCGAACGGTTATTTAATAATATTAATCCGATTTATTTTTAGAGCTCCCAATTACAGACTTACTTAAGGCAGATGCAGTGCCTTATCCTTGATCATTAAAGCCGCTTCGTGCAGAGCTTCTGATAAGGTTGGATGGGCATGAATGGTTCTTGCCAAATCTTCACTGCTGGCTGAGAATTCCATAGCCAATACCGCTTCGGCAATTAGTTCAGAGGCATGGTTGCCAATGATATGGACGCCTAAAATCGTGTCGTTTGTAGCATCGGCAATAATCTTGATCATGCCATCGGTGTTGCCAGTACTTCTGGCTTTGACAGAAGCGGAAAAAGGAAACACGCCAACTTTGATGTTTTCACCCAACGCTCTTAAGGCTTGTTCGGTTTGACCAACCCAAGCGATTTCTGGATCGGTATACACCACGCTGGGTAGTAAATGATAGTTAATAGGTGATTGTAATCCCGCAATTTGCTCCGCCACAAAAACGCCCTCTTCAATGCCTTTGTGCGCCAGCATTGGCCCCAACAAGGTTAAGTCGCCAATGGCGTATACACCGGGTAAATTGGTGCGGCAGTTTTCATCCACATGCACATAACCACTTTCATCCAGTAATAGATTGGCTTCTGGCGCTGCCAAATTTTCGGAATTGGGTTTTCTTCCAGAAGAAACGATTAATTTATCAACTTCTATGGTGTGAGTGCCTTCATGATCCTGAAATTCTATGATCACTTTCTGGCTGTCTTTTTTAGCGGAGATAACGCGAGCGCCCAAATGCAGTTTTAAGCCCTGTGCGGAATAAATCCGGTAAGCTTCTCTGGCAATCTGCTGATCGGCCAGGCTTAAAAAAGTTTCCTGCGCCTCCAGCAAAATGGTTTCCGCCCCCAAGCGCTGCCAGATACTGGCGATTTCCAGGCCTTTGATACCTGCGCCAATAAATGCCAATCGTTTGGGTACTTCTTGCAGTTTGAGGGCCGTGGCGGTGTTTATGATCAGCTCGTTATCAATTGGTGCACATTTAACGGCTATCGGTGATGATCCGGTGGCCAAAATAATATGACTGGCTTCAACCAAAAAGCTATGTGCAGGCGTAACCGGAAATACTTCAATCAACTTTTCGCTTAACAACTTAGCTCTGGCGTGTATATGGACAATACCGTGCGCCTTGAACAAGTCTGCAATGCTTTTGCTGGTTTCCGCAATGATGCTTTCTTTACGCTGCATCATCTGTTTAACGTCTAACGAAACAGGCCCTGTCGTGATGCCATGTTGTTTAAGGTTGTCTTGTAAACTGGCATAAATTTTTGCCGACTCCAATAAGGTCATAGAAGCAACGCAGCCGGAGTTTAAATAAGCACCACCCAAATAAGGATTGCCATTGGCATCACTCCAGTTGTCGATACAAGCTGTCTTTAAACCAAGTTGCGCACACCGGATGGCACTAATATATCCGGCTGGACCGGCACCGATTACAATCACATCGTAATGTGGGGTTACAGCTGAATTTAGTTGCTCGTTTGACATTGGCTTATATGTTTAACAATAAGTGAGCTGGCGATTCCAGACATTCCTTAATGGTCACCAAAAATTGCACCGCTTCCCGACCATCAACCAAACGATGATCGTATGATAGCGCCAAATACATAATGGGTCGGACAACCACCTGACCGTTTTCTACCACTGGCCGTTCTTTGATGGCGTGCATGCCCAAAATGGCGCATTGTGGTGGATTTAAAATAGGCGTTGACAACATGGATCCAAAAATTCCGCCATTGGTAATGGTGAACGTGCCACCTTTTAAGTCGTCATAACTTAAGGTGCCGGCGCGGGTTTTGGCGCCAAAATCTGCGATGCTTTGTTCAATACCGGCAAAATCCAATTGGTCGGCATCGCGCAACACTGGCACAATCAGACCGCGTTCGGTACTGACAGCAATACCGATGTCGTAGTAACCGTGATAAAGAATGTCGTTATCGTCAATTGATGCGTTAATCGCTGGAAAACGTTTTAGGGCTTCAATCGAGGCTTTTACAAAAAACGACATAAAGCCCAGTTTAACATTATGTTTTTGTTCAAAACGGGTTTTGTACTGGTTACGCAGGTCGATCACATTTTGCATGTTAACTTCATTAAATGTGGTCAACATGGCCGCATTTTGTTGTGCTTGCAACAAGCGCTCGGCCACTTTTGCACGCAGTCTGGTCATGGGCACACGTTGTTCGGGGCGCAAATTGGAGGCCGGTGTAGAGACCGGTGCTTCCAGATCTTTTGCGACCACTGGCGCTGGTTCCGGCTGAACTTTGTTAGTTTGTGGAATAATTTGCGCTTCTTGCAGCGCTTGTTTATTTAAGTGCTCCAGGACATCGCTTTTTGTTAATCGACCATCTTTACCTGTACCTTTGATTACAGCCGGATCCAGCCCATGTTCATGGATAATGCGACGCACGGACGGACTTAACGGGATATCTGCATTTTCGTCATCGTCATCGACTGCAGTCGTTGCAACTTCCGGCACGGCTTGACCTGCTTGCTGTTGTTCAATGACGGCCAGCACTTCCCCGCTAACCACAATGGCGCCGTTTTCTTTAATGATTTTACTGAGTACGCCTGCTTCCTGAGCAACGACTTCCAGCACGACTTTATCCGTTTCCAAATCAACCAGATGCTCATTTTTTTTGACACTATCCCCAGCTTGCTTTAACCAGGTAATTAATGTCGCATCTGAAACCGATTCGGGTAAGTTGGGAACTAAAACTTCAATACTCATATTAATTATCCTGGACGTTTGCCGTATAAAGCCGAATTAACCACGGCTTTCTGTTGTTCGATATGGACGCGGAAATTTCCGACAGCCGGTGCCGCAGAGGCTTCTCTTCCACTATATGATACACGGATGTGGCTGGCAAGGTTATCTACAAAATGATGTCTGCTTTGATACCAGGCACCTTGATTTTGTGGCTCTTCCTGACACCAAACCAATTCTTGCAGATTGGGGTATTTGTCGATTTCTGCTTTAAATAACTTATCTGGAAAAGGATACAGTTGTTCTAACCGGATAATAGCGACATTTTTTGTTTCATCCTGACGCCGTGTTTCCAATAAATCGTAATAGACCTTGCCCGCACATAAAACCACTCGGTTAACATCAGATGGATTGATGTCATCCTGCTCGCCGATCACAGGTAAAAAACTGCCTGTGGTTAAATCTTCCAGACTGGAAACTGCCAGCTTATGTCTGAGCAAGCTTTTAGGGCTCATCACAATCAAAGGCTTTCTGTATTGGCGGATCATTTGTCTGCGCAATAAATGAAATATTTGAGCGGGCGTAGTTGGATTACAAACTTGTATGTTGTGTTCTGCGCATAATTGCAAATAGCGCTCTAAACGGCCCGATGAATGTTCCGGCCCCTGCCCTTCAAAACCATGCGGCAACAACATGACTAAGCCGCATAACCGACCCCATTTGTTTTCGCCAGAGCTGATAAATTGATCAATCACCACTTGGGCGCCGTTGGCAAAATCACCAAACTGGGCTTCCCAAATCACCAGCGTATTGGGCATAGTCGTACTGTAACCATACTCAAAACCCAGTACGCCTGCTTCCGAAAGCAAAGAATCATAAATTTGCGCACGGCCCTGATCTTTATCCAGATGCTTTAAAGGCACATAGGTTTTGTTGTTGATTTGATTATGTAACACGGCATGTCGATGTACAAACGTACCGCGCCCAACATCTTGCCCCGTTAAACGAACATCAATCTTTTGCATTAATAAACTGGCATAAGCCATGTTTTCTGCAAACCCCCAATCCAGAGGCATACCACCAGCAGCCATTTTGCGACGATTTTCCATCACTTTGGCCACTCTGGGATGTAATTCAAAACCGGCCGGCAAGCGCATCATTTGATCATTACAGAAGCGGAGTCGTTCTAATGAAATAGCGGTATCCGCTGGATCTTCCCAGTATCTGTGCAAAAACTGGTTCCATTGCGAACTATACGAATAGGTACCATCGGGCGCCAATGGTCTTGAGACCACTTCACCAGCTTCCAGTTTTTGTTGATATTCCTGTTCTATGCTCACCGATTCTTCCGCGCTAATCACGTTTTCGCTGATTAGCTTTTCTGCATAAATCCGTCTGGCCGTTTTATGCTTGCGGATTTTTTTATACATTAAAGGTTGCGTGGCAGCTGGCTCGTCCGCTTCATTGTGCCCTAACCGACGATAACAAATCAGATCAATCACCACGTCTTTATTAAACGTCATCCTAAAATCCAACGCCAGCTTGGTGACAAAAATAACCGCTTCTGGATCATCGCCGTTTACATGGAACACGGGGGCCTGAACTAAGCTGGCCACGTCAGTACAATATAAGGTAGAACGAGCGTCTTTAGGATTGCTGGTGGTAAAGCCAATTTGGTTATTAATGACAATATGCACGGTTCCGCCGGTTGAAAAAGCGCGGGTTTGCGACATATTTAAGGTTTCCATCACAATGCCTTGGCCGGAAAACGCCGCGTCACCATGAATCAAGATGGGTATGACCGTATCTTTGCCATCACCGCCCGCTCGATCTTGTCGTGCTCGTACCGAACCCTCAACGACTGGATTGATAATTTCCAAATGCGATGGGTTAAAAGCCAAAGTTAAATGTATCGGGCCAGTTGGCGTGGAAATGTCTGATGAAAAGCCCATATGATATTTCACGTCACCCGAACTAACGCCAGGTGTTGGTGTTGATATGCCGGCAAACTCGCTAAATAAACTGGCGGGGTTTTTACCCAAAATATTAACCAGTACATTTAAACGACCACGATGTGCCATACCGATGACAATTTCATCGACACCTTTTGCAGCAGCGCCTTCTACCAACGAATCCAAAATTGGAATCAGCGCTTCGCCGCCTTCTAAAGAAAACCGCTTTTGTCCCACAAACTTATTGTGTAAATGGGTTTCTATGCCTTCGGCTGCTGTTAGCTGTTTAAGTATTGATCGCTTTACTTCAGGGTCCAGCTTTAAATCCGGTTTATAAGTTTCCAGTCGATGTATCAGCCAGCGCCGGATTTGAGTATCTACTATGTGCATATATTCGGTGCCGATACTGCCGCAATAAATCTCATTTAATCGCGTGATAATATCACGTAACGGCAAGCGGTCATTGCCATGCAGTGCGCCGGTATCAAACAAGGTATCCATATCCGGTTCTGATAGCCCGTAATAAGCCGGATCCATATCCGCTGGCGGTGGCAGAGTTTTGCCCAGCGGATTATTATTAGCAATTTGATGGCCTCTTACCCGATAGTGATTTACCAATCGGGCAACGGCAGATTGCTTCTTAACGCTTTCTTCAGTAAAGCCTTGCAACTGGGCCAGTCGTCCTTGCGACTTTAAAGCCAGTTCTGCAAACCTTTCTACGACTGGACTGTGCGGCACCTCATAGGCGGAACCATGGCTAATTTCCTGAAATTGCTTTTGCCAGCTAGGCTCTACCGACTCGGGATCTTCAAGAAACTGTTCATATAAATTTTCAACATAATAGGCATTACTGCCGTATAAACTGGAAGAATCTTGAAAAAGTTTAAGTAGCTTACTCATTGGGGGAATCCATTTTTTTGCAAGAGATCGATCTAAATTAAAGGCGCATGGTGTTATATTAACAGGATGTAAGACAGTATCGAATTTAATTGATTTAATTTAATCTGTGACACCCTTCAATCGCTTTGAGTATAGTTGAATCTTATAATGAAAAATAAAAGCAATATAGTTATTAAAGTTAAATATCCTGTTTCTGGACAAGAAACAGATCAGAATGTTCCGCAAGCAAAACTGATTACACATTGGCATGTTCACCGGATTGTTGCCGCCCTGGGTTTGCTAACCCTGGTACTGGCATCATCATTGTACTTTTTGCTTAGAGAAAGTCCTGATAAGCCAGCGGTTCAGTTACCAGCCGCCACAACGGAAGCAAACTTACCTTCAATCAACGCTGGCATTCCTGCCAACACGATAAATCCGCAAAATATTACACCAATAGTATCACCCGCCAAGCCATCAGAAACTAAAGTTACTAAACCGGCGAGCAAAAAGAAAAAACCACGAGCTAATACTAAACAGAAAAAAAAGATGCTAAAAAAACATAATCGACATTAATTACAACATCTGATAATTCGCACGAAGAATTTGTAATCCCAAACCTACAAAAAACTTTATTATTTAGACACTCTAAAGAAATATATTAAATACTAGTTTTGTTTATATTTATGAATTCACTTAAAATCGGCCCAATCGGCAAAGTTAAAATAATCTTTTTTACAAATATTGCCAGGTTATATTAAATTTAGCGAAAGCACTGGCTTTTTTTATTAGTAATTAGTGCTATTATAAAAGAATATATTTTACATTGAGGCATATATGACTGATTATTTAGAACTCTCAGAACAAGAATTACAGGCTGTTATTGAAAACGCTGAAAAAGCATTAAAAAATAAACAAGCAAATAAGCGTAAAGAAGTGATCGCCCAAATAAAAGAATTAGCGGCGTCTATTGATGTTGTTGTGGAAATTCATGAGAGCGACAAGAAATCTGTACGCAAAGGCGTTAAGGTTGCTGTCAAATACAAACACCCTTCTGATCATGATAAAACCTGGACTGGCAGAGGTGTTATGCCAAGGTGGATGCTGGACCTGATTAACGAAGGACACGACCGTTCTGAGTTTGAAATACACTAATTAAGCATAAGAGACAGATTTATCTGTCTCTTATTTATTACAGCTAGTCGATAAAGCGTTTTGTTATTTCACTATATTCATCAATTCTGCGGTCCCGTAAAAATGGCCAAATCCGTCTCACCCGTTCAATTTTGGCATAATCAATCGTAGCAGTTAATAGTTTAACTTCAGAATCGTTGCCGCTGACCAAAATATCTCCTTGTGGACCGGCAATAAAACTATTACCCCAAAAGTTGATACCTGCATCAGAATCGGGGGCCTGCTCAAAACCAACTCTATTACAAGAAACAACCGGAATGCCATTAGCCACAGCATGGCTACGCTGAATAGTAACCCATGCGCCTAACTGGCGCTGCTGCTCTTCTAAAGTATCTTGCGGATCCCAACCGATTGCAGTTGGATAAATTAATAATTCCGCGCCCGCTAATGCCATTAATCGAGCTGCTTCAGGAAACCATTGGTCCCAACAAATTAGCACACCCAGTTTACCTATTGAGGTATTAATGGGTTTAAAACCAATATCTCCAGGAGTGAAATAATATTTCTCATAAAACCCTGGATCATCCGGTATATGCATTTTTCGATATTTACCGGCAATACTCCCGTCTTTATCAAATACCACAGCAGTATTGTGATATAAACCAGGCGCGCGCTGTTCAAATATTGTTGAAACAATCACAATACTTAAACGTTTTGCCACTGCAGATAATACCTCTGTTGTTGGCCCTGGAATGGGTTGCGCCAAATCAAATTGATTAAAATCTTCATTCTGACAAAAATAAGGCCCCAAATGTAATTCTGGCAATACAACTAAATCAGCCTGTTGAGCGGCCGCCTGTTCAATTTGAGCGATAGAAAAATCAAGATTGGTTTGCCGATCAGCATTACATGGCTGCTGTACAGCACTGACAATTAGTTTTGGAATCATGGCAGTTATAATAAGGGTATTTTTTTAAAGATTTTATTCAGAATGTGTTGCGTTTGTCTTACTTTGCGCCTGGCTTTATTTGGTGGAGCTTATTCAGAAATCCAGCCCTGTAGCGCCTCTATAATGCTTTTTGCTTGATCGGTGCTGGAGATATTAAACTTGGATTTTTGTTGATACTCTCCATTACGCTTTTGGTAGCGGCGTATGGTGTATTTATCCGGGCCATATTCCTCTTTTGCCCTGTTCCATTCCTGATAACGATACATGACGGTCGCCCAGGCACCTTTGGTGAGTACTTTTTTATCGAGTTCTTTTACGGTTTCTACACCGTCGTCTTCGTAGGTTATGGTGAGTTCTTCAACTGTTTCAGCCATGCTATTTCCTGGAGTAATATTAAATTCAGCAATCAAATTAGATGATGCTTTTGGTTGACTAATTATTTGCTAATAAACTGCCCAAACGCTCGACTGCCTTCGCCCACTTTAATGGTATTCAACACCTGCAATGTTTTAGCGTCTATTATAGAAACCGAGCTGTCAAACCAATTGGCTACGTAGACATGCCTATCATCAGGATGCGTGGTAATGCCTTCCGGTTTATCACCAACCGGCAATAAAGCAATTTCTTGCAACGTTTCAGTGTCGATCACTGAAACCGAACTGTCATCTTGATTAGTTACGAATAACCGGCTGTCATTCATAGCCAAGCTAGCTGCGTACGGCAACATATTGACTTTAACTGTGCCAATTACGTGCAGATTTTGTGTTTCAAGCACGGTAACATCATCGCTTTGCACATTGACAGCATAAAGCTTTTGTCCGGTGCTATCCAACGTTAAGCCAAAGGGGTGCTTGCCAACTGTAGTGGTTTTTTTAACAACCAGCTCGGCCGTATCAATTTTTGACACGCTATTACTGATCCGATTGGCCACATATAACCAGCGGTTATCGGGACTAACCACCAAACCGGACGGCGACTCGCCAACGGCAATCGTTTTAAGCACTTTTAAACTGTCGGCGTCAACAACAGCAACCGAATGCTGATACCAGTCTGAAACGTAGATGCGTTTGCTATCCTGGCTGACAGCAATGCCAAGAGATCCGGCATTTAGCGTAACCTTTGCGACAACACTATGGTTATTGGTATCAATGACTGCAAAGCCATTGGCTTCGGGCGTACTAACGTATACCCGCTTGCCATCGGGAGCCACTGCCACACCCGCAGGTTTACCAGTGACTTTAATGGTATCAATGACTTTAGCTTGTCGGGTGTCAATAACGGAGACACTGTCCGCCAGTTGATTGGTGATATAAGCCATCGGCTGAGCTATCAGCACTGGCGAAACAGCAGCTGTAGCGACTGCTATCGCTACAGCTAGAAAGTTGCGTTGCAACACCAGGTTATCCTTACTTTTCAGCCAAAGCTTTAATGTTTTCCAAACCGGCGTGAATAACTTTTGAAACTGCACCAGTTGCAGCTTCTTCATTCATTTCTTCAGGTGGATTGTTGTTCATATAGGCACGGTAGTAGCCCGCTTTCCATGAAACCACTGTTGATGGACCATTGGATTCCAGATCAATGCTGGCTGAATAATCAGTTACTGGCAATACAGGTATTTTTTCTTCCTGACCAGAATGGTTAATGGTACCAGCTGTGCTCAACTCGGTGATTTTGTAGGCATATGACATTTTTTTGTCATCGTATTTTTTTAATTCTTCGGTAATGGTGCCGCCATCTTTTAAGGTCAATACGCGCTTGGCACCTTTTGTGTTACCGCCTTCAATGCTTGTGCTTTTTACCGCAGGCAACCAGGACATATCGCCAAAATCTTTAATGACTGCCCAAACTTTCTCAGCAGGTGCATTAATAGTAATCTCTTCTTCAAACTTCTGTCTGACTGGACCATGTGCACTGACTGATGTAGCAATAAATGCTAGTGAAACTGACATTAATAACGCAATTTTTTTCATATTTGATTCCCAATTAAGAATAAAAAACTAAGTGCCGCATTATATGACAACTCTTAAAGACATAGCAGCTGTTTAAAGTTTTTTATTTAAAAGATTAC
>Ga0208264_1000168_pt1 | contig 30123 bp, 26 predicted proteins | sample LakWasMet31_HOW6_2_FD_183873 | JGI IMG/M metagenome (GOLD analysis project Ga0208264, IMG submission 183873) | Freshwater sediment methanotrophic microbial communities from Lake Washington under simulated oxygen tension - Sediment Metagenome... | ecosystem: Environmental > Aquatic > Freshwater >... | reverse complement strand
AACGGCAAACTCATTGTCTGCGCCGCCATGCGTAAGCTCATTCATCTGGCTTTCGCTATCTTGAAATCCGGTAAACCTTTTGATCCTAATTTTTCCCTTGCATAAGCAAGTTTAAGACGGTATCTACACACTTAAAATTTGATATGCGATTCAAGCAGTGCGACGAATTTTCCAGTGTGATGGGGTTGCTCCCGTTTGCCGCGCCGAGCACCGGAGCTTTTGTCGAGAATTGCCCGGTAGGGGCGCCGCAGGGATGCGGCGCGTTGACGAAGGGGCAGGAGCCCCTTTCGGCAACCCTCGGCAAAAGCGAGGAGCGCAGGAAACAAGCGGCATCCGGGCCGCCTTTTCTTTGGTGACTTTCTTTTGGCGGAGCAAAAGAAAGTCACTCGCCTTCGGGTGCGAGAACCCGATTAAATTAAACAGTCGCGGTAGCGACACAATGCTTTTGCAATGCATCAAATCCGCATGGATACAAAAAAGTATTCCCCCTTGACTTATCCAGACGAGACCGCTTCATGGCAACGACGATGCCAAAGCCGCTAAACCATACTTTAACCAAAATGTAGTTAGATAAGCCGCTAAGAGTTTCGGTAACAGTCGTAGCAGTTGGAGTCGATGTTCGTTACCTTCTGCATTGAATTGACTCGGCATACCCAATAGCAGGGCACCGAAAAGAAATGCGTTACGCCCGGTGCAATTATTCACGATCTTGTACATGTGATAAATACATTTACCGGTTAAATATAGAGCGAGCAGTAGCGCAATAAGTGCAGAAATTGCGATGACCAAACCGGTTCCGGCACGGAGTAGTTCCATTATTTATTACTTACCCATTCAATATCCTGATAAAAATTACTGCCAAATTGAGATATTCGACATTTTCGTATTGTTACTACTAACCCATGCATAGATACCCCAAAATCATAGATTTCACACCAGAATAAGTCGCCTGAGCTTAAATTACCTACAAATCTCCACCTCAAACACCGTCCCCCTAACCGCCACAACCTTGACTTTAGACCCCAAAGGACAATCCTCCCCCTGCACCTTCCAGGTGCTATCGCCGACCTTGATTTTGCCTTGGCCGTTTTCGATGGCGGTGACCAAGTTGAAAGTTTGGCCGATATATTGGGCGCCGCGCTTGTTCAGCAAAGGGTGATCGGTGACGGCAGTTGCACGGGTGCGGGCATATTTACGCCAGGCCAGCACCGACGAGACCGCCAGTACCGAGAATAAAAACAGCTGGACGTTGAACGGTGTGCCGGGAATCAGCAGCAACACCGCGCCGACGATAAACGCCGACACCGACAACCACAGGAAAAAGAAGCCGGTGACGACGATTTCCAAGCCCAGGAAACCGACCGCCAGCACCCACCAGTACCAAAACACCACCTCTTGTTCGGCCATGGTTTATCCCTTTTTCGCCAGGGCTTCTTTGGCCAGTTCGCCGATGCCGCCCAGCGCGCCGATCACGCTGGAGGCTTCCAGCGGCATGAAGATCAGCTTGCTGTTGTTGGCCGAGGCCACTTCTTTCAAGGATTCGATGTATTTTTGCGCCACGAAATAATTGATGGCCTGCACATCGCCCTTGGAAATCGCTTCGGAAACCATCATGGTGGCTCTGGCTTCGGCTTCCGCCAGCCGCTCGCGAGCCTCGGCATCGCGGAACGCGGCTTCCTTACGGCCTTCGGCGTCCAGGATCGCGCCCTGTTTCAGGCCTTCGGCCTTGAGGATTTCCGCCTGCCGCAAGCCTTCCGCTTCCAGAATTTGCGCGCGTTTTTCCCGTTCGGCCTTCATTTGCCGTGCCATGGAATCGACCAGATCCTTGGGCGGGGCAATATCCTTGATTTCGATACGGGTGACTTTAATCCCCCAGGGCGAGGTGGCCTCGTCGACTACAGTCAGCAGCCGGGCGTTGATTTCATCGCGGCGAGACAGCAGTTCGTCCAGGTCCATGGAGCCCATCACGGTGCGGATGTTGGTCATCACCAGATTGATGATGGCCATATCCAGGTAAGTGATCTCATAGGCGGCCTTGGCGGCATCCATGATCTGGTAAAACACCACGCCGTCGACCCTGACCATGGCGTTGTCCTTGGTGATGACTTCCTGCGAAGGCACGTCCAGCACCTGTTCCATCATGTTCAGCTTGCGGCCGATGCGGTCGATGATGGGCATGATGATATTCAAGCCGGGCGAGAGGGTGGCGGTGTATTTGCCGAAGCGTTCCACGGTGTATTCCATGCCTTGCGGCACGGATTTGACGCTCATGAACACCATTAATATCGCGAAAATAAACAGTACCGTTACAAACAAACCAAAGCCGCCCATAGCGCCTCCTAAAAAGTGGATGTGAATTTTTGTTTATTGCAAACTGTCACGCGGCTCATAATAATGTATATCTCTTTAATTTGCAGGTAACAGGACCGAATTCATGAACACCTTGATCTACTACAGCTTCAACGTAATGATTCTTTCGATAATCGTGTTGATTGTCGGCATGATAAAACCCAAGTGGATCTTTTTATGGATGGAAAAGCCCGGACGCATGCCGGTGATGATGATCTCCGGGGTGATATTCATGATAGGGGCGGTGATGTTTGGCGAAGGCAATAAGCAATTGCAGCAGGAAAAAGCCCAGCAAAGCAAGGCAGCGGCCCAAAAACCCGGTGCGGAAGTACCCGATTTGCATTGATGCTGATCGGTTGGGGATGGGCGTAATGCCATTGGCATTGAGCTAGGGCAAGAGATTTTAGACTTGGTTGCAGCCTAAAAGCGGATAAATAGCTTTCACTGCTGCGATTTGTTAGGCGAACGTGCCCGGTGTAGAAAGAACCCAAAAAACATGCTGCCCCGGAGACGGTATCTCATCCGGGGCGGCAGAAAATGCATTATTTCGTTACTGTAATAGATGTGCTGGCATTATTGCCGGCTGCATCCTGTGCTTGAGCACTGATGGTATGGTTGCCTGCGCTGGCTTTCTTGGTGTTCCAGGTATAACTCAGCGAACCGGTATTGGCGGAGCCGACCAGTTTGCCGTCGATATAAAGTGACAGACTTTTCACGCCAATGTCATCGGTGGCACTAACGTTGATGGCTTGGTTCGGCGTAGCAACCTTGGCGCTTGGTTTAGGATTGGAAATGCTCACCGCCGGAGCCGTGGTGTCAGCGACTTGAACAACAACGGCATTGGTTTTGGCGGTAGCGGAGTTGGAAAACGCCGAATTGCCATTACTGTTATACGCATATACCCGGTAAAAGTAAGTAGTATCGGCGGTCAGTCCGCTGTCGGAGAAACTGACTACATTGCTGCCCAAAGTAGCGATTAGCGCCCAGTTAACGCCATCTAGCGAGCGTTGTACGTAGTATCCGGTTTCGTCGCTGGCATTATCAGCCCAAGTCAACTTGATGCTGCTGGTAGATGCTGTGGTTGCCGCCAGATTGCTTGGCGCGTTTGGCACCGTGGTAGTGGTGGTAGACGAGCGGAAATTGGCGACAGTGGAAGCGGTGGCGTTCATGGTGCGCGCGGTGTCGTTAAAACCTATCAGGCCGGTGGGTTGTCCGTTATAGAGAATATTCGGGTTGGAAAAATACGGAATCCGAGGTTCGCCTGAGCATGAGTAGGACATGATGTCCCGGTAAGCGCCGCAAACCCGGTAGCCATAAGAGTCGGAATAAGCGCCGGCAATACTAGTGTTTTCTGGATTATGGACATTGCCTTGATTGTGTCCCAATTCATGAGCAAAAGAGTCATAGCTACCTATGCAGTTATAAACCGAATCGTCATGCAGAACGGCAAAGGCGCTTGAAGCGAAGCCCGTGCTTACAGAGGTCATAATGTTGGCATAGCCGCAGTAATTGCTGTCAGCATCAATCAAAGCGACTTGGTCTGCTCCAACTTGGTTGCGTAGGTTGTGAATCTCGTCCATGTAGCCATCAGTAGTTCCTTGAAGCCGGGGTAAGGCAACGGTCATGTCGCCGGTTTCGGTATAAGCTGTTTCAGCCATTTTTACCAAGTTCAACTGCATGTTGATCTGGCTGTTCAGATAGGCTTGATTGGCTCGGGTAACGGCATTGATGATCTTAGCTTCGATACCGCTGACGCCTCCGGCATTGGTTCTGGCCTTGGGCGTATAGACCACCAAAAGGTCGATGACTTGACCTGTACTGGTTGTGTCGCCCGCGGAAGGAGTTGTGGATGAGGAAGATGTTGTTGTATCTCCGCTCGAATTGCTAGCTATTCCTTTACCTGTTGACATTGAATCTGGTTCAAAGTGGGTTGGGATTTTGTTGGGGTCGGTTTCGCGCACAGCGTGAGTACTGCCGCCAACGTAAACTATTTCAAAGTAACGACCGTTCCATTCCACTGTGCCCATTAAAGTTTGGCCCTTGGCTGCCAGCGTGACTGCACTGTTAGGTTCGCCGTCGATATGGCCCACCCACACCGAGCCGCCCTGAATATTCGTAACCACTCGGTCACGAATGGCGGTTACAGCGGTATTGTCGAATAAGTTCAATACTAGCGTATCGGCATTAAGCGCATTGAAATTGACCCGAGCGTGACGGGCTCGGCCAGGAAGCACTTTCGCAGGCATGCTTGGTTTCATTGTTGCCCCCTGCAAGTCTGCTTCATCGAGAAGATTCAGCAGCGCTCCCGCTACATGCGGTGGAGTGCCTGCTGAGGATGGTGGTAGCTGGGAAATTTCTTCGTATAGATAAGTTTTCCATGCATCCGCGCTCAACAACGCCATAGCAATGCCCAAAATTGCGCCGCCGATTGCGGTAGATATGCTTGCCAGCGGATTGGGTTTCTCAGGGTGGTGTGATTGGCGGTATAGCCTTAGCGCCAGCAGCGACAGGCCGGCAAATACGATAACGAAAAAAAACGCCGTCACCCAATCTGGTAGACTGTAGAACCAAAGGCTCCAGCTAATTGGGTCTTCTTCGCTGTTCGCATTGGCAGCTTTCCAGGGCAGAATACCTAAGCTGGCTATTAACATTGGGCTGGAGCGCCAACCGTTTGTTTTGATTTTGCTGTTCATACAGACTCCTTAATATGTCAGTAATTACCGGTTATCCGGCTGACAATTTAGATGGCAATACAAATTTTTTCCGTGAAAACAATTCCATTCTTCAGTAGTGTTTAAATATGGAGAGTCAAATGGAAAAAAGATCCTTAATTTGTTGGATTGAAATGCTTCACATCAGTGAACTGAATATTGAAAAATTAAATTCAGCTCGGGAGCGCTGAACAGTTTATTAAGTCGCGAAATTTGAAGTTCGATAACAAATAAAGCTGTCAACTGCCTCACAAAAGCTTTTGTAAAAAGGTATGCAAAAAAAACGCCGGTAAGCCCAGCGTTTTTAGCGTAATAAACGCAACAGACAATTACATTTTTCTTCTGCGGCTATAAGATGCCGCCATGCTTAATATACCGACTCCCATTAAAGCCAGCAGGCTAGGCTCAGGCACAGTCCGAGGGGGAGGCGGGAGGTCGCCACCACCACAGTTGGTGCAGGGTGGTGTGTAATTGAACGAAGCGTCTTTGGAAGTTTGCCCAAGGAAATCATAGGTTGTAACTAATTCTGTTTGATGTCCGGGTCCAGGAATGTGAACTTCCTTAGTTACATAGTGATAATAATCAGCTTTGATGTGAGACCCATCAATTGCTAGGGACAGAGCTTGTTCTAAAGTGGTTCCGAAGGCATATTTTAATTGAAACTCCCATGCCAGTGTTCCACCCATCAACACGCCAGCAGTGGTTATTGGATTTCCACCATCCTTGAAATAGGCGCAGACCTGACCGCTTGCTGCGCCAGTTGCGTCGCAACCAGCCTGATTCTCGCCGCCCAGGAGAGTCGACCATGTGCCGGCAGGACCTGACGTCGTCGCATCATACGCTGTTGTCGTGCCCTTGGCTTGAATGGTGACAGCATTAATATAAGACTCAGTCGGACCAAAACCGTCTTTCAAAAATCCGCTAGTATTGGCCAGTAGCGATACATTGTATTGGGCATAGCTACCGTTGCCGTAATTAATGCCATCTGTCGACAGTGTATAAGTTATGCCCCAGTCGGTCATTGTCAAAGCAGTAGCCGCTGCTATTCCTGGCATCATTAGGCCGGAAATAATTAACGGCAAATGTAAAAACCGCCGATTTAAAATTGTGTTCATAGTGGTTCCCTAGTTGAGTGGGTTTGAACGATGGTGCAAATCGTTATTTTATATTTAGCATAAATTATGCCAATTGATTGATTTTTTTGAGCCCACAGGAATCGACGGTCTGGAAGTTGCTATTTGCCTGCCACTTTCAATTTCGATCGGAAAAAATTGCACAATTTTGGCGACAATTAAGAGGCGTGCCATCCCCTGGATAGACACTACAAGGTAGCTAGTATAATAATTTGACACTGACAGTTTTGTCAGTCGTGACTGACAGGACTGTCAGTTGCGCTGCATTGCCAGCAATCGCCTTTAGAGCCGCGTAAAAATACTGACACTTTTGTCACAACTCATTTTAATTGGTAGGGGCGACAGCGCTTCCGTATCTAAAAATCTGTAAGAAAATTCGACGCCATGAAAAATGCTATCGGGTGCTTCTACAACGTTTTGCAGTTCGAACATGGTTGATGAAGATTCGAGGCTGAAAACAGGGATGAAATGCCTCGAACGTTATTGCTATGATCAAAACTCTTCATCCAGCATCCTGCGCTTAAGATCCGCCCATGGATTTAAACGCTCGGCATCGCTGATTTGCTGACCGCCGCCCTTGACCTTTGCCAGCCATAAACCGCTACCGTTGAAGCTGTAAACCGGTTGTAAGTCGTTGCGTTCGGTCGCAGGGTTGATAGTTGGCTTGAGATTGTCCAGCACCAGCGGCACAGCATTCGGCGTTTCAAAATAAGTCAACACCATGTGCGCCTGATTCAGCTCCAGTGCCTTGACGTAGGTAATGCGTAGCTTGCTTTCAGCGACGCCTATTTCCACCAAGGTAAAGTATTTGGCGATAGAAAAGTCCTCGCAATCGCCGGCGCCTTTATAAAGAAATTCGACAGGGGTAGCCCAATAGTCGGCTTTTAACCACAGAGTAAGGTCGTCGGCAAACCGGATATTGTGGTTGAAAAAGTCGTTTACCCGTTGCAGTTTGTCGAATTCCGGCGCGGTACTTAGGGTGTCCATCAGCTTTTGCCATTCGACAAAACGTTGCCGGGCTGCTGTACCGTATTCGGTTTCTATCCTGTCTAGCATGGATGGAGCGAAGCGTAAGCCGTTGCCGACCCGGCTTGGCGTCGAAAAACGCGTGCTAATAACGACGATACTGGCAATGATGAAAAGGCATAAACCGATATATTTATAAACTTTAACGGCTTGCACCCACAATTCCTATCGTCTTCAAATCCTGATAATCGTCATCGGCTTGAACATTCTCGGCCAGCACAGCAATATCCAGCAACACGCCTATCTGTTGCATGGCCTGTACGAACTCGTGTTTTTGCCGGGAACGGTTGATACCTTGACCTATTTCCCTAGCGAGTCTTACAAAATCGGGTTTGAGTTTTTTGATGACTTCGGGCGATAGCGACTGGGTTTCAAAGCGTTTGATCATGACCTGTCCCCCCCATTGATGTACGGCATAAAAAAACTCAATGTGGGCGTCTGTGTCCTTGGCGACTGCATAGGCCGAGAAACTAAACATCAGCTGTCTAATGGCGACAGCGTCGCTTTTGACGAGTTTTTCCAGCCAGAGGCGGAATTCGGTGTTTTTGATGGTTCGGGTCGAGAGATTAACGGCTATGGCATGCCGAACCCGATTACTGTGGATATGGTCCAGCACTTTACGGATAACCCCCTTGTCGAGATCGATGATTTTGGCAAATTTTTCGGCAATTGATACAAAAGGGCCAATAGCGACTAATTCGCCGTTATTGTCATGGATTTCAGTCAATGCTTCTTCCATGATGGTTTGCCCGGTTTGGAAGTCGGTAATTGGCCTGGCATATGACAGCGAATAATTGGCGTTGTCGATGCAATCGAATACCAGTGTTTTCCAGGCCGATATATCCCGGGCAAAATTATCGTCTGTACGAATGAAATAACCATTGGCGCCGATCAATCTAGCCTGTTCGTAAGCCTCGTGAACCGCTTTAAGCGCGCTTTCGGATGTGCCGACTGGATTGACCGCTGCTGCACCGATATGGGCTAAATCGGGTTTCGCATATTTTTCGCCGAGTTCGGCAAAGTTGCCGCTCAATGTTTTGACGATGATTTCGATCTGTTCTATGTTGTCGGTTTCGATCAGCATTGCAAATTCGCCGCCGTAAAAGCGATAGGATTTGAAAACGGTTCCGGGATGTTCTTGAGCCGGTTTTTGTAGTTGCGCGGCAAATGCTTGCAGCAAACTGTCTATGGCTTCGTTGCCATGTTCTTTAACCAAGTCCGGCAGACTGTCGATCTTGATGAACAATAAATAGCTGGGGCAGTGGTCCATGGATAGATGCATCATGTCGGTTTCGAATACCGATTTTTTATACAGTCCGGTCAGCTCATCGCGTAATAACTTGGCGCCCATCGTTTCCAGCTTATTGTTAAGAGCCGCGATAACGCCTTTTATTTTTTGCGACATGATATTCATCGATGACGCTACATTTTTAACTTCGCTGGTCCAGGGTAAGTTTTCCAGAGTTTCAAAATGTCCATCGGCGATTTGTAGCGCCAACTGGGCGATGCGCTTTAATGATGCCAAAGTTATTTGCAGCATCAGCGCCAGCAAGGCCATTGAGACCAGAAGCGCTATCAGCGAGTAATAAAATGAAATTTTAGCCTGCTCATAGAGTTTGCTATAGGCAAAAGCAGGGTTTACGGTGACATATAGCACGCCGCTGATTTTCCAACCGGAACTGATCTCACTTTTGGCGGTAGCTGGAGACATTGGCAGATAATCGATAAACCAGCCGGGTACTCCTTCAACAGTTTTATCGTTGTTGAGGGCGATTAATTCCTGGTTATTGGCATCGACCAGACGAATTTCTCGGTAATACCCCATGTCGAAGATGGCGCTGACCATAGTCTTGATGATTGGATCGCTGGTATCGTTCATGTAGGGGCTGAGCGACAATCCTAACGATGTTGCGGTGTCTTGGGCGTGGCTTTGAGACTCGCCTTCCAGATAGGCTTTAATATTGCTGACACTCAGCGCAAAGTTGACGCTGAATATGATTAAAAACAAGGCTGAAATCAGTATTAGCAGTTGTTTTGATAAAGACATAGCGCTTTCCGTTTGGTATTTGTCGGCATAGTATTATCAAATATGCGGTTAATGTCGTTAAGTTTAGTACTGCGAATGGCTTAACTACATTGAGAAAATGACGGTTTGAGTGGATAGTGCAACGGCTTTTTTAAACTTTAAAGCGAGCAACTTGTTTTTTCAGGCGACTCAAATCGCCAATAGAGAGAGGGGCTTCGTACCGTAGGCGAATATATAGTTCGGTAATCAGCTCAATCCCTGCCGCTAGGTCGGGGCGATTCCGTCTGGCGCGTTCGGCAAAATCTTTGGCTCCTTCGCCGGGCCTGATTTCAACGCCGGCTTTCGCCATCTTGTCACAGAAGCGCCGATACAGCAGCACGACCTTATCGGCTCCGTTTCGTTTGCCTTTCAGCACCCAGCCGGCCAGCAATAGGCCGAGAACGGCGATGCTGCCGGTCAGCCAGCGGGCTATCGCCGCCCAGTCGTTGATCCCCAAACCGGCCAGAAATTGCGATTGGTTTTCGGTATCGTAATTGATAACCCAGCGTTGCCAGTTGTAATCGACGCTTTGCCACAACTGCCGGCCGCGTTTCAGCCAGGACAGGGTATTGGCGTCCACCATCACCGGACTGAAATTAACCGCGCCGCTGGCGATTTGCAGATCGACGTTAACCCCGCGTTCGATACGTTCAGGGGCAATCGCCGCAGTCGGGTCGAATCTGACCCAGCCCTTGCCGTCCAGCCAGACTTCCGCCCAGGCATGGGCATCGGCTTGCCTGATTTCCAGAAAATTGCCCAGTTTGTTCAGTTCGCCGCCCTGATAACCGCCAATCACTCGCGCCGGTATCTTCGCCACCCGCATCAGATATACAAATGCCGTTGCGTAATGGCTGCAAAAACCGCTACGGGTTTCGAACAGAAAGGTTTCGATGGGCTTTGTCGGCATCAGCGGCGGCTGTAGCGTGTAATGAAAGTTTTCCTCGCGGAAGTGGCCGAGCAGGTTGCGGATGAAAGTTTCCGGCTTGGCATCGAAGCCTTGCAATTGTTTTACCAGTGTTTCCGTTCTTTCCGACGGCTTGGTCGGCAATTGCAGATTTTCCCTTTGTTCGGCTTGGCTGAGCTTGCCGGTGTTGTAGGCAGGATACGAGGTGATCTGATATTCGGCCCGGTCGCCGGGTTTCTTATTGCTGATTAGCTGGTACAAATTATTGCGGCGCAGCGCCGGATCGAATTGCGAGGCCAGCTCCATCGCAAACACCCAGCGTTCTTTTTGCGGCTCCATTAACAACGTGTAGCTATAAGTTTGGCCGCTGAAATCCGGGGTTTCCTGTTCGGTTTTGAAGTACCTGTTGAGCGGCGCCAGCCAACGGATGCCGTCGGTATAGGAATACACCGGCCCGCGCCAGTAACGTTGCTTGGGCGGCGGCAATTCACCTTTGAATCTGACCCTGAAGACCAGTTCGTCGGACAGGCTTAAATCGCTGATCGAGCCGGGTTCCAGGGTGTTGCTTAATCCCGACTTCGCCAGACTCTTGTCTTCCAGCCACATCCAGCGCGGCGCCTCGATGCGCGGAAACTGCACGAAGATGACAATGGCGATGGGCAAGGCTTGGAAAAGGATGGTCATCGCCGTTTTCAAGGCAGCCAGCGTTTGCGGTTGCCGGCTGTTCTGGATCACCAGTGTCGCCAGCAACACCGTGCACACCAGCAGGATGTAAGCCGCCATCAGAATGCTTTGTTCGTAGAGAAACTGCGAGGCAGCGACGATGAAGGCCAGAAAAACCACCAGATAAATTTCGCGCTTGCCGTGGATTTCCAGCAGTTTCAAACCCAGCGCAACCACGAATAGCGCGGTACCGGCGTCGCGGCCGAACAGGCCCTGATGCTGGCTGTAAAGTAGGGCGATGCCGATGGTTGTCAGTAAAAACAGTGCCGGACGATTCGGCAGCCAGGCGCTACGCCAAATGCCGACGAAGCGCCAGATCAGCAGCACGGCAAAAAAACCGAATAAGAGGGCTGGAATGTTTTGACTGTGCGGCAGGGTAATCAGGCCGATGGCGGTCAGCAGAAAAATCAGGCTGTGCTTGCTGAGCGAGCTGTCGGTCGGTAGCGGCATCGGAGAAATATGAAATTTGGAAAGGCGCCAAAGGCTGGCGGCAGGCTACAACGTTTGGGCGGGGATGGCAATATTGGCGGCTTCATGCCGGACTTTTCCGTCCATCCTTCGACAAGGCTGTCCTGAGCGAAGTCGAAGGGATCGGAAATTTCTTGGCACCATGTCGGGTTAGGCATTGGCCCTAACCGACATGGTGACCCGGTTTATTTGCTAAACGTCAGGCCATCCGTCGCCTTCTCCACCTTAATCACATCCCCCGGCGCAAACCGTCCGGACAGGATTTCATTGGCCAGCGGATTTTCCAGTTGCCGTTGAATCGCCCGTTTCAACGGACGTGCGCCGTAAACCGGGTCGAAACCGGCTTCGCCGAGCAGGTCCAATGCGGTTTCGCTGATCTCGAAACCGATGTCGCGTTCCTGCAGGCGGCGGCGTAACAGCTCGATCTGGATTTTGCTGATGGCACGGATCTGACCCTGGCCGAGCGGATGGAAGACCACCGCCTCGTCGATACGGTTGATGAATTCCGGCCGGAAGTGTTGGCCGACGATTTCCATCACCGCGTCTTTCATGGTGTTGTAGTTCTCTTCTCCCGATAGCTCCTGAATGATATGGGAGCCGAGGTTGGAGGTCATCACGATTACGCAGTTTCTAAAATCGACGGTGCGGCCCTGGCCGTCGGTCAGCCGGCCGTCGTCCAGCACCTGCAACAGCACGTTAAACACGTCGGCATGGGCTTTTTCGACCTCGTCGAGCAGGATCACCGAATAGGGTTTGCGGCGTACGGCTTCGGTCAGATGCCCACCTTCCTCGTAGCCGACATAGCCCGGAGGCGCTCCTATCAGCCGGGCCACCGAATGTTTCTCCATGAACTCGGACATGTCGATGCGTATCATGGCTTCCTCGGTATCGAACATGAATTCCGCCAAGGCTTTGCAGAGTTCGGTCTTACCGACCCCGGTGGGGCCCAGGAACAGGAAGGAGCCGTTGGGACGGTTCGGGTCGGACAAGCCGGCGCGGGAGCGGCGGATGGCGTTGCTGACGGCTTTCAGGGCTTCGGTCTGGCCGATCACCCGTTTGGCCAGCTCGTCTTCCATGCGCAGCAGTTTTTCGCGTTCGCCTTCCATCATTTTCGACACCGGAATGCCGGTCCATTTCGAGACCACTTCGGCGATTTCCTCCTCGGTGACCTTGCTGCGCAGCAGCGTGGTTTCCTGCATTTCCGCTTGCGAGGCCAGATCCAGCTCTTTCTCCAGTTTGGGGATGTCGCCGTATTGCAGTTCGGACATGCGGGTGTAATCCTGGCTGCGGCGGGCGGCTTCCAGCTCCAGTCGCGCGTGTTCCAGTTTTTCCTTGATGGTGGCGGTGCCCTGTAGCGCGGCTTTTTCGGCTTTCCAGATTTCTTCCAGGTCCGAGTATTCTTTTTCCAGCTCGGCGATTTCCACCTGCAGGATTTCCAGGCGTTTTTTCGAGGCGGCGTCGGTTTCGTTTTTCATCGCCTCGCGCTCGATTTTCAGCTGAATCAGGCGTCTATCCAGCTTGTCCATGGCTTCCGGTTTGGAGTCCATTTCCATGCGGATTCGGCTGGCGGCTTCGTCGATCAGGTCTATGGCTTTGTCGGGCAACTGCCGGTCGGCGATGTAGCGGTGCGACAAGGTGGCGGCGGCGACGATGGCCGGGTCGGTGATGTCGACGCTGTGGTGAATTTCGTAGCGTTCCTTCAAACCGCGCAGGATAGCCACGGTGTCTTCGACGCTAGGTTCGTCAACCAGTACTTTTTGGAAGCGGCGTTCCAGCGCGGCATCTTTTTCTATGTATTGACGGTATTCGTCCAGGGTGGTGGCGCCGACGCAATGCAGCTCGCCGCGGGCCAGGGCCGGTTTCAGCATGTTGCCGGCATCCATGGCGCCTTCGGCCTTGCCGGCGCCGACCATGGTGTGCAGCTCGTCGATGAACAGGATTACCTGGCCTTCCTGTTTGGCGATGTCGTTGAGCACGGCTTTCAGGCGTTCCTCGAATTCACCGCGGAACTTGGCGCCGGCGATCAGCCCGGCCATGTCCAGCGCCAGCAGTTGCTTGCCCTTGATGCCCTCCGGCACTTCGCCGTTGACGATGCGCTGGGCCAGGCCTTCGACGATGGCGGTCTTGCCGACGCCGGGTTCGCCGATCAGCACCGGGTTGTTTTTGGTGCGGCGTTGCAGAACCTGAATGGTGCGGCGGATTTCGTCGTCGCGGCCGATCACGGGATCAAGCTTGCCTTGCTCGGCGCGTTCGGTGAGGTTGATGGTGTATTTTTTCAGGGCCTGGCGTTGATCCTCGGCGTTGGCGTCATTGACATTCTGGCCGCCGCGCATGTTGTCGATGGCTTTTTCGATGGATTGCTGAGTGACGCCGGCGCGTTTTAGGATGCCTTGCAGCGCCCCTTTGCTTTCCAGCGCGGCCAGTAAAAACAGTTCGCTGGAAATGAAGGCATCCTGGCGTTTTTGCGCCAGTTTGTCGGTCAGGTTCAGCATCCTCGACAGTTCGTTGGAAATCTGCACGTCGCCGCCAGAGCCGGAGACCGTGGCCAGCCGGTCGATTTCCTGAATCAGGTCGTTGCGCAGGGCATTGACCTGTACGCCGGATTGCATCAACAAGGGCCGAATGCTGCCGCCTTCCTGGTCGATCAGTGCCAGCATTACATGCAGTGGCTCGATGAATTGGTGATCCTTGCCCAACGCCATGCTTTGCGCATCGCCCAGAGCCAGTTGGAACTTGCTGGTTAGTTTATCCATTCGCATGGTTTATACCTCTTGGTAAGAATGATGTTGCCGCTGAGATGAGGAGCTATTTCGCTTTTTCAAGTTAGCCGCCCTGCAGACAGGAAAATTTTGTTTAAAATTTGACGGCTATAATAATCAAAATCGAGGCACGGTCATGGCGCCAAATTCTACCCGCGATGCGGTTGATTCTGTCGAGCGATTTACAGTATTTGCCGGATACAATCGGCAGAATCTGCTACCCTGCAATCTCGTTAGGAGAGATCAATATGCAAATCGATTTTCATCACGCGGTAACCTATGTTTTGGCAAGGTTGGCTGACTTCTCGGGGCAAGAGGCCGAGGTGATTGCTTACAGCGCTCAATATGTGGATGACGCCACCGAAAGCGGGGTGATCGAGTTCGATAATGGCGCGCTGTTTTTTCACGACGGTTCGGCGCACAAGATGTTGGATTATCGAGATTTTCGCGAGCTGGGAACCCGCAACGTCTGGTTGCCGTTTCATTTTTTACCGGGAAACAGCGGTCTGGATGCGGGGAAAGGGCCGGGCGGCAAATTTATCAATAAACTGATTTGTCGGCCGAATAGCCCGGTGGCCAAGGATATGGTGAAGGCTTGCATCGGCAATCGCCATAAGCGTTACGGCTTGCATCAGCTCGGCATTACCATGCATGTATATGCCGATACCTGGGCGCATCAGGGCTTTGCCGGGGTTAATCATGAAGTCAATGAAGCGCACGATTTAAAAAGCAATAACCATCGGTTTGATGCCGGCATGCTTAACAAAATTGCCAGTTATTTCATAGGCGACGCCTATCCGTTGGGGCATGGCGCGGTGCTGACTTATCCCGACCAGCCTTATTTGATTTGGGAGTACACCAACGGTTTGGGGGAGAAGATCAGTCGCAATAATCCCAGGGATTACATGCAGGCTGTCGATTATATGTTCCATGTTTTGACGGCCTATCGGCAAGGCAACGACAATATCGACTTCGGTCATTTAACGGCTATGCCTGACAGCGATAGGGAACTGATAAGAAGCTTGTTTACCAGCCTGGATAGCGAAGATGGCGAGCAACGTCATCGGCAGTGGTTAGCGGCGATTGCCGAGGGCCGTTTCAGTTTCGGCAGGGAAGACGTCAGTTATAACCCCAACGAAAAACGCTGGAAAATGGAAGCCTTGAATCCGGTCGACAAGGGCCAGCCTAGGTTGGTGGTGTATCCGGATAACTTCTTGTCAGCCAATTGGACCTTGTTTCACGATGCCTTGATGGCGCATCGCTTTGCCGTTTGCCGGGATATTCTGCCGCATTATCAAATCTGCGCGGTTTAGATTTAGCGGCCCAGTTCCGCTTGGTCCTGACGGGTAGCCTTGATGATTAAATCACAGTACAATTGCCCGGCGCAGATACAGGTGTTGTGTTATAAATCCAAGCCATTAGCCGGCGAGGTTATCAATATTATCGTTCTGTGTAACTATCAGTTTTAATTCGTAGGAGTTTTTTAAATGGCAACAGGTACTGTGAAGTGGTTTAACAACACCAAAGGTTTTGGCTTTATCGAGCCGTCCGAAGGTAAGGAAGATGTTTTCGTTCACCACTCAGTGATTGTGGGCGACGGTTTCAAAACCTTGTCTCCCGGTCAATCGGTTCAGTTCGAAATTGAGTCAGGTCCAAAAGGCTTGACCGCCGCGAATGTTCAGCCCAAATAAGCGCTAAAAACTCCGGTCGAAAAGGCTCTTTTATCAAGGGCCTTTTTTATGCGCGACGGAAAAGCCGGTTTTTGGTGTCCTTGCCTATTATCCGGCTATAATCAGGCCTTCTCCGCACAACACTCTTTCCGACCATGGCACGCGAATTCTCTCCGATAAGACAACTGGATACTCCCGTTAAGGTTTTGTTCACCGGCTATTTGACCACTGTGGCGGTCGGTTATTTGGTGGCCTTGATTCAGATTCTGTTTACCCACGGCATGGCCGACGGCAAGTTTGGCTTGTCAATAGACGATATCGTCTACAGCTATTACGGCAACCGTTCCGGTACGTTGCTGGAAACCAAGCTTAACGGCTCTATGAAGGAAAACGCGTCCGAGCAGGAACGTTTCGTGATTATGCAGTGGGTGCGGGATGGCGCGGAAAAGGATGAGTTTGCCGAAACCGGCGTCGAAAAAATCATTCAGGAGCGTTGCGTGATGTGCCATAACAAGGATGCATCTATTCCCGATCTGAGCGATTTTAATGTGCTGAAGGAACTGACCAAGGAAGACGAGGGGGCTACGTTTGGATCGTTGACCCGGGTTTCCCATATTCATTTGTTCGGCATCAGCTTTATCTTCATGTTTGTGGGGCTGATTTTCAGTTTTACCGAAACCAGTACCGTTAAATACAAATGCATCGCCATCGGCATGCCTTATGTATTTTTGCTGGTGGATATTCTGTCCTGGTGGCTGACCAAGCTGCATCCCATGTTTGCCTGGCTGGTGATTTTTGCCGGTGCCGGCATGGCGATATCGTTTCTGTTTATGTGGACGGTTTCGGTGCTGGAAATGTGGTGGTACGACAAGGTGTTTATCAATGCTCAGGGCGAGCGGTATCCGCAATGGAGCACTTATCTGGAAGGCAAATTCAAGGAACTGGGCGGCGAAAATGCGGCCAAGAGTTTGGGGGGCATCGCCAAGCGTAGCGGCTTATTCATCTGGGATAAGTGTTTAACGTATGTCGTACCGGCCGTTAAAGAACTATACCGAAAATTGATGTCGAAAAAACAATAATCGTTATGTGATGAGTTAGGCAAAAAGCATATATAAAATATAGATTTAGCTTTATATGCCGATACATTCAGCAGTATGATTCGACCGAGATTTAGAGGAGGTCTGTATGGAAATCAATTCATTGACCGGTAGTGCAACCAGTCTGATTACCAATGCACAACAAAAGGCCGCTACCGCGGCGCAAACCATTGCGACACTGCCCGTGCAGAAAGAGGAAGTCGGCGGTTCTGGAAATATGGCTTCCAGCGAACTGTTCAAACCGATACTGAGTTTGAAAGAAGCCGAGCTGGAAACTTCGGCAGGGGTAAAATTGTTGCAAGCCGAAAAAAAAATGCAAGGCTCATTATTTGACGCTATCGCTTAATAGTTAACGCTGACATCATAGCCCAAGGCTTTGATGTCAGCCGCAAACGCATTCATCTCATCGAGAGTTGCTCTCTGCAAATTCTCCGCCTCAGGTTGAAACGACTGTCTGGCAATGCTGTAAAGCATCACTTTTTGAATTTTAATTTCGCGATCCGGCAATTCGGCCAAAAGCTGTAAATAAGCTGATTTTTCGTTTTCAGACCACGTCTGCTGGTAATGGAACATGCAGGTTTGCAACTTGGTAGGACATAAATCGGTGGCGATTTTTAGATGATCCAGCAACTTTTGCTGGCTCTGACCAGTGTTGTTAATTAGCTTGCGGCCTTGTTCCGTAGCGCTATCCAGCTTGAACCACAACTCGCCGTTATAACGAGCCAGTTCTCTTAAGCCGTCTTGCACGCTGGCTTGGTGCAGCAGGCTGCCGTTGCTGATCAACACGAATTTACTGGTCGGGAAAACATCGGACTCGGTGGCGATGTCGCCGATCAATCGAACGGCTTTATCGAAATCTTTAAGACTGGTGGATTCGCCGTTGCCGGAAATAGCGATGTCTTTGATGACTCGCTGGTTGGCCTCGACATTAAACTGCTCGAAGAAGTCGCCGTGTTGCACATAATCGAGAAACAAGCGCAGTTCTTGTTCAAGCAGTCCAAAATCCATTTCCGGCGCATTGCCGCGTTGCAAGTCCGGCACCTGGCAATAAATACAGCGCCAGTTGCAGGCATTGTTGGGATTGAAGTTGACGCCTATCGACAGGCCGCCGGCTCGGCGGGACATGACCGGATAGATGTATTTCAATCCGGCGATTTGTCGGTTGTGGTTGGAAGTCGTTAATGTCTGAGTCATTGATACAAGATATGCAAGCCGGGGACAAAAGCCCCAGCTTGTGTGGCGAAGCGGGCGTTAAATGCGGACCAAAACCTCGCCCCGTCCGGTTTCGGCCATGTCTCCGCCATATCGCCGTACCCGGTTAAAGGCCGCGCTACTGTCGGCAAAACGCGAGTTCAGCGATCTGAACGAGGCGAACAACATGGGCAGGAATGCCAGGGTGTGCGAACCGCAGTCGTTGAAAGTGGCGGACAGTTGCGGTTGGTTCCACAGTAACAAGGTGCCGCGGCGCATCGCATAACCCAGATAGCGGCCGGTGTTGCCCATCACGGCGATGGTGCCCGCCACCATGCGCGAACCGCAGTAGTCGCCGGCATTGCCTTCGATCAGGATTTGGCCGCGGCGCATGTGATCGCCGGCACGTTGGCCGACGTTGCCTTTTACCAATACGGTGCCGCCTTTCATGCCTTGTTTGTTGCCAGGTAGCGCGCCGCCGAGGAAGTCGCCGGCATTGCCGTCGATCTGGATCAGCCCATTTTTCATTTCGCAAGCGGCGTACAAGCCGGCATCGGCGCTGACATTGATGGTGCCCGATTTCATTTGCATGCCCAAATAGGCGCCGGCGTTGCCCTGCACGCTGATGCTGCCGCCATCCAGTTCCTTGCCGATGAAATCCAGCTTATTGGTACTGCCGGCGATGATGATTTCTTGAGTGTTTTTACCGGTAATATAAAACAGTTCGTCGACGCGAGGCCGGCTTTTGCCGTTCTGCAGCTGAATGGCGGCAATGGCATCGACATCCAAACCTTGCAGCTTCTGACAAACCAGCGGCGACATGTCGACCCGCTGAGCTGTTGGCTGTTTCAGGGTAAAAGTTAATGCACTCATGCCATGATCTCCTGCAAATGAAAGTGGAACGGACCGAGTTTGCCGCCATAGTTGCCGGCGCTGATGCGCTTGATGCCGTTGGCCGCGCCCAGGTCGCAAACCGCCTGGATGCCAACCCGCATGGCCTTGTCGATGTCTTCCTTGCTCAAGCCGTCGATGACGATCTCCATCACCGATTCGATTTCCGGCGATAAGTCGGTCTTGGTCATGCCCTTCAAGGTTGGGCAAAAGGCGTCGTTGGTGGATGCGCCCAGCGCCGGATATTTTGAGCCGACTTTTGATCCGGAGCGCACCACGCCGCCGGGGAAGGGCATGATCACATTCGGAATTTTCTTCATTTCCTCGATCGCCGCTTCGCAGGCCGCCAGGGCTTGGGGTTGCGATTCGGCCAGCACCAGGAAGTTGCCGCCGCCGACTGCTTCGACCATGCCGGTGGTGGCTTCGGTCAAAAATTCGCCGTCCATTACCGGTACCCGCCAATAGCGTTTGCCGCCGATTTTCTTGGCCACCTGGAAGCCGTCGCCGAAGTAGCGCAGGTTTTTGCCCAACGGAATCGGCTTGCCGCCTTCGATGCCGGCGAACAGCGCCGAAGTCGGCGAGGTCAACACGCACTGGCCGGCGCGGGTTTCCAGTTGCTTGGCCAAGCCTTTGGCGCCCATCGCGAAAATCATGATGGAAACGCCGGGGCGGCCGTCCGGGGTTTCGTCGGGAGACAAGACGCGTTCGATGCCGGCTTCGCAGCCGCAGGCGATCACGGATGTTGCGAAGCCAGTCATGGCCTGAGCGGAAATCATCGCCCATTTTTCGTTTTGGGCGGTGATGATGGCGCGCGTGCCTTTCATCGGGAAGGCTTCGGCAAAGGTTTTATCTATGGTTACGCCGTTAATGATCATGCTGCACCTCTCAACGGATGCACGGTGATGCTGCCGCGTCCATCTTCTGTAATTTCATCGTCGCTGATTTTAAAGTTGCCCAGTTTCATGGTCAGATAACGGTCGAAGTATTTTTGCAGGTCTTTTTCGATGGACATGTCGAAATCCGGCCGGACCACATGGGTGGTGCCCCAGACCACTTTCACGACTTCGCCGTCTTTGACCACCAGATTGCCGTCTTTGAACACATAATCCGGCTTGGTAAACATCGCCTGGCGGTCGGCGTTTTCGGTGTAAACGGTGATGTCAGCCCAGTTGCCGGGACTCAATGCGCCGCGGTCTTTCAAGCCGATGATGCGGGCGGCGCCGGCACGAGTCATGATGGCGATTTCGTTGAAGGTATATTCGCGGTCGATAGAGCCCAGCGAGGTCATCTTCTGCGCTTCCGGATGGATAGTCGCCAGCATGTCGTTGCGGAAGCTTCTGTCCATCAGCAGCCGGATCAGATGCGGATAGCTGGTGAACGGTGCGCCGTTGGGGTGGTCGGTGGTCAGGAATATTCGCCAGGGATCGTTGACCAACAGGAAGATTTCCAAACCGATCGCCCATTGCAAGGCGTTGACGAAGTTTTGGTCGCGATACTTAAACGGCACCACGCCGCAGCCGGCATCGCATTCGATGTCCATGCACACCCATTTGTTCGGGCTGGCGAACTTATGGTTGGCGTGCTGGCGCATGTTGTCGCCGGAAGCGGTGACGGTCTGGCCGAACAAAATCTGGCCGACATCGGCGGTGATGTTCTTGTTGTTATTGATGGCTTCGGCAATCTGCGCGCCGCCGGAGGAGAATTTGAAATCGCCTTCGGTGCCGTAGCTATGGAATTGGATGTGGGTCAAATGCATCGGCAAGCCTTCAATACCTTGGATGGTATTCAAGGTGGTGTCGACATTGCCCGGTACGCCCAGGTTGCAGCCGTGTACGTGCAGCGGGTGAGTCAAGCCCAGTTCCTTGACGGCGCGGGCCAGGGTTTGCAGGATTTGCCGTGGCGAGACGTCGTAATGGCTGTTCTTCTCGTCCAGGTCCAGTTTGCGCTGGTTGAATTTAAAGGCGCTGATGCCGCCGGCGTTGACGACCTTGATGCCTATGCCTTTGGCGGCATGCAGCGTCCAGGCCACATAATCGTTGACGGCTTTTTGATCCTTCTTGGCGGTGAGCATGCGCAGCAAAAAGTCGTCGCTGCCCAGCATTACGTAACCACCCTTGTCCAGAATCGGAATGTCGCCCATTTCCATGTGGGCCTGGCGGGCGTTGATCGGCAGCACCGCGGGTTCGAAGCCGGCCGTATAGCCCATTTCCGCGTAACGGTAGCCGCTGACGAAGGTGCTGGGCATGGCATGGCCGTTGCCGGAACGGGTCACCGCAGTACGGGCGACCGGGTCCATGCGGTGGTCTTCCGGCAGCAGGGTGCGGGCGATGTTGCCCTTGCCGCCGCCGATATGGGTGTGCATGTCGATGGCGCCGGACATCACCACCTTGCCGCGCAGATCGTATTCCTGGTCGACCGGTTTGCCGTCGGTGGGTGCCGCGACGATACGGCCATCTTGAATGTAAATGTCCTGTTGTTGGCCGTCGATGCCGCTGGCCGGATCGTAAACGGTTCCACCTGTGAGTTTTATCAGCATGTTTTGATCCTAAAGAGCTTGTTCGATGGCGGACAGTACTTCGGCGGTGCTGGGCAGGCCGGAGTCGCGCAATTTTTTCAGGCGGATGGCCACCACGTTATCCAGACGGTAAGCGTGGCCCGGATGGTCTATGCCTGGCGTGCCGACCGGAATGAATACGTCCGGCTCTTTCTCGAAGATCATGCCGGAGCGGCCGACGGCGATGATCGGTAATTTGGTTTGCGGCGGCACGGCGCCGCTGTTAAAGGTTTGTACCCATAGCAAGGCGTCGGCTTCGCCGTTATTCAGTAGCGACTGGGTTTCGTATAAATAAGGATCGTACTCGGGATAGCCGCGGGCAAAGCTGACCCTGGCCGGGTAGCCGGTGGTCCAGCCGCAGACTTGGTTGGCGGTCTGGTCGCCTTCCTTGCCGCCCAAGGGGAAGCCTGAGCAACGGCTGCCTTGCAGGTTGATGTCCTTGACGATGCTGCACAGGGTTTGCACGGTCAGTTCGGCCTGATCGAAAGCCAGGGCCGCGGCTCCCCAAAGCACCACGCCGTATTGTGCGGCTTTCAGTTTGTCGACAATGCTTTGCAGGTCGGCAATGGAAATGCCGGCGACGCTTTGTGCCTGCAAGGGCCGGCCTTTCAGCAATGCTGACAATACTGCGGTGACTTCCGGCAGATCGGCATCGGCGCAGGGCAAAACAGTGGCTTTGCGGCCGGACGGCGAGGTCGAGGCGTTGCCGGACGGAGCCTTGCCTAGATAAATGACTTCGCGGCTACCGGTATCGCTGAGAAACATGGCTTCCTCGTTCCACAAGTAACGCTCGAAGAAGCGCGGCGCGAAACCTTCCAAATCAGTGCCGACAATCAGTAATACGTCGCAGCGGTTTTTCACTTCGGCCAACGTGGTGTTCATCCAGCCGGAATCCTGAAGCGCCAGCAGGTTACGGCGGGCATTGTTGAAAGCGGCACTATCTACCACCGCGCCACTACGGTCGGCCAATGCCAGTAAGGCGCGCATGCCGTTGACATCGGTGGCGCAACCGCCAAATACCGGTAAATGGGTGTTGCGCAGAATTTCGGCTGCCTTGGCCGCTGCCGTTTCCAGGCTGACCGGTTGTCCCGCCACGCGCGGTTGGGTATCGGTTATCGGTTGTTCAAACGCCGGAGTATTTACCGCACAGCCGTTTGCCGTCACTTTCAGCGTTGTGCCGTTCACCTGTATGGCCAGGTCGTCGGTACCGATACCGCAGAAAGGACTGGGCACTTCTGTTATTTCAGTCATATCGTAAGTCCTGTGGTTAATCTTTCTTGATGTACTTGAAACGGGGATCGTCGTCGGGGGTGCCTTCGAATACGCCGCCGGATTCGGCCGCGGCGTCCCAAAGCACTACTTCTTCAATTTTTTTGGCCAACGCAAAATCTTTTTCGGTAACGCCCTTGGCGGCATGGGTAACCAGTTTGACGATCACAAATGCATAAGACACAGTCAAATCCGGGTGATGCCAGGCCTTTTCCGCCAGATGGCCGACGGCATTGACGACCATCAGCGTCGCTTTCCAGCCGCTGGTCTTGATCTTGCGTCTGATCCAGCCGTTTTCGTAGTACCAGTGCGGTAATTCGCTTGCTAAACGTTGATTGATTTCCGCTTCGCTTAGAGCGGGATGTGCATCGCTAGTCATGGGCTTTACCCCTTCCCCGTAAAATGATGCGGCATTCTAACGCAATTGATTTGCGGGTGTCTTTAGCGACTTGAGCTGGCGGCGGGAAAGGGTTTGCCAATTCTCGTCCGTCGAAAACCGGCGGTATCGGCCGGGGTGTCGGAGAGGGCTATTTGACGACGCGTAGTTGCGGTCTTTGCGGGGCTTTCGGTTCCGGTTGAGGCGGCGGCGTTTCGTCTTCGCCTTCATCGGGGTCGAAGATCATGCCCTTGCCGTTTTCCTTGGCGTATATGGCGAGTATGGCTTTTGTCGGGGTGCTAATGCGCATGGCTTTGCCGGCGAAGCGGGCGTTGAACTGGACTTCTTCATTGCCCAGCACCAAGCCTTGAATGGCCTCCGGGCGAACGTTCAAAACGATACGGCCGTCTTCGATAAAGTCGGCGGGCAGGACCACACCGGGATATTCGGCGTTGACCAACAGATGTGGAGTGAGGCTGTTGTCGACGATCCATTCGTAAATGGAGCGAATTAGATAGGGCTTGAGCGGTGTCATTTGCTTTGCGATTGCATCATTTCCTTCTCCTGGCTGCTGAGGCTCTCTTGGAAGGCTTTTCTTGAAAACAGGCGGTTGGCATATGCGGTGATGCCTTTGCCGAGGCTGGTAATATCGATGCCGATGCTGGGCAGGCGCCACAAAAATGGAGCCATCGCACAATCGATCAACGAGTATTCTTCGCTCATGAAATAAGGGGTTGCTTCGAATACCGGCGCGGCCGCCATCAAGCTTTCCTTGAGCAATTTCTTGGCCTTGGTGGCTTTTTTGTCGCCGTTAAGCAGCACTTCCTCGAGCATCGGATACCAGTCCTGATCGATGCGCTTGATCAGCATCCGGGCGTTGGCGCGTGAGACTGGGTCCATCTGGTGCAGGGCGGGATGCGGAAATCGCTCGTCCAGGTATTCCATGATGATGCGAGCGTCGTATAGAACCAGATCCCGTTCGACGAACGTCGGGGAGCTGCCGTTGGGATTGAGTTCCAGAAGGTCTTCGGGCGGATCGTTAGGGTCGAAAAATTCGATATCGGCAGGAACGCCTTTCTCGTGAACGACGAGACGGGCACAGTGGCTCATGATGCATGTTGGAGATGAAAAAAGAGTCATTGCGGATTTTCGGCTGGTGATGTTTGCCACGAAGAATAACCTCTTTGAGTAACGGGGTTCAGATCGGGGCGAATTGTAACACGGTTGATCGTGGATTTGGGGGGACGCGCGGCGCCAATAGCGGCGGGAGAAAAATAGCGGAACGCCGAGCAGGCGTTCCGCCGGAAAAGACTTAGTGGACGTCTTTCCAGTATTCTTTTTTCAGCAGGTAGGCGAGTACGATGAACATCAGGATGAAGAACAATGCGTATTTGCCCATTTGTTGTCTTTCCAGCTGAACCGGTTCGCCGACATAAACCAGGAAGTTGACCAGATCGTTGACCATTTTGTCGAATTCCTTAGGACTTAGCTGGCCGGGTTGTTCAAGCTTCAGTTCGGCTATTACGTCTTGGCCGTCGATGTTTTTGACGACGGCAACCTGTGTGCCTTGCAATTGCCATAGTACGTTAGGCATTGCCACGTCCTTGAATACGGCATTATTGACGCCGGTCGGTTTGCCTTTTTCGGTGTAAAAGCCTTTCAGATAACTGTACAACCAGTCTGCGCCGCGTGAGCGGGCGATCAGCGACAAGTCCGGCGGCGTGGTGCCGAACCATTTCTCGGCATCGTGGCCGTTCATCGCCGAGTGCATCTGGTCGTAAATGCCGGCGCCCAGCGGCGCGACATTTTTGAGGATTTCAGCCTCATCCAGGTGCAAATCCAGCGCGATACGTTTGTAACGAATGTGCTTGGCGGAATGGCAGCCCAGGCAATAGGTCACGTAATGTTTGGCGCCGCGCTCCAGGGAAACGGTGTCGGTTAGGTCGATATCCGCTTCTTCAAGCTTGACGCCGCCACTGCTGGCGTTTGCGCTGAAAGACAGCAAAAACAAAAGAGTCGATAAAATTCTTTTCATGGCTTAATCAAGGCTTTCTTTTAAGTTTTTTGCAAATCGAAACAGCACGGCTTTAATGCCGGCCGGATTCGGCCTTCTTTGAGTAACGGTTGCGCCCGTTGCGTCGGTCGCCTGCCTGACATCGGTGACTTCATTAACCAATGCGATAAGCCCGGGAATGCGATCTTCGATAGTCGGTTGATCGGTCAAGCGCTCGGGCAGCGGCTTGGTTTTTTCCCAGCGGGTATAGAGCGGCATCAGCAGGAAGAAACCGAAATAGACGGCGGTAAATATCCGGGCCACGGTGGTGGCGGCAGGAGTCGCAGGTTGCGTGCCCAGGTAGCCGAGGCCAATGAAAGCGATGACGAACAGCAACAGCGCTTTCTTGAACATGCCGCCGCGGTAGCGTATCGATCTGACCGGGCTACGGTCCAGCCAGGGCAGCATGAACAACACCACGATGGCGCCGCCCATCGCAATCACGCCGGCAAATTTGTCGGGCACCGCGCGCAGGATGGCGTAGAACGGGGTGAAATACCAGACCGGGGCGATGTGCTCGGGGGTTTTCAGCGGATCGGCCGGGATGAAGTTGGCATGTTCCAGGAAAAAACCGCCCATTTCCGGCATGTAGAAAATCACCGTCGCAAAGAAAAACATGAATACGCCGACGCCGACGATGTCCTTGACGGTGTAGTAAGGGTGGAAAGCAATGCCGTCCAGCGGTCTGCCCTGCCAGTTGACGTTTTCCTTGATCTCGATGCCGTCGGGGTTGTTGGAGCCGACTTCGTGCAACGCGACGATGTGCAGGAACACCAGAATCAGCAATACCAGCGGCACGGCGATGACATGGAAGGCAAAGAAGCGGTTCAGCGTGGCATCGGACACCACATAGTCGCCGCGAACCCACAGCGACAATTCGTCGCCGATCACCGGGATCGCGCTAAACAGCGAGATGATCACCTGCGCGCCCCAGTAGGACATTTGTCCCCAAGGCAACAGATAGCCCATGAAGGCTTCCGCCATCAGGCAGACGAAGATCAGCATGCCGAAGATCCAGATCAGTTCGCGCGGTTGCTTGAACGAGCCGTACAACAGGCCTCTGAACATGTGCAGATAAACGACGATGAAGAACGCCGAGGCGCCGGTGGAATGCATGTAGCGCACCAGCCAGCCCCAATCCACATCGCGCATGATGTATTCGACCGAATCGAACGCCAGTTCGGCGTCCGGTTTGTAGTTCATGGTCAATAGGATGCCGGTGATGAACTGGTTGACCAGTACCAGTAAGGCTAATGAACCGAAGAAATACCAGATGTTGAAGTTTTTCGGCGCGTAGTAATGCGCCATGTGTTCGTTCCAGAGATCGGAGAGTGGAAAGCGTTCCAGAAACCAATCAGAGCAGTTGTTGAGTCTTTGTTTCATGCCTTGCTAGCCTCGCTGTCTTCGCCGATGATGATGAGGGTATCCGTGACGTACCGATAGGGCGGGATCTCCAGATTGGTTGGGGCGGGCACTCCGCGATAGACGCGGCCGGCCAGATCGAACCAGGAGCCGTGACAAGGGCAGAAGAAGCCGCCTTTCCAGTCCGCACCCAGATCATTCGGGGCGATTTCCGGGCGAAACGTCGGCGAGCAGCCGAGATGGGTACAAAGACCGACGGCAACAAAAATCTCCGGCTTGATGGAGCGCAGCGAGTTTTTGCTGGATTCGGGTTGATTGGACTCCGCCGATTGTGGGTCGGCCAGTTTGCTGTCCAGCGTGACCAGGGTGGCCAGCACTTCGGGAGTGCGGTTTAGAACCCAGACCGGTTTGCCGCGCCACGCCACCCGGATTAATTGACCGGGTTCCATCTTGCTGATGTCGACGTCGACCGGTGCGCCTGCCGCCATGGCTTTGGCGCTTGGACGCATTTGCGAGAGGAAGGGTACGGCCAAATAACCCGCACCCACTGCACCAACCACTGACAATGCAGAGGTTAGAAACTGGCGTTTTGATTTATCGACGCCTTCTTGATTCATGAGTAACGCTCCTGATGGTGATTTGACGCATGTCACGGTGCATCAATTATTATAATTTTTGGCAAATATACCTTACTGGCTGCATTTATAGAAGCTGTTATTACGCTGGGAAGGCAGTCTTCCGGCAGGGGCGCGGCCCGTTACGCAGCAAGTGTATTCTATCGGCGTTAAGGCTTCAGCGCGGTTCGCAATGCATTCAGGAATGCCTGGTTTTCTTCGGGTTTGCCTATCGTCACCCGAAGGCAGTTTTCCAATAACCCGCCTTGTGGAGACAGGTTTTTGATCAGTACGCCTTGTTGTTTAAGCGAGGCAAACACCTCGTTGGCGGAGATGCCGATAGTTTTGAAAAGAATGAAGTTGGCGGCGCTGGGATAAGCCTTGACGGCACCGAGTGCCTGCAAGGCCGCGAGAACCAATGATCTTTGTTGGCGGATTTCCCGGGTTTGTTGCAACAGAAACTCACCGTTGTTCAATGCAAAGGTGGCCGTGGCTTGAGTCAGACTGTTGATATTGTATGGCAGGCGGATTTTGTTGAGCTGCTCCAGCAAGGCCGGATTGCCGGCCAGAAAACCGAGCCGCAAGCCGGCCAGACCCAGCTTCGACACGGTGCGCATCACCAGCAAATTGTCATGCTTTTCGAGTTCGCCGATAAAACTGGCATCCGCGAACGGCGCATAAGCCTCGTCGACCACCACCAGACCGGGAGACGCGTCGACGATGGCTTGTATCGCTTGCGCATCGAACAGGTTGCCGGTCGGATTGTTGGGGTAGGCCAGGAAAGTCAGCGCCGGCTGCAGTTCATCGGTTGCCGCCAGCATCGCCGGCATATCCAGATCGAAACTGTCGTCCAGCAACGGCACGCCCCGATAACGCAAGCCCAAACTCCGCGCGACCTGTTTGTACATCACGAAACCGGGTTCGGGAGCAAGCACGCAAGCGTCTGGGTGTAGCGACATCAGCAGTATCTGGATGATTTCATCCGAACCGTTGCCAAGCAATATGGCCGATGATTCAGGAATGCCGTTGCTGGCGCGCAATGCCGAAGCCAGGGTTTTTGCTTCGGGATCGGGATAGCGGTTGATGGAGCAGGATTTTAAGCTCTGCAACCATTGTTGCTGTATGTCTTCCGGCCAGGTGTAGGGATTTTCCATCGCGTCGAGTTTGATGTAATTGGCGGCATCGGCAACGTGGTAGGCCGACATGGCAAGGACTTCGGGGCGAAACAGGTTTGTGAGCGGTTGGGTTGGCATGTTGGGAATGTGGTGCTCGGGCGTAGCCAACAGCGGCCGGTTGCCCTATTAAAAGAGTTTAATGTTGGCGGATTTTAACAAAGCGGAGGATGAAAGCCTAACCTACGCGAGTTGATGCGTTTTATTGCGGTTAAGGGTCATGATTGGCAGGTGATTTCGGGCTCGATTTCCTCGTTTCGATTTTGGGTTGGTGTCGCTATCGCGAGGGCTGCTACGCATGCCGCTTGAATCGCTCGGCCCATTCCCATTGTGCTCGGCGCGGCATAACGGCACAAAACCCGGCTGGCGAAATTCGAAATCGTTTAAAATTTGCAAGACTTGTAGGGCGGATGCCGTTAGGCGAGCCGCCAAACAGTAAAATACAGACACAAACGATACCTACCATTCGACGGAACGCCATAGGCCTCCGCCTTACGTCCTTCAGGCTTGGAATTTGCTCTGACGAACAAAATCATGAGAAGGCAATCGTCCGAAACGATAGTAGCTATCGTTCCCGGATTGTTCTTTACTCGACTAAGACTATTTACTCTATTTATGAAATTCACCGATACAGGCACCCTAATCAATTGGCAATTAGACGATATTAATATTGTCGAGCCGCTGCATGACAAAGAGGACGGCGGTACTCGCGGCGGCGTCTATCTTTGCATACCCAATTTCGAGGAGCTATCGCCGCCATTCAGCATTAAACACGGCGAATATCGAACAACGGCTTGCGATAGTAATCTGCCGCACCAAAAAAACCTTTCGGCGCCCGCCGAAAATGACTGGGGAAATGTCGATGTCATTACCGATTGGGAACAAATCGAAGAGCAAAATAGCAAAACGCTGACAGTGACCACCACCATCCGGGCAATATCGGATACGGCTTGGGTTAGACCGGGATTTCATCCCTACTTTTCGATCACGCCAAACAGTTTTATCGAGATAGGCTCTGCACGGGTAGACATCGCCTCGTTGCCGCACGATAGCCTGCAAAAATATAAAGCCGCGGCGTTATCAGAAGCGGTCAAACTCAGCACGGCCAATTACAGCGTATCGATGAATTGCCGCATATCGCCAATAGCTGAAAATCTCTCGGTGGTATTTGGTGTCTGGAGCGATAAAAAACACGAGTATGTCTGCATAGAACCGGTGATCGGCAATCAACCGGCCGAGGATGGCTTGCCGACGCCGTTGGCACTGGTTAAGGGTGAAGAACTGGTGATGGTGTTTACGATTCGGGCGGATAGAACGGGTTTTGGCACAGCATGAATTTCTGATTTTTTCTGGTTCCCAAGCTTCGGCTTGGGAACCAACCGGCGTCTAGGTTTTATTTCTTGCCACTATCGCGTCTTGTGTTTGATGTTTGTAGGTCAGGGTGCGCGATAGCGTTCCCTGGCAAATTCCAAACCCATGACTTCAAATGTCACGTAACCGCTATCGCGGCAACGTGACCTACCGGCTGTTCCGTTCAAAAGCTCCGGTGCTCGGCGCGACATACGGGACAAACCCCACCGCGAATTTCGATTTGCAAAGCCTACAACTCGTAGATACCGTCTTAAACTTGCTTATGCAAGGGAAAAATTAGGATCAAAAGGTTTACCGGATTTCAAGATAGCGAAAGCCAGATGAATGAGCTTACGCATGGCGGCGCAGACAATGAGTTTGCCGTT
>Ga0208264_1000167_pt1 | contig 30204 bp, 45 predicted proteins | sample LakWasMet31_HOW6_2_FD_183873 | JGI IMG/M metagenome (GOLD analysis project Ga0208264, IMG submission 183873) | Freshwater sediment methanotrophic microbial communities from Lake Washington under simulated oxygen tension - Sediment Metagenome... | ecosystem: Environmental > Aquatic > Freshwater >... | reverse complement strand
GCTTCGCCCCTTTTTAATAATCATTCATTAGGAGCCTGATATGGCAAAGAACCAAGCTAAAGCTGATGATTTGTTATCAGCTGACCAAGCCGCAGCTGACCAAGCCGCAGCCGACCAAGCCGCAGCCGACCAAGCCGCAGCCGACCAAGCCGCAGCCGACCAAGCCGCAGCCGACCAAGCCGCAGCTGGTGAGTTAGTAGAGGCTGTCTTGTTGCGCGATAGTAATTTAGGCGAAGTTGGCGATGTAGTTAAAATCGCATTAACGGAAGTAGATGCTTATACAGCGCATGGGATGGTTGATACGAACCATGCAGCAATAGATTACGCAAAGTCGCAAAAGCAATAGTCGTTAGTATCAATATCAAAGGCATTCTCAGGAGTGCCTTTTTTTATTGGTATTTGAAGTATTTTTAGGTTAGGCAAATTAAATATGGCATACAAGATTATTCAAGAGCCAGAAACTGAGCCAGTTTCATTGGATGAAGCAAAGATTCAATGCAAAGTAGATCATGATGCTGATAATGTTTTGTTGGCAATATTTATTAAATCTGCCCGTGAAAAGGCTGAGCATCTAACTGGCCGCGCATTTATTACCCAAACTTTGGAATTTACTCTTAATAGCTTCCCGGCAAGTGAGATTATCTTGCCAGTATCTGCCGTGCAGGAAGTGTTGAGTATTGAATATATATCTACAACAGGTGATGAAGTGACATTGCCTACACAGCTTTATAGTCTTAACGATTATGGGATAAAGCACTCAGTTAAATTAGCGTTTGGTGCACAATGGCCTGAAACTCAACTGGAATCAAATGTTGTAAAAATCAAATTCGTTGCTGGCTACGGTGATGCTGATGTCGTACCAGGTGCAATTAAATCTTGGATGCTACTCACGATAGAGTCTTTGTACAGAAATCGTGGTGCAGTGACCTCTGAGCAAAATTACGAAATACCAAATAGATTTTATGATTCATTGTTAGATTCGTTTCGGATCTGGAGTATCTAGCATGGATGCTGGCAAATTAAATCGCCGTGTTACGTTGCGTAAGCAGTCTGATATACCAGCAATGGGCGCAGCCATCACCCAAACGTTTGATGCTGGCAAAGAGGTATGGGCCAACGTAGAGCCAGTAGGTAATGCAATTTTTCATGGGACCAAGCAAGTTGGTGAAAATGTAACTCACCGCATTATTGTGCGTTACCAGCCTGGCGTTGTGAATGATATGACAATCACCGGTGATCATGTGATAGACCAGGTAATTAATAGTGAAACTATCCGCTATCGTGTTCGTCGAGCAAGTGATTTGCATGATGACCGTACTTTTGTGCTTATTGAAGCGGAGTGTTTAGGGAATGTTTGAGCTTAATGCCACCATCACAGGCTTTAGCCGGATTGACTTTGACCGCAAAAAAGTTAGAAACGCCTTAAGAATAGAAGGCCGCGCGATACAAAAAGTGGCTCGTAAGATGGTATCAAAACGCATGATTGATAGCGTTGGCGATTACCCTGCAAAGCGCACTGGCCGATTAATGCGCTCGATTAAAGTTAAGCTATCAAAACCCGGATTTCTGGTAAGAATTGCCCCTTATAAAACTGCTGAGATGAAAGACTTTTATCCTGCTTTTTTACATTACGGCAGCATAAAAAACAACCTTGAAGCACGTAAAAACTTCATGACAGATGCGCTAGATACGCGTCGAGAAACTTCACGCACAGCAATATTTAATGCACTGCAAGGTGCGTTGATACCGAGATAAATATGATCGTTCAAATTGTTGAGGCATTAAAAGTAAGAACAAATGCAACTTTCGCAGGGCGTATTGCTGGTGCTGCCGAGTTTGCAGCATTGTCGCCAGATGCAAAATTAAATTTACCTAGCGCTTACGTGATACCGCTGGACGATAGCGCACAGCCTAACACCTCAGAAAATGGCTACTCACAAATAGTAAGAGATGGCTTTGCCGTCATTGTGGTGTTAAGTAATGCCGCTGATGAGTTGGGCAATAGTAGCGTTGCCCAGGTGCAAGGTATTCGCAATATTTTAAATGCATCCTTGCTTTCGTGGTCGCCTGATTCGGAGCATGGGCCAATTGAGTATGAAGGCGGGCAATTGCTTGATGTTGATCGGTCACGGCTTTATTACCAGTTTGAATATGCATCTGAAACACAGTTTAGCGAGGCTGATACATGGCAAGGTTCGGTAAATGCTGAATTGCCTGCGTTTGGTAAAGTGCAAATGGATGTTGATACGATAGACCCATTTGACCCTAACCGTGTTGCACCAGGTGAAAAAGGGCCTGATGGCACATTAGAAGTTAGTTTAGAAGTCGTAATACCTCAATAATTTTCAAAGGAAAGAATATGAGCAGCGTGTTCATTAAGCCGAAAAAAGGTAAGCAGATACCAGACCCAGTGCGCGGTGGATTTTTGCCAGAATCAGGCGCTAAGGTCGATGTTAACGATATTTACTGGCAACGCAGAATTAATGATGGCGATGTAGAGATTGCAAAGCCAGAAAAAAACAAACAAGACTAATTATCTATTAATTATTTTTTAACGTAGTCGGCCACCTTCAGGTGGCTTTTTTTATGCCTGGAGGCAATATGGCAGTTTCATTTAACAATACACCTTCCAACCTTAAGGTTCCGCTGTTTTACGCGGAAGTTGATAACTCTCAGGCTGGCTACTTCACACAAAATTTGCGCACTTTGCTGATCGGGCAAAAAAAGGCAACAGGGATTGGTGTGGCAAACACACCGATCTTAGTTTCACGTACTGATGAAGCTAAGTTGCTTGCTGGGCAAGGCTCAATTGCTGCACGTATGCATGAGGCGTACCGCCTTAATGATTCCACTGGTGAAGTTTGGATGCTTCTGTTGGATGACTTAGAGGCTGGTGTTGCTGCTATTGAAACAATCACCACAACAGGCAATGCAACGGAAAGCGGCACGCTTAACTTGTATATTGCTGGCCAAAAACTACAAGTTGCTGTGGTCAGTGGTGATACGCCAACGATTATCGCTACTGCAATTGCTGCAGCGATTAACGCAAATCCAGATTTACCAGTCACGGCTACTAGTGCGCTAGGTGTGGTGACAGCAACGAACAAGCATAAAGGCTTGGTTGGCAATGATGTTAAGTTTCAACTTAACTACCGAGGGCTTGCTGGCGGTGAAAAAACACCAACTGGCATCACAGTTGCTTTTGCGCAAACAACACCAGGCACTGGCGTTTCTGTGCTTACTACAGCATTGGCTGCGCTTGGTGATGATGAGTATGATTTTATCATTCATCCATTTACGGACAGCACATCGCTAGATGCTTTGAAATCGCTCATGAACAACACCACTGGTCGTTGGGCATATAACCGCCAAATTTATGGCCATGTTTACACTGCTAAATCAGATACTTTCTCAAACTTAGTTGCTTTAGGTTTAGCGCGTAATGATGAGCACACAACCATTGCTGGTTATGAAGCTGATGCCCCTAATCCTAGCTGGGAGTATGCAGCAGCATATGGCGCACGTAATGCAGTGTTTATTGCTGCAGACCCAGCAAGGCCAACACAAACAGGGGAGTTGCTTGGCATCTTGCCAGCGCCTGCCTCAAGTCGCTTTATTCAAACTGAGCGCGGCACTCTGCTTAACAGCGGCATTGCAACTAGCTATGTAGGCGGTGGTGCTGTGCGTATTGAGCGTGCGATTACCACTTACCAAAAAAACGCATGGAACCAAACTGACCCAAGCTATTTGGATAGTGAAACCATGCACACACTGGCACACGTAATTCGCCGTTTACGTTACGTGGTAACACAGAAATATCCACGCCATAAGTTGGCAAATGACGGTACACGCTTTGGTGCTGGCCAAGCGATTGTTACCCCAAGCGTGGTGCGCGGCGAAATCTTAAGTGAGTATGCAGCACTTGAAGAGCAGGGTATTGTAGAAAATGCCAAAGCCTTTGCAGAAAACTTGATTGTAGAACGTGATGGAAATGATCCTAACCGATTAAATGTGTTGTACCCACCAGACCTTGTGAACCAGCTACGTATTTTTGCTGTGCTTACACAGTTCCGCTTGCAATATTAAGTTAATCAACCAAATCACAAACCCGCTTCGGCGGGTTTTTTTATGAGTTTTTGAGAGGAATCAATATGGCTCAAGCACCAAAAGTAGCTGGTACCTGCTATGTAAAAGCAGATGGCGATCAGCTGGAGTTAAAAAACGAAAGCGGTATTGAGGTACCACTTTCATCTGTAGTACGTGAGGCTGTGATGGGCCAGAGCGGTGTTGCTGGTTTAAAAGAAACGGCAAAAATTCCGTATGTAAAAGGCACGTTTATTGTTGGTCCAAACTTCCCGCGTGAAAAGTTGGATGAAGCCACTGACATCACGGTAACTGTCGAGTTTATTAACGGTAGCGTTTACACCTTAAGTGGTGCATTTACCGTTGGTGAATCAGCTTATAAATCAGACTCAGGTGAAGTAGAGCTTGAATTTAATGGTATCAAAGGCATTTGGTCATGAAAGTAACTTTATCAAAAGCAATCACCGCGCATGGTGAAGAGGTTAAAGAGTTAGACCTTCGGGAGCCTACAGGTAAGGATGTGCAAGAAATTGGCTTTCCTTACCTGATTGTCATCGCTAATGACGAACAGGCGATACAAATTCAAGTTAAAACGGTTGGTAGATATGTATCTCGCTTAGCTGGGATCCCGCCAAGCTCTGTTGATCAGCTCTCAGCTGGTGATTTAAATACGCTGACAGGTGCGGTAATGAGTTTTTTCGGGGTGGAAGCGACAGTGTAGAAATTTACATTGATCGGGTGTTTGAAATCGCCTATTTCTGGCGACTCTCACCCGATGCTGTTTTAGACATGTCGCTAACAAAAATAGCGCAATACAACGCTCAAGCTGAGCGAATTGTAAAAATGATAGATGGGGCAGGTGATGGCAGATAAGTTTCAACTCAAAGCGATACTTTCCGCTGTCGATAAAATCACACCAACTACTACGCAAATCGGTAAATCCGTCAAAGTTTTGCATAAATCTTTACGCGATATCGGGACTGCCGGCGGTGAGTTGATGCGTAAAATTGGCATGCCTGCCTTTTTATCATTTACTGCAGTGAGTGCTGCTGCAGTAGGCGCAATGAAATCCTCAATGGATTATGCTGGGGCAATACAAGATGCCAGTGATCGGACTGGTGCAGGTGTAGAAAACTACCAGGCATTAAGTAATATGCTTGGGATGGTTGGAGGTACTGCCGAAGATGCCGAGGCGTCTTTCACTAAATTTAATAAAGGCGTTTCAGACGGTGCTGCAGGCGCAGATAAAAGCTTTGCTGCCCTGATGAAAAAGCTGCGCATCCCTTTAAAAAATGCAAAAGGTGAGCTGGTAGGGTTGACAGATATACTGCCTGATCTAGCCGCTGGATTCGAGAAAAATACAGATCCTGCTGTACGTACACGCATTGCCATGGAGTTATTTGGCAAGGGCGGCACTAAGATGATACCAATCTTGGCAAAAGGCCGTGAAGGTGTTATTGCATGGATTAAAGAGCAAGAGCGCTTAGGTGTTATTGTTAAAGAAGAGTCGGTCGCCGCCCTGGATGACTTAGGTGATGGTGTTGGTCAGGTGCAAACTCAAGTACGCTCATTGCTGACTAATGCGATGGCTAAGTTAGTACCGGTGATTATGCCAATTGTCACGCAGATGACAGAGTGGATTGCTGCCAATAAAGAGTTCTTGCAAACAGAAATCGTTGGTGCAATCTCTGACATTGCCAACGCCCTTAAGCAAGTGAACTGGGTTGAAGTATTCAGGGGTATCAAAGAGACAATTGTCGATATCAGGGGCTTTATTGACGCCATTGGCGGTGTTAAAACCTTGGTTTATGGGTTGGGTCTAGCATGGGCGGCTGGGCCAATTGCAGCGTTAATGTCAATCATGGCTGCTGTGTGGCGCTTACGCCTGGCATTTACAGCCCTATCTATTTCTGCTGCCGCATCGGGCACTGCTGTTGCCGGTTCTTTTGGCGCTTCTGCAGCAGCTAGCATGGCAAGTAACTTGGGTGTTATAGCAAGAAGCGCTGGTTTATTAGGGGCTGCTGCATTAGTCGGTTATGGCATCGGCACGGCAATTAGTGCTGCGCTGAGTGAGTCAACTAAAGACAAGATCGGTGAAACCATTGCCAGAGCCTTGGCATTTTTTGGTAATGAAGAGGCAAAAGCTGCTTTACGTGCCAATGGTATTGGCCTGCCTGACGGCACCAGTAAGCAAGATTCTTATAAAAACCCGCAAGGCATTTTTAAAAGTAATCAGCAATATGCTGAGTTGGCACGTAACCGTCAAAACATTGTCGGTAATCAATCCAAGTTGAATGGTGAAGTGGTTGTTAAGTTTGATAACGCGCCACCTGGTATGCGTGTTGATTCTGCAAAAACGAATCAAGGCGGTGTGAACATGCTGGCTGATGTTGGCTACCGCCGCTTGGTAATGGGGGGGTAATATGGCTTGGCGTGATCAGTTACAAAAAGCTAGTTTTCGCGGTGTTGGTTTTGAGGTTGAATCGGACGATGCAACCTTTGGCCGCCGTAGTGAGACGCATGAGTACCCGCAGCGCGATGTTCCGTATGTTGAGGACTTAGGCCGTAAGGCGCGTGAAAAGAACCTCACAGGGTTTGTAATCGGTGACGATTACATGACTAAGCGCGATGAGCTGCTTGGTGCACTTGAAAAGGCCGGCCCAGGTGAGTTGGTGCATCCGTACTATGGTCGTATGAATGTTTCAGTTGGCGATGTGCGTGTCAGCCACTCATTGCGTGATGGTGGTATGTGCACTTTTCAGATCTCATTCGTGGAGTCTGGGGAGCTTGCTTATCCTGCAGCCGTAAACTCTACTAGTACGCAAAGCCTATTAGCTGCTGATGCTTTGCAATCTGCAAGTATTGCTGACTTTTCAAACACGTTTACCGTTGAAAGCTTACCTGACTTTGCTGTACAAGATGCTGTTGCTGGGTTTAATGGGGCTTTAGGATCTATTGATCAATCATTAAGTAAGGTAGGTGTTGTTTTGACTAACCCGCTATCATTGCTTAGCAATGAGATGGCGGATTTAGTCCGTGCGCCCGGTGATTTAGCCTCAAGATTTTTTGCAGTTTATGCAAAGGGTGGTGCGGTCCTAAGCGCTTTATCAGGCTTAGGTGATATCAACGCTTTAAACATGTTAAATGCCTTAACTACATTAAGACTTACTAGCTTATTTAAAACATCCTATGCAGTAGGTAAAACACCGACGCGTGCGCAAATGGTCAAAAACAGTATTGCGATTGATACGTTGGTTAGACAATCGTTAATCGTGCAAGCCGCGGGTATGGCAGCATCAATGCCATTGCCAGTATATGACGATGCTATTGTGCTTAAAAACGAAATACTTACCACGATAGATGATGAGGCTGGGACGGCAAATGATACAACTTACCTTGCTTTAAAAACCCTCAGATCTAAAACGCACGCTGACATTACATCGCGCACGCAAAGCGCTGCGCGTTTGAAAGAAATCTCACCAAAAGAGGTGATGCCAGCATTGGTGCTTTCATATGATTTGTATGAAGATGCTGGCCGTGAGTCTGAAATAACTGAGCGTAACAAAGTGCGTCATCCTGGCTTTGTGCCAGCCAATACAATTAAGGTGCTAAGCTCATGAGAGACAAAGTGAATCGTCAGATGGCATTAATCTTAAAGGCAGTTGATAGCTTAAATGAAGGTGATGCTTCACATGTTGAGTTGCTTGCAAAGTTGATTGTTGAAGCTAAAGAGGCTCAGCAGTTATTGCGAGAAAAAGGTTATGGCTGGATAGGTTTAAGTTTGTTAAATACTGTTAAGCAAGAAGTCCCAGATGCAAACTAATAACGAAATTAAATTACGCGTAAATGGCATTAACTACGGCGGTTGGCTTGATGTTGAAATAACGTTAGGCATTGAACGCCAGGCGCGTGATTTTAAGCTTGGCGTTACGCGCACATGGCCTGGTGCCACTGATATTCCACGCAGAATTCGGGCTGGTGATGTTTGTGAGGTGTTTATTGGCAATGATAAGGTGCTTACTGGTTATGTTGATGCTACGCCAGTAAGTTACAGCGCTACAAGCATTTCTGTGGGGGTAACAGGGCGCAGTAAAACGGCAGACTTAGTTGACTGCAGCGCAACGCATAAAACTGGGCAATGGCGCAACTCAAAGATTGAGCGCATTGCTAGTGATCTGGCAAAGCCATACGGCGTTAAAGTAATTACCCAGATTGATACTGGCGTTGCGATTAGTGATCATCAGATTGATACGGGTGAAACAGCTTATGAGTCAATTGGCCGCTTGTTATCAATTAGGCAGTTCTTGAGCACTGACAATGCGGATGGCAACCTCGTGTTAATCAACGCAGGCAGTGCCGGTAAAGCAAATACGGCATTGGTGTATGGGCAGAACATACTGAGCGCAGATGCTGCGCTTGATTATAAAGATGTATTTTCTGAGTATGTTAGCAAAGGGCAGCGAGCCGGTAATGACTATGACTTTGCAGATGCTGTTGCCGGGGTTTCTGCGGTTGTAGTCAACAGTGGTATGGCTCGTTACCGTAATCTAATCATTCAGCAAACGGGCAATGTGACAGCGTTGGATTGCCAGCAGCGTGTGAAGTATGAGCGTGTATATCGTAATGCTAGAGCACTTGAAACCAATTATACGGTGCAAGGGTGGCGGCAACAGGATGGATCGTTGTGGTTGCCTAATCAAATGGTGCACGTAGAAGATCCTGTTATTGGCTTTGATGATGATTTGCTTATTGTTGAAGTGGTCTATCGAAATGGCAGTGGTGGCACGACCTGCACTTTAAAGGTCGCGCCAAAAGATGGTTATATACCAAGCCCTGAAACTACCAAGGCAGAAAAAGACAAAAAAACCGGTAAAAGCGGTGATTCTTGGAGTGAGGTTAACTCAATATGACAACACGTTTAATGCATAGAATGTTAGCGCCACTTAACCGAGCCGTTAGCAATATTTGCTTACGTGCAACGGTTGTATTGGTTAATTCCGCTAGCAAGATGCAATCGCTACAAATCAAGATGCGAGGTAATGAGGCTAAAGAAAACATCGAGCATTTTGAACCGTATGGGTATACAAGTAAACCAAAGCCTGGATCAGAAGCCATTACATTGTTTTTCAATGGTGATCGTAGTCATGGCGTTGCTATTGTTGTAGCCGATAGGCGCTACCGCCTTACGACGTTGGAAGAGGGTGAGGTTGCGCTGTGTGACGACCTGGGGCAAAAAGTCCACCTTAAGCGTGATCGTATTCTGATTGAAACGCCTTTCACCTTTGAGGTGCGTGCCGATAAAATCAAACTGCATGCTGACTCTGAGTTTAAGTTTGATGTAAACGGACAGGGTGAAAAATGGGATGGCCTTGGCGTGGAAACCTGGCGCGATAACGATGTTGCAAAACCGCACCATAACCATGCGCCACCTGAAATACCTTAATCAGTTAATAACCCGCTCCGGCGGGTTTTTTTATGGGCGCAACCGATGTTAGAGATAGACGCAAAAATAACGGTGAACGGTAGAGACTCTACCGATTTATCGCAAGAAGAATCACTCACACGCGCCGTGATAATTAGCTTATTTACTTGGCGCCGTGCAAATGCGGATGATGTGATTGAAGGCCAAAAGATGGGCTACTGGGGCGATAGCATAGAGCCGCCATCTGCCAATGACAAGATTGGCTCACGCCTCTGGCTGCTATCTCGTGAAAAGGTGCTGCAGTCCACCATTAACCGTTCGCGTGAATATGCACAAGAAGCTTTGCAATGGCTGATTGATGATGGTGTAGCAACCAAAGTGGATGTTATCGCAGAGCGCTTTGGCGTGGATGGCATTGCACTGCAGTGCACGATTTACCGAGATGATGGCTCACAAGCCGTTTTAAGATTTGATAACGCCTGGGAGTATATACGTGCCGTTTAAAAGACCAACTTTATCCGATTTAATCACGCGCATTCGTGATGGTATTTTTTCCAGACTAAGTTTTGAGCAACTGCGTAGATCTGATGCTGAAGTGTATGGAAAAGAACTGGCAGGCGCCTCGCATGAACTGCATGGCCACCTGCAGTTCATTGCACAAAATGTGATTTATGACACCGCCACTAGCGAGTATTTAGATCGCTGGGCTGGCATATGGTTAAGCACATCTAGGCTGCCTGCATATCCTGCAGCGGGGAATATTACTTTCACTGGCGATAATGGAGCGATCATCCCAGAAGGCAGCGTGTTAGTTTCTACCATTGGTGTTGAATACATGACAGAAGCAGATGCAACTATTGCCGCTGGTGTTGCATTAGTAGCAGTCACGGCTTTAATTGGTGGCGGTAATACAAATCTGTTAGCCGGTGAATATCTTTCTTTGGTTACGCCTGTAGCTGGTGTTTCCAGCACTGCAGTAGTGGACGTTAATGGCCTAACTCAAGGATCCGATCAGGAGGATGACTCTAAATTACTTGCAAGGCTGCTGGCGCGGATTCAAACACCGCCACACGGTGGTGCAACGCATGATTACATCAATTGGGCTTTAGAAGTGCCAGGTGTTACCAGGGCGTGGGTGTATCCAGGGGAGTTAGGCGTTAATACAGTCACAGTGCGATTTGTGCGGGATGATGACGCAAGCATTATTCCAGATGCTGGTGAAGTTGCTGCAGTTTATGACTACATCAATGCGCTAAGGCCGGTAACAGTTACTTTAACGGTAGTAGCGCCCATTGCAGTGCCTTTAAATTTCACTATCTCAGTTACTCCAAACTCTCTTGCAGTGAAAGAGGCTGTAGAGCTTGAGCTGCGAGACTTGTTAAAACGCGAGGCTTCGCCAGCTGGCACCATATATCTAAGCCATATCAGAGAGGCAATTTCGATTGCTGCAGGTGAAAGCAATTACACAATGACAGCGCCAATTGCGGATGTAACCAACACTGTAGGCAATATCACAACTTTTGGCGCGATAACTTGGGCATAACACAATGGCACTTTCAACAAATGATTACTTGCTTCAGTTGCAAGCGTTGCTGCCAAATGGTCCAGCTTGGCCACGTGAAGAGGGGGCGTTAAACACTAAAATTCTTACAGCATTTGCTGAAGAGTTTTCGCGTGTTGATGTTCGTATCGATAGCTTACTAAGTGAGGCAGATCCACGCACAACTAACGAACTCCTAGAGGATTGGGAAAGAGTTGCCGGGCTGCCGGATGTTTGTGTAAGTGCAGAGCAAGCCGTTGCGCAAAGGCGTGAGGCATTGGTGAGTAAGCTCACCATGCAAGGCGGTCAAAGCCGTGCTTACTTTATTCAAATAGCCGAAAGCTTAGGGTACACAGGCGCGACGATTGGGGAATACAACACCTTCAATTGTGGTGAAAGCGGCTGCGGTGATTCACTTTGGACAGAAGCAGACCGTTCTTGCTGGCAAATAAACTTACCTAGTGATGGCGCCATATATTACTTCAGTTGTGGTGAAAGCGCCTGTGGCGAACCATTGCAGGCATGGGGAGATGAAGCCATTGAATGCAGAATCAACAAATTTAAACCGGCACACACCACTGCAGTATTTGCTTATATATAGGAGAGAGTAGATGGAAAGAATTAATGGAAGCTTTGTCGCGCCAGATTTGCATGGACCCGGCAAAGATGGCTTTAGAGATGGTAATAAAGTGTTAGGTATTGCAGCGACAATAGTTAACGCAGAGTATATGAATGGGGTGCAAGAAGAGATTGTGCGCGTTATTGAAAGTGCTGGATTAACGCCATCAGCTGCTGACAATACCCAGCTATTGCAAGCTATCAATAATATAGTCAAAGGCCCTGCAGACAAAATCGTGCGTGTTGCCTCAACTGCTGCCATCAACCTTGCCGCACCAGGTGCGAACATTGACGGCGTTGCAATGGTGGCTGGCGATACTTTCTTAGAGAAAGACCACGCAACACTAGCTAGCCGTGGCGTTTACGTTTGGAATGGCGCAGCCGTGCCAGCAACACGTGACCCATCTGCTGACACTGGCGCTGAGTTGTTTGGTGGCATGATCATCCGTGTGAAAGCCGGTACCGTAAATGCGGATACAAACTGGCAGATTACTAACGATACAGATGTGACAGTGGGTGTGACTGGGATTACTTTTCAAAAGGTTGGCGCTTCTAGCGTAGTAACAGCAGTTAGTGACCCCACTTTTGTCGATAACACCTCAACCCCAGCAAGTACTAGTTGGATACGCGGTGCAATGTCGGCGATTGCTACCGCTGCTGGCTTTGCCTATTCATTGACTGCAAATGGTTACATTAAGTTTCCAACCTGGCTTGCTGGGTTAATAATCCAGTGGGGTTCAACATCATCTTTAGCTGCTGAGGCTGAAGTTTTGGTTACATTTCCTATTGCATTTAGCAGTATGTGTAAAGTAATTACGTCGTTTACATACACGGGTGCTCGTTTTGACAGTTCTCAAGTTCCCCATGTTAGAGATAAATCACTGACTAACTTTTATGCAGTAAATGATCAGGTGGCCGTTGCGGGAAAAACAGGTGTAATTGATTGGTTTTCTATTGGTATATAAGGAAAAAAAATGAAAGCAAAATACTCAAATTCTACAAAAGGTATATATATAGTTGGTGTCTCGCAAGACATCCCACTGGATGCTTTAGATATACCTGATGAACTTTATGCGCGTTATACAAATGCACAAATTAATCGCTTTGATGTAGTAAATGGTGTGGTGGTTGAGTATCAAGCACCTGCACCAAGTACAGCAAAGCTTAAGCTAAATAAGCTTTCTGAAATTAACACTGAATTTGAGAAAGCCATGTTGCCGATCATTACTGGCATCCCTGCGATTGAACGTGAAAGCTGGAAAAAGCAAGAAACTGAGGCACGAGCTTATCTTGCAAGTAATGGTGCACTTACCCCGCTGATTGATTCTCTGGCCATATCACGCGGCATTGATAAAGCTGAATTGGTGTCGCGCATTATTGTTAAGGCAGACTTGTTTGCCACGCTAAGTGGTCAGCTGATCGGCAAACGCCAACGGCTTGAAGATGATCTCAATGCATTGCCAGAAACGGCCGCTGCTGAAGATATTGCGGCAATCACCTGGTAATGAAGTGGCGACTATTCATGCTAGGTATCTGGCTGCTGTGCCAAGTAACCAATCTTGTTGCAGCAGTTTGGATGTTATTAGCCATTATCAGTGGCAGCAATCGCGCATGGCTTATCGCTAAATCTTTCGACCAATTAGGCAATGCAACCACTGGCGGCAGTGAAGACGAGCTAATCAGTAGTAGAGCTGCCAAAGCCAGCAAACGCGGTGAAAAGTGGGCATGTGTGCTGTGTAAGTTGCTGCACAAGATCGACCCCAACCATTGCGAAAAAAGCATTGAATCTGATGAGGGAAAGCCATAAAAAATAATAAAAAGCACAAACCGCCTACGGGCGGTTTTTTACGTGTAAAGAAAGGGTGGAGATGGATCTTTGGAGCGGTTTAATCATTTGCTGGCATCGGCTTATTGATTACTTAGACGCAGCATTTATTGGGGTAATTGGTGCTGGTGTTGCTTATGTATTTTCACCCAAAGACAAGTCGGTCGAAGCGAAAGAGGCGCGCCAATTTTTTATGGCGTTTCTTCTATCAGGTGGTGCAATCGCCCACTTTATGGCAGCAGCTTTAATGCTTTTTTTCAAAATGCCTGCAGAGTACGCCAGTGCTGTCGCTTTTGTTGTTGGCGCAATTGGTGGCTCTTTATTGGCAGCCATTATCAAGTCAATCAACCAGGCGGACTTTGATTTATGGCCATTCATCAAATCTTTGATTCGTGCCAAGTTAGGCGTGAAGGAAATTACAAATAAGGAAGTTACAAATGATCAGTAATTACCAGGTGTTATTGCAAGTAAAACTTATTGCCGCTGCTTTCATTTGTTTATGGGGGTGGTTCTGCGTTTTTTATCCAAAAGTAAATGATGGGATCCTGGGGAAGATTTTATTCGGCTTATTAGGGTTCTCGGCATTTGCAGTGTGTGTGTCTGACAAAGTTTCGTTTGTGGATAGCACCAGGGCAGAAGTTATCATGAATCTATTTGTTGCCTTGGTAGGTATTAGGCATATGTGGATGAAGTGCATATGGGGCCACCTAAAAGCAATGTGCACCAGGTGGGCTATATGTGTACGCCTGCGAAATGAATTAATACCAAACTCAGGATTAAAAAATGAAGAGAACAATTAAAAACGTAATTATCCATTGTGCAGCCACGCCAAACGGCAAGGCATTTAATGCTGCTGATATTGATGTAATGCATGGTCTGGCCAAGCCAACGCCTTTCAATCGGTCGTCACAGTGGATTAAAGCATTTAACCCTCACCTGAAGCATATCGGGTACCACTTTGTAATTCTCATCGATGGCACGATTGAAACTGGCAGGGCGCTAGAAGAGGTCGGCGCTCATGTCCAGGGCAGTAATGCAACATCGATTGGCATCTGCATGATCGGCACCGACAAGTTTACTAAAGCGCAGTGGGATGCGTTACGCAAATTGCTGATTGAACTTGCCGGCACGATTAAAGGTAAGGTCGTGATGACTTCTGATTCTGCATTGGAGCTCTACCGCGTAATGGGTATTAGCGTAAAAGGCCACCGTGATTATTCACCAGACCGGAACGGTAATGGCCAGATCGAACGCAACGAGTGGCTGAAGATTTGCCCAGGATTCGACATGGCCACGTTTATTAAAGGCGGGATGATGCCGCTAGGTGATTCATTATGGCCATCTTAAAACTACTAGTTTTTGCACTTAGCCGATTGTTTAGTTGTTTTCTTAAAACCGTGACTTTCATATTCAAGCATTGGCGCGTTTTCTTGCCGTTGGCAATAGTTGTGCTAGGGCTGTGGAAAATTAACGCGCTTACGGCTCAACGTAACGATGCTTTAAAGATTCACGCAGCACACATTGCCGATGATGTCGCTGAAGCAGAAAAGCGCCGACAAGAAAATGTGGCCAAATATCTGAAAGCTGACGCCGATCTGGCGTTATCCAATTATCGGCACCAAACTGAAGTTAATGTGTTGAAGGGTGTTTATGAAAGTCGAATTAAAAAAACTGGCGATACTGCAGCTGCTAATGATAGCGCTTGGCGTGAGCGCGTGCGCCTCGAAGTTGGGCGTAATTCGTCCTATGGATTGCTCGGCGATACCGGCGATATCCAAGGATCTGCCGGAGGTGAACGGGACTGTGACGCAGCCACTGCTAGACAAGCATACGAAACACTTGAGCTTGCCTGCGCAGTAACCACTTCGGATTACAACAGCTTACGAAGGTGGGCTGATGGTGCGTGCAGGATTCATGAGTGTAAGTAATTAATTTTTTTGCAGGGCGCAACACTGAAACAAAAATCCTGCTTTACCGCCCACATGGGCATATAACCAGGAGCAATAAAAAAATGAGTAAGACAGTTAGAGCAAAAATGAAATGTCATGGCGTATCAGCACCGACGCATGGTCAGATAACCGTTAGTTTTGGTGCTGTGTATTCACCTGATCCAAATCACGAAAACAATATGTGGTCGAAATATACGCCTTCAGGATCACTAAGCATGGCAATTGCTGAAGATAAGCCGGCTGCAAAGATGTTTGAGGCTGGTAAGGAGTACTACATCGACATCAGTGAAGCAGAAGCAACAGTGTATTAATTAAGAAGAGGCGACCATGTAATGCGTCAACATCACATGGTCCCTTAACCCACAGTTTTAGCCTGTGAGCCAGGACAAGGCCTCCCACCACGTCGACGCGGCGGTGAGAGCCTAACAAGTTTTTTAATAAAAAGAAAGGCTCAACATGCAAACATTACCTGTAATCCCTTGGATCGGTGGCAAACGTCGCTTAGCTGATCGCCTCATTCCCTTATTTCCACCTCACGATTGTTATGTAGAAGTTTTCTGCGGCGGCGCTGCTCTTTACTTCATGCGGCCAACTCCAGCTAAAACGGAAGTCCTTAACGATATCAATGGCGACCTGGTGCGTTTGTACCGAGTGCTGAAGTATCACCTGCAGGAGTTTATTCGCCAGTTTGAGTTCGCCCTTACCAGCCGGCAGATATTCGAGTGGGAGAAAATGACAAGGCCGGAAACCTTAACAGACATTCAGCGTGCGGCTAGATTTTATTACTTGCAGCATATTGCCTTCGGCGCAAAGGTCCAGGGGCAAAACTACGGTACCGTTACTGAAGGCGGAAATTTCGATATTACGCGGATTGGTGAAAGCCTTACTGCAGCTTGGCGAAGATTGGGCGGTACCAATGTAGAGAATCTCTCCTGGCAAGATTGCGTAGAACGTTACGACCGTCCTCATACGTTCTTTTACATGGATCCGCCATACTGGCAAACGGAAGGTTACGGCGTTCCGTTTGATTTCAAAGAGTATGAGCTCATGGCCAACTTAATGCGGTCGATGAAAGGCAAGGCCATGATTAGCATTAATGATCACCCAGATATTCGCCGGGTGTTTGATGGTCTGCCGATGCTTGAGTTAGATATTAAGTACACACTACAGAAGGGTGGTGAGTCGCAGACGTCCGGAGAGCTTGTGATCACAAATTGGGATGCAGAAAACACCGGAGGTTTGTTTGGCTAACTCTCATCCTTTGGTTTGAGGTTTGAGTTGGCATAAAATAAAAAAAGGGGCCGAAGCCCCTTTAGTTAAATTACTTCTTGTTTTTTGCTTGAGTTAACGCCGACGCAGCAATTGATTTCTGTGTTGGTGTTGATTTAGGATCACGCAAAGTAGCTGAAGCTTTTGATGCTACTGAAGCGCTGGTGTGTTCATTTCTTGGTGACGGTTTAGTCATAATAAAACTCCATTAGTTAAAAGTGGCTAAGGGAGAGTAAATAAATCCGTTGCTTCTAAAATCTGTTCAGATTATAGTAACACTTCATGTACGGTGGTAACTTACCACATCCCTAGTGGCTCAATCTCTGCAAAAGGTTGAGCCACAATCACGTTCAAGCCACAAAATATAGCGATTAACTGTATTTATAATCAAAATATTGTGGTGGGTCAAGCTGTTATTATTTAATAAAGGCAAAAATCTCACACGATCCCCCCTTGCAAAATCTCAACATGGCTACGGCATTGGTTTCTGTAATCGCCAAATTGAAAAAATTTTTTTGGTTGAGTGTGCGTATTTGTTGGAGTGGTGATTTCGCTTAACTTGTAAAATCAATAGTTCTGAATATATATGCGATTAAGTTTATAATCGATTCTAGTTAGCTGGATGTGCATAAAGATTGTGAAGTATTCAAGGCTGTGATTTTCTACTATTTCAAACCTAGTTACTCACGATTTACGCACGAAGGCTTGGAAGTGGCGTGTTTGTTATAGGTTTGGTGCCCGGAAGAGGCAACCGAGCTATTTTTCTTTGTTTCACTCAAAATGAAAAACCGTGAAATATCAAGGCTTCCAAGCCATTCCTAAAAATTATATTGCGCCCAAAGTGCAAAGTAATTAAACTGCAACTCCCCACAAATTACGCACGCACACCGCATGGCCTCAATCAAGCCTTACAAAAATGGCTATCGCGCTCAGGTCTATGTTTTAGGCCAGCGGGATAGTGATATCTTCCGCACTCTACGAGAGGCTAACGCATGGGCAGCTGCCAGGGAAACTGAGCTGCGAGCAAATGCCAAGAAGTCACCCCAAGAAAAGCGAACGCTAAGAGAGTTGTTTGAAAAATACCGCGATGAGGTATCTCCGACGAAAGATGGGTCTAGATGGGAAATTGTGCGCATTAATAAATTTCTTAAAAAAGAAAGTAAGCTGCCAATTGAGCTGCCTTTAATTGATTGCACCAGCGAGGTATTGGGTGTCTGGCGTGATGCGCAGACTATCTCTGCTGGATCTATAATTCGCGAGCTTGGCGTAATGTCGGGTATCTTTGAATATGCCAGGCGTGAGTTAAAGTGGATTAGTGAAAACCCCGTTGCAGATGTCCGTAAGCCTAAGCACCCAGATCACCGCGAGGTAACAATTACTCGTAGACAGATAAAATTAATGCTGAGAGCGCTTGGCTACTCCCCGTTATCCCGCATAAAGACATCTTCGCAATCTGTGGCCGTGCTTTTTTTGGTTGCGCTTCGTACTGGGATGCGTGCAGGGGAGTTATGTAATTTAACTTGGGACAAGGTGCATGAGCGGCATTGTGTGCTGCCTAAAACAAAAACAACGCCCAGGGATGTTCCATTATCAAAAAAAGCTGTGAGGCTTTTTAATAAGATGCGTGGCTTTGATAAAAAGTCCGTGTTTAGAGTTACTTCTACTACTCGAGATGTACTTTTTCGGCAGGCTAGGGATAAAGCTAAGCTTAAGGGATTTACGTTCCACGATGCGAGGCATACTGCAGCAACGTGGATTTCTCGTAAGGTTGACGTTCTGACTTTATGTAAGATTTTTGGGTGGTCTGACACAAAGCAGGCGCTCGTTTATTACAATCCGAAGGCGCATGATGTTTCTGCTATGCTAGATTAAGCGGCCAGCGCGATGTCAATTTGACTGATCGGTATCATTCCGCATTTATTTAGCTTTAGTGCGCCACTAGCCACCATTTTACGCACGGTTGGCACTGACAATTCCAGCATCTCAGCAGCTTGCTTTTGTGTGACTTGTAACGGCCTTGGATGCCGTTCAGCATAGGCTTGTACAGCTTTAATTGCTAATTCGATATCGCTCATAGTTTATTCTTCCTTGTTGCTTGGGTATTCAAGTCACTCTTCTAGCGCGGCAGCGGTTGTCTGATGCTGTGCTTGACTCTCAGCTTCTCTGCATGCGCTCTGAACTCAACGCCCCATCGTTGAATCACTTGCTCAACGGCTGCTTCATCCAAAGTGCCGACGTCTACAACAAAATCCCCACCTGAAGCGAAAGCATCGTCTAGTGTTGCTGGCTTGAGTCCGGCTACCTTTAGTGTGGTCGGCATGGTTGGTAGGAGAATTCTAGCCTTCAGGTTAATCGTAGGCGGCTCATTGTGATTTACTGCTGCAACAATCTCTGCGGCATCAGCTGCCGGCTTCATTGCATTCATTAGGTTATCTACGACACCAGCAATCAAGGACGGTGATGAGTACTTGTGCTGCAGGTCACCATTTTCCTCTGTTCCCTGCGCTTCACTTACTGCAGCCGGCACTGCTTTAGTTTCAGACTGGCTTTGCTCAGGATTTTTCCAGTAAAGATATAGGCCGCCAGACCCGGTTGGTGAAACTTTCCGCTTGATCCTGCCTTGATTGAAAAGCTGGCTTAGGGCCGTGCTTACAATTGCTGATGTGTCAGCGCCTTTGCAAAGTTCATATAACTGGCCAGACGTCATTGGTTTATTTTCGTCGTCGCTTAGGTGCTCTAAAACTTCATGATGTAGTGACATTTGTTTAATCCTCGTTGGTTTGCGCTGGCCATGCCAGCGCCATGTTTATGCGTCTGCGTTAGCAGACTCCTTTTGTTCTTTGTTCTTAGCTCTCCTGGCACGCTTGGCCAGCTCTTTATCTTTAATTTCCTGCAACTTAGGCGATAGCTTTTTCTCTTCAGTCGGCGCAGCTTCCGGCGTACTGAGTAGGGCTTTTTCGTCGGCTGACAATTCCTTCGCTTGCGCAGCAATAGGAGGGGTAAGGGGCAGTTCGGCGGTTAAAAATTGCGCTAAATCGAGGCCCATATTGCTGATGAAGGTGAGTAATGATTGGTAATCTTGGTCTTTATCGTTATCTTCTTCAGATTTCCATTGCCAGCTTGAAACTTCAACGCCTGGTGCAATTAAGAGTAAAGCAAGCATTTTTGTTAAGCTGGCCAGATCTTGTTCACTTTGCTGAAAGTCCGTGAAAAACTCTTCTTCAGTGCCTTCAAAATCATAAAGATTTAATACTGGCTCAAGGTCCGTGCTTACTTCTCTGCTAAGTTGATCAATGGCCATGCGTAAAATCAATGCCTGATGTTGCTGGCTGATATTGGGTGCTAATCGATTGAATATATGCAGGCGCCTTTGCTTCTCTTCATCCTGCTTAAGCTCTATCGCCTCACGCTCCAGTTGATAAGGTGATTTTTCTTTGGGCGTAATTACAATTTCACCTGAAGCTATTTTTTCTTCAAGCTTCAACTTCATCAGGTTAGTTACTTCGTTTTCGTTGTAAACCGTTCTGGTTTCATTATCCTTATCGATAACAATGTATGGTTGCGGAGCTTCATTTGGCGGCAAATCAGCTAGCAATTTATCTGCATAGTGGCCATCAACCTGCACGTAACCAAGATTTGATGTGTAGCCATGTGTGATGTATTGGTTAACCCCGTATGGCGCCACTTCTTTAGCCTCATCACCATGAATTACGCGTGGGTTATTGGCAATCAGATCTTTTGCATATGCAGTTTTTTTGGCTGCAAAGCATGCGGGGTCTGTGCAGACGTCTGGACTTTCTATGTCTGCAAATAACTCTGGATAATTTCCTGTGCGTTGTGGGCAGCTTAAGCAACTGCCAGCTTTAGGATAGAGGGTGATGCTAATCTTGTCCCAAGGAGCTTTGTTCAAATCTAGTGTGAAGCGATGTCGGATATATTCTTTAGCTCTACGATAACTATATTCGCTGTTAATAATATCTTTTGCTGCCTGCTCCTGCAGTTTTGAGCCTGGTATGCGTGCGATAAGCAGGGCGGTTTCACGGCCAAATTTGTCTTCTAAAAACATATCTTGCGCGTAGGTGCTCAACTCGCACAGTTTTAAGCTGGCGTAGATGTAGCTACGGCTTTTGCCTATTTTTTCGGCTAGCTGGTCCGCGTTCCAGCTTTTAGCGTCTTTGTTATCTAGTAGCGCCTTAAAGCCTTGCGCCTCTTCAAGTGGGTGAAGGTCTGAGCGTTGCAGGTTTTCTATGATCTGCAGCTGCAGTGTTTCAAGGTCGTTAAGCTCACGTTCAATTGCTGGGATAAATTCTTTATCTGCCAGCTTACTTGCTCGCCAGCGGCGCTCACCAGCAACGATTTCATATTCATAAATATTAGATTTACCGCTGTTAACCTCTTCAACATTGGTTGGCCGTACTAAAATTGGCTGCATAACCCCATGCTGCTTAATGCTTTCGGCAAGCTCTTGCAGATCAGACTCATTAAAGCGTTTACGCGGGTTGGTACTTGATGGGTAGATGGATGATAATGGTATTAGTCGCCCCAGTGATTGATTGTCCATGATGGTTCCTAGTGGTGTGGTTGGTTGGTTTTTTCTTCAAGCAATATTTTTAACTGCGCTGTTTTGGCAATGCTGACAATCTCTTTGCGATCTGCTGATCTAAATGCATTGCGGCATGTCTCAAACTCTCTGTTGGCCCCTTGCAGTAGTTGTGGTGTTACTAATTTATGATTTAGCAAGCTGGCGCTTAAAAACTTGAGGCAACGTAGGCTTAAGTCTAGATTTAGTTTTTCACTGATCATTTCCCATGTTTCAATCCAACCGAGCATTGCCGGAACTACCTCAGTGAGATCTCCTGCGTTGTCCAAAAAGACAGGGATTAACTTTCCGTTACCGTCATCTACAGCATCAATCGCGCCGTTTTTAAGCTGGCCGAATATTCTTTGTGGAATATCAAACACTGTAAATTCATCCAGTAGGGCAGGTAATGCCACTACGCGATCAGTGTGTGTAATGCCTCGGCGCGCGTTGCGCTCTGCTTGGCGGCGTTGCGCTCTGTTGCCGCCTGTTGCATTCTTTTGTACAACAGAGAATCTACGATCAGTCATGCTGCCACCTTTGTTTGGAGTGCCAAAATCTCAAGCTCATTAGCTTTAATGTTGGCAATATGCAGGTGTAGTAGATCGATAAGTGCTTGTGATTTATCTGCGTCTAGGTTTACTTGCCAGTTCGCATTTCCTGTCCATACAGCCATTACAGAACTAACATGAAATGAGCCTGCATTGGTCCATGTAGCTAAACTCAATGTTGATAGTCCAAGTTCTATTGATGATTGTTTGCCATTTAAGATTGCTGCGCTCATATTGTTCTCCCTGATAGTTTCCATGCTGTTTTTAGACTGTAATGGCGTTTTGTTATGTAGTAGCTTGTGTCTTTGAGGCGCTTAATCAGCCGCCCGTGTGTGATCCATGACAATAGCCAGCCAGTAAGAAAGACCGATGTAAGCTTCATGTAATAACTCCAAAAATAGCGGTGTTGCTTGGTAGGCAATGAGCATAAATACAACTACCGCGACTACAGTTCTAAGTACCTGGTAAATGAAATCACTTGATGTAAGGTCATCTAGTGGGTGGTTGTTCATGGGTTAAGCCTCTGCGCTTGCGCACATTTGCATACGCAGTTTTTCTCTGGCGCAATCTAAGTTAATCACGTTGCTTTTGGCTTGCTCTGGGCGGTGTACCACGCGCATACCAAGTGCTCTGGCCTCGCTAATTAGCGTTTCAATCGTGCGTAAGTTGGTGTTTTCGGCAATGGCTAAACTCATGACTCTCTCCTTAAATTTCTTGGTACCAGTAATGCTTAGGTTGTTTTGGCGCGGATGGTGTTGGTGTGTCTTTCAACAAGCCGGGCTGAATATCTGCGCGTACTTGTTGCGGTAGATATGGGTAAGAACGACAAGACAACAGTTGATCGCGCCCATGCTGTGCTAGCAGCTTTCTGCGTGCATTAGCAGATAGGGAATCCCACACTTTTTTAGCTTGTAGATACTTTTTCATCATCACCTCCATGCGTTAGGTGAGTGCAATATACAATCATACTTGTATTTGTGTCAACAAGTTTACTTGTATTTTGTGTTTGATTTGTATATTTGCTTTTGAACGTCTAGTTTGTTTTGGGAAAATAGTCGTAAAAAAACCGCCAATTGGCGGTTTTATGTGTGGGTTTGCTAGGCTTTTACATTAGTTGTAATCTGGCAGGGGCTTGATTGGGTTGGTAAACACACAGTCTCTTCCTGATGGTGAGCCCATCACCCTGCTTATTGATTTACAGGTTATTGCAACCTTATCTTCTTTTTGACGTTTTAGTACGGTGGGTTTTTCAGATTCATTCATTTGCATATGTGATGGCATAAACTCGTTACTTGTTTTTAAGTTAATAACTATGTTGTCCATAAAATCTTTGTCTATGGATTGAATAACACCAAGTAAGACTACTTGCTTGTCTTTAATTTTTTCATCCAGGGCGACTTCGTTTTTTTCGTAGTCTGAAAATAGCTGCCGTGATGTAGTCTGATATATTTGTTTTTCAGTGCTTGTGTTTGCTGGGGCAGTTAATTCTGTGACGTTAGATACAGCGCCTGCAGATTTAGTATTGTTGGCTTGCTGGGTATTAGGGCTTGTGGCAAAAATGTATAAAATCAACAAGGTGACTAATATGCCAATCCAATGTATGACTGAAAGTTTTATTTTTGGTTTTGCGCCGCATTTTGGGCAGGCTTTAGCCTCTGTGCTTACTTCTGTGCCGCATTCGTGACATTTTACAAGTGCCATCATATCCCCTTAATCACTATGAAAATTATCTTCTCTTTTTACCTGAATAGATAACCACGCCACATATGGTCGTGCCTTCTGGTACTTTGATTTTTCTTTCAGGATGGTCTGGATTTAGTGCAAGTAAGTATCGGCCTTCAGGCGTTATTTGTAACCGCTTGAATGTGGCTTTACCTGTTTCATCCCTGGCGATCACATCATCATTATGGTTTGGTTGAATTGTTGGATCGACAAAGATGTCCCAGCCCTCAATGTATTCTGGGTACATGCTATCGCCAATCACCACTAAAACAAAAGTGCTGCTGCTGTGAGGAACTGGACATTCGCGCCATTCCTCAGCGTCATTAAAACTAAATACATGCTCTGGTGCGCACAAATCGCCAGCCCTCACCCAAGATATTACGGGGCATTTACCCTTAATAGAGTTGCCCTCTTTAACGTTATAGTCACCTAATTTTTGATTTACTTCTCTGGAAAAAATCGGTGTTTGTTCTTCCATGTTGCCAAATCCAGTTGCTAGCCAATCAGGGTTAACGCCGCAAGCGTTGGCAATTTGCATGGTGAATTTTGAGCCTTTACCTTCACTTTTTTCAAGGTTGGAAAGGTTTTGCTGAGTAAATACGTTCCCGCACAAATTAGTAAGTTGTGCTTGAGTCAAGTTTGCATGTTTCCTGGCTAGCTTAAGTCTAGTTGCGTATGTCGTCATAATATTCTCACAATACAATTCAGATTGTTATAAATCAAACAATCAAACTTGTTGACTTGAATACAAGTACACTTGTAAAATGGTCAGCAATATGAAAAAAGAACTCGAAAAAATAATTGAGTTGCTGGGTGGTAAACAGCAAAACCTTGCAGACGCTCTGGCGACAGATGAAGAACCAATTAAACAAGCGCATGTTTGGAATTGGTTGAATGTAACGGTTAACGGTATCCCAGAGCGCCATGTAATCAAGGCGTGTAAATCTGTTAATTGGCAAGTTACGCCACACGAGTTGCGTCCTGATATTTACCCTCATCCACAAGATGGATTGCCTGATCATATGCGGAGTGCCGCTTAATGGTTTTTGCACTTGCATCCAGTGTTTTACCAGTTGATTGTTCTGGTGTTGTTCAACAGTCGTATTTGCTTGCATATTGTTCTCCCGCTTGCCCCTTGTAGCGCCACGCTACTTGGGGCTTTTTTTGCGTGTTGAGTTTGTATGTAGCAATTATGTAATCGAGCATTAACTAAAAATACGTTTTTAATCGGGAGAATGAACGTTGACTATTAAATATTTAGCTTATCGAATTGGCCATGAGTTTCCAGGCTCGGTAGCAGGTTTAGCTAACCTGATGGGTAAGGGCGACGTAGTCTTACGAAACAAGCTTAATCCTAACAATGAATCGCACCATCTTAACATTGAAGAGTTTGAAACGATGGTGGACTTTGCAGACCGCAACCAGGATGTGGCTGAATACTTTGCGGCCAAGGCTGGCGGTGTGTTCATGAAGGTGCCGAATGTTCCCGAAAGCGACATGGGGTTGCTTGATTTATTTATGGGCACGATGAAAGAGCTTGGCGATGTTTCTTCAACGTTTCAAACTTCCTATGCTGATGGTAACTACACTCGTAAAGAATTTGATGCTTTATCGATTGAAGTGGATGAAGTCATTGCTAAGTTGCTTGAATTTAAAGCTGGTGTTAAGCGGGTTGTTAGATAGTGGCTGGTTTAGTTCCTATTCCATATCCGGAAATTGCTAGTTACGCTTTATCAAATGCTGAAACATTGGTAAAGAAGTGGCTGCCTGGTGGTAAAACTGTCTCTGGTGAGTACAAGGTAACTAATCCATTACGTGCGGACAAAGAGGCTGGATCATTCAGCATCAATCTCCGATCAGGTAAATGGGGTGACTTCGCTACTAATGATGCTGGCACTGACCTCATTAGCCTGTATGCATACCTAGAAGGTATTGAGCAATGGGAGGCTGCAATTGATGTGGCTGACCAGATTGGCTACAGGTTGCCTGAAGGTTGCATACCTAAGACTAAGGCCAACACCGAGCGCCAAAAGCCGGTGATTGATCCCAGCACCGTCAAACAAGCTAAACCAAAAGAAGAGAATCACTGGCACCCTGTAATGCCGGTGCCTAGCAATGCCCATGAAGCGCCACTGGCTCACCAAGTGCGCGGCCTGCCAGTGATGAAATGGGAGTACAAAGACGCTAACGGCCAATGCTTAGGGTGGATTTACCGATTCAACAAAAGTGATGGCAGTAAAGAGACATTACCACTCACGTATTGCCAGCATGCAGAAACCAAGAAATACGACTGGCGCTGGATGCAGTGGCCTGAACCTAACCGCCCATTGTATGGGCTGGATCGTCTTGCGGCTAAGTCTGATGCTTGGGTGTTATTGGTAGAGGGTGAAAAGTGCGCAGATGCGCCTGTTGGTATGCTGGAATGCGTAACTGTAAGCTGGCCTGGTGGCAGCAAAGCAATCGACAAGGTTGATTGGTCGCCATTAGCAGGTAGAAGAATTTACTCTTGGTCTGATTGTGACGCGCAAAGAGAAAAGCTCACCAAGGCAGAGCAGGCTGAGGGCGTAGACCCTGAAAGCAAGCCATTGTTGCATGAACATGAGCAACCTGGCATGAAGGCTATGCTACGAATCCGCGATAAGTTACTCGCGCTTGACCCTGCCACTGAATTTCACTTAGTAGATATCCCTAAGCCCCTAGAGAAACCTTCAGGCTGGGATATTGCTGATGCCGTAGACGAAGGCATGAATGCTGCCGCCTTACTTAACTTTATCCTCAAAACTCGCCCTGTGCTGGCGGCTGTGCCGGACAACGTTGTTGCAATAAATAAAAAGGCAGAAACCGCAAATACCGCGCCTGCTACCGCGGGGGTGGAAGAGGGCGGCGGCAATGATGAGCCAAAGTGGAAGCGTTATCTACTCCGCAATAATCATGGCGATCTAGTCCCTTGTCTCGCCAATGTGGTGGATATTTTGCAAAACGATGATCGTTGGAAAGACATCATCGCGTTTGATGAGTTTTCATACCGCGTAATGAAGCTTAAAGCACCACCGTTCTGGAATAACACGGGTGAAGCTGGTGAGTGGACCGAGCAGGACGATGCTAGGACAGCCATGTGGTTAACCAAGTTATACCGCTTTAACCCATCTACCAAACTGGTTGCTGAAGCAATTGAAACGATGGCTAGAGATAACATCGTTAACCCACCTAAAGATTGGCTGAAAAGCTTGAAATGGGATGGTGTGAATAGGCTTGACCATTGGATGGAAGAGTTTATGGGGGTGAAGTATTCAAAGTATTCAGCTCGTGTAGCTCGGTGGTTTTTTATGGGCATGGTGAAGCGCGTGTTTGAACCAGGCTGCAAGTTTGACTATTGCCTAGTGCTAGAAGGTCCGCAAGGCCGTAAGAAGTCCACGGCGCTGGAAGTTATTGGGGGTGAGTTTTATGGCGACACCGACTTAGATTTACATAACAAAGACTCAATGGCCGCACTTCAGGGCAAGATGCTTTATGAGTTCTCTGAGATGGGCTCGGTCACTAAGGCGGAATCATCCAAACAAAAGTCATTCCTCTCTCGCAAGGTAGATGAGTACCGCCCAGTGTATGGCCGTAGGAACATCAAGGCGCCCCGTCAGCTTGTTTTTGCAGGCACCATCAATGAGTTTGAGTGGAATAAAGATCCAACCGGCGGCAGGCGCTTTTGGCCTGTGCTGGTAACTCAGGAGATTGATGCTGATGGGTTAAGAAAGATTCGGGATCAATTGTTTGCTGAAGCTGTGCATTTGGTCAATGAGGGTTATCGATACTGGCCAACCAACGAAGAGCAGCAGGAGTTGTTTGACCCAGAGCAGCTATCACGTAGCGTGTATGACAGCTTCAATGATGCGCTGTATGACTTTGTAGATAAGCAGCTTGATGACTTTACGCTCTTTTACGTGCTTAACGATGTGCTGAAAATCCCAGTGCAGAATCACTCTAGAGATATACAGACTAGGGTAGGGAACGCATTGCGGCTGCTAGGTTGCTCTCGTATTGAAAAGCGAACGAACAAAGAGTCACGGTTCTGGTACACCCCGCCGGAAGGCAACAAAACGCGCACCGCATCTGGTGAACCCATACCAGGAAAGGATGATGATGACACGATTCCGTTCTAAATCCGCCCAAATTATCGGCTTAATGTTCCATACCTTCCATACCGAGCGCAAATGGTATGGATGCTTAGAAGCTAATAAGCATGCGGTGGTTCCATACCTTCCATACCTTCCATACCTATTTGGCAGTTACATACACACAGGCGCACACACACACGCGCGCACGCGCACACACGCACATTTATTTTCATCATTTCTAGTATGGAAGGTATGGAAGGTATGGAACAGCCAATTAAATAGCGGCTTTCAGGCTTCCACACCTCACAGCAAGGTATGGAAGGGTATGGAACGATGAAAACGCACGATGAGTTTGACCTGCCTAAAAAGATTAGCCGCGAACAGCAAGCGGCCAATGTGCGGGCGGCAATGCCCGAATGTTCTGAGATGGTGGATTTTATGAAAGGCTTGTTTGGCGAAGATGTGCAAGTGCTGGCGATGAGTGAGAACGGTAAAGAGATTAAACCAAAAAATTACAAAGCGGATTCTGATTACAGGGTGTGGTTTAGCGGCGCAAGGTATTTAGAGTTGGGTGTGAAGTGTCAGGAAAACATAGCGATAGTGAATAAGGGGAAAAAGGATGTCTAGTGAACGTAGTGCGGCATTGCCCGCCAACCGATACCGTGATCCAGCCATAGTGGTTGAGCACCTTGAACTGAGAGAGTTGGGGTGCGTGGCTTGCGATAAGCATACCCATGCATTTGGCAAGGTGATGTGTACAGACCCGCGTAAAACAACAAACAAAGATGTGCCACGTATTGGCAACCAATGTAAATATTTTGAGCTAAGGAAATAAGAATGCTAGACACCTATGTGACCAACAGAATGATTCAATGGGCCAACTGGAGAGCGCGCCGGTTAGATGGTGGTACTGGCTACCCAAAAAAATGTGCGTTTGTAAAAGAGACTGCATCAAGCGGCTACTGGACACCTGAAATGGATAGCCAATGTTTGGAGATTGATCAAGTGGTGTGCGCCTTACTGCCAGAGCGTAAAGATGTGCTGATGAAGTGCTACACCGAAACCGGCACCAAAGACCAAAAGGCTAAGCGTTGCGGTTGCTGCATTAGAACTTACGACTCACGCCTGGCAATCGCACACCGCGATGTGCTGGGTTACTTGAATGACTTAGCTGCAGGCGTGGCGTTACCGGCGGTAAAAGTGCAGACGTCTGCACCTAATAGATTTTTTACGATGGAGGTGTAGGCAATGATTAATCTTGATGACTTAAGAAACCACACTGAAGTAGGTACGGGCTTTACAAAAGATGCAATGCTTAACCGTGCTGCTATCGAAAACCAAAATCGTGAAAAATTGCGTTCGGAGTATTATGATGGATTTACTAATGGCGAAATAAAACTATTTGTTCAATGGTTCGGTTCTGTACAGGATTTAAGTCATCCTGATTTTTTAAAAAATGAAGATTATATTTTGGCCGCAAAAATATATGAGCATATTGGGTTGAGAGTGCCAGATAGTATTTCTGCCCATTTTCATCAAGACAACAAAACCTATCATTACACCAATGGAAGTAGGGCAACTTTAGTGGGAGGCGATGGTCGGCCACTTGAGGTTTTGCACAATCATGTATTGCAATCTCTAAGATCTGCAGTAGTTTTTTCATCTATAGATTGGTCGTCAACAAGGCATCTAGCGTGGATTTATGCCATAGTCGTTGGGTGGGATGACGACGCACTGAATGAGGTGGCTAATCAATTTAATTGGGATGAAGAAACACTAGCTAGACTGAGTCAGCTACACGCAGAGTTTGATTTGTTAGGTGTGGGTTTTGTGGATGAAGTTAGGTGTTTGAAGACAGATGATGGCGATAAGATAATTATTCACACAGATAGAGTCCTTACTGCTGACCAGAAGCGTAGAGTTGTTGATCAGCTGAAGCTTCATTTTAAAAACAACGAATGTTTGGTGCTGGATGGAGGTTTGCGGTTTGGGATAGTAAAAACTTAAAAAAACATGTTGACACTATTTGCCGATTTAAAGTAGAGTTCTGCTAACGTGTTAATTAATGCGTCTATACAACCCGCAGCCTTCTAAAGCTTGCGGGTTTTTTATTGCCTATATCATGCCAATAGCAGCCCCTAGACCATGTAAGCAACCCGGATGCAGAGCATTGACGACTGCAGGCGCGTATTGCACAGATCATGCAAAGTTAAAGCAGAAGCAAATTGAAGCAAAGAGAGAGTCATCAACTAGGCGTGGTTATGGTTATCGCTGGCAAGTTGTAAGTAAAGCATTCTTAAGGGCACATCCATTGTGCCAATGTCCTGATTGTTTAGAAGGTGAAAAGCAATTGAGTGTTGCCACTGTTGTTGACCATATCATTCCACATCGTGGTGATATGGTTTTGTTTTGGGATCGTAACAACTGGCAGTCAATGGCTAAGGTGTGCCATGACCGTAAGACTGCAACTGAAGATGGTGGATTCACTGGTGCTAGGTAGGGGGTGGTTAAAAGTCTGTAGCTTTTAAGCTCTAGAC
>Ga0208264_1000166_pt1 | contig 30529 bp, 31 predicted proteins | sample LakWasMet31_HOW6_2_FD_183873 | JGI IMG/M metagenome (GOLD analysis project Ga0208264, IMG submission 183873) | Freshwater sediment methanotrophic microbial communities from Lake Washington under simulated oxygen tension - Sediment Metagenome... | ecosystem: Environmental > Aquatic > Freshwater >... | reverse complement strand
CCGCTATTGCTTTCGGCGCAATTTTCCTTATGCCGATTATCAACTAAGCAAACAAAAGCTGACTGCCGCCTTGCACTATTTAAAAGAAGACAGCAGCATCACCGAAGTTATTCTTAGCGGTGGTGATCCGTTATTATTAAGTGACGACCGATTGGCGCACTTATTAACGCAATTCAACAACATAGACCACCTCAAACGCATTCGCATCCATACCCGTCTGCCTATCGTGCTGCCCGCCCGTATTACCGATGATTTAATCAACGTCTTGAGTCAAAGCCTTAAACAACTGGTTATGGTCGTCCATTGCAACCACGCCAATGAAATCAATCAGCCAGTTATTGACGCACTACAGCAGTTAAAACAGCAAGGCATGAGTTTATTTAATCAGTCGGTTTTGTTAAAAAATATTAATGATGATGCAAAAACATTAGCCGAATTGAGTGAAGCCTTGTTTAGTGTTGGCGTAATTCCTTACTACTTACATCAATTGGACAAAGCCGTTGGCACAGGCCATTTTGAAGTACCCGAGCAGAAATCTTTAGAAATTATCCAACAATTGCAAACCTTATTACCTGGATATTTGGTTCCCAAGCTGGTTAAAGAAATCGCAGGAGCTGACGCTAAACAAGCGTTGATTGCTTAAACATCCTGCTGCTTATTGTTGATGTGGATGTTGCTGAGCAAGGCAGTCAGGGTGGGTTAGACGCGCAACTAACCCAGTTTTTGACTGATTTATATGCTTATGCGCGTCGTAACCAAACATTGGAAGCACACAATCGCCGGACGATTTGGCTTGGTGGGTTAATCGCACATAAACATCTAATAAAGCCTGACATTTTCGATTTGCGCAATTAACCCACCCTTCGCACTATCAGGTTTACAGATTGTACAACATTTCGACACTCAAGGGGTTCCGTACGCCGTAATCCGCCACATGGCGTTGACACACCGCGCCAAGGCAAAAGTTTAGTAGTGTATGTTGTGCACACCAATATGACTTCGGGAGCAGGTAACCGAAATTTGGTACGCACAGCGTAACCTACCCAACTTTATAAAAACCCAAATCCAATATGCCGCTTACTTGTTGGCATTAAATTAGGTAAAATTTCTGGTTTTATTGAATTCATCACTAATGCCCACTGGCGCTTTACATTAAACGCCCATGTCTAGCGCTGAATTTAGCAACGATTTAGATCCGTAGGTGTGATTAGTGAAACGTAATCGCACAAATATAGCTCCCTCCCTCCGAATACGCTTCGCTATTTGGGGCTACGAGTGCTAACTTTAGTAGAGATAATTTTTTCCGGCTCAGTAATGCGCAACCTATTATTTGCTTTACATGAAACCGTTACAAAAGAAACTGCGCGCGAAGGCCTTAATTATTTTTTGGCAGAGCTTGCAGACCTTTGAGGTGAGCGTAATAAAATTATTGAAATCCTGCGATATTTAAACCGCCTGTCGCATTTTGATCAGATGCTGCATTCGGATATTGAGGCAAAAGCTGCGCAAACACTGGCCGGTGCCATTGAAAATTACAACCCATAATCGAGTGAGGCTGAGATATGACAATCAATCTGGCAATTGATGATGATTTAATCAATGAAGCATTAACTTTAGGACACTTTAAGTCCAAAGAAGATACGGTAGTGACTGCCTTAAAAGAATTTATTAGCCGTCGAAAGCAAATGGAGATTATTGATCTTTTCGGTCAGTTTGATCCAGACCCTGATTACGATTACAAGCTGGGAAGAAAATCTTGAAGGTATTGGTTGATACTTGCATTTGGTCACATGCGTTACGGACTCAAAAACCTGAATTTGCTGAGCAAATCGACATTCTGAAAACATTAATTGCTGAACAGCGTGTTTTGTTAATAGGACCAGTTCGGCAAGAAGTTTTATCGGGCTATAGTGATTTTAACAAATTTGAATTACTTAAGGCCAAACTTAACTGTTTTGAAAATACAGCGATCTTGGATGACGATTATTTGGTTGCGGCCAGATTCTATAATCAATGCCGTAAGCAAGGCGTGCAAGGTTCACATATTGATTTATTGATCTGCGCTGTAGCTGTTCGATTAAATGCAGCTATATTCACCACCGATAAAGATTTTGGGTTTTACCAACACCATATTCCCATACAAATTTATCCTATATCTTTGGTTTGCTGAGGACCGCAGGTGCGATTAGTGAATCGTAACCGCACGAATGTAAGTCCATAAGTTGCGCCAAATATAGGATGCACCGAAGTACGTTCCGCATCAATCGAAGAGACTTGAACGATGCGCTGCACAGATATTTGGTTCCCAAGCTGATTAAAGAGGTGATAGGAGCCACAGCCAAACAAGCCCTGATGGCTTAATCTATTCACTAAACCAATCTGCCGCTTACTTGTTGCCGCTAAATTAGGTAAAATTGGTGGTTTTATTGAATTGATTACTAATGCCCACTGGCGCATTACATTAAAATCCCATGTCTAGCACTGAATTAAGCAACGAATTAGAGCGACGTAGAACTTTTGCGATTATTTCGCATCCGGACGCCGGTAAAACTACCATCACAGAAAAGCTGTTACTGTTTGGCGGCGCCATTCAGTTAGCTGGCTCGGTTAAAGGTCGCAAAGCCGCACGACACGCCACTTCCGACTGGATGGAAATGGAAAAGGAGCGCGGGATTTCTGTCACCACCTCCGTGATGCAATTTGATCACAAAGGCTGCATCATCAATTTGCTCGACACCCCGGGCCATGAGGACTTCTCTGAAGATACTTATCGCACATTAACGGCAGTGGATTCTGCGTTAATGGTGATCGACGTGGCTAAAGGCGTTGAAGAACGTACCATTAATTTGATGGAAGTGTGCCGTTTACGCAGCACGCCGATTTTAACCTTTATTAACAAGCTTGACCGTGAAGGCCGCGAACCCATTGAATTAATGGACGAAGTGGAAACGGTATTAAATATTAAATGCGCACCGATGACCTGGCCGATTGGTATGGGTAAGCGTTTTAAAGGTGTTTATCATATTTATAAAGATGAAATTCATTTGTTCAGCGCGCAACATGGTGGCCGCATTGCCGAAGCGGAAGTTATTAAAGGCTTGGATAATCCAAAACTGGATGAGTTATTGCAAGATCAGGCGCAAGAATTGCGTGATGAAATTGATTTGGTAAAAGGCGCCAGCCATGAATTTGATCTTGAAGATTACTTGGCAGGCCACTTAACGCCGGTATTTTTTGGCTCCGCTATTAATAACTTCGGTATTTTGGAATTGCTGGATGCGTTTGCTGAATACGCGCCCTGCCCTAAACCCAGAGCTGCTGAACAGCGTTTGGTGTCCCCAACTGAAGATAAATTCACCGGTTTTGTGTTTAAGGTACAAGCCAATATGGATCCGGCGCATCGAGATCGGGTCGCGTTTTTACGGGTTTGCTCCGGCAAGTTTGATAAAGGCATGAAGATTTATCATGTGCGTTTGGGTAAATCGGTACAAGTGGCCAATGCCATTACTTTTCAGGCGGATACCCGTAACAGTGTTGAGGAAGCCTATCCTGGCGATATTATTGGTTTACATAACCACGGCACCATCCAGGTTGGTGACACATTTACCCAGGGCGAAACGCTTAAATACGGCGGCATCCCTTATTTTGCGCCGGAATTATTCCGACGTGTGGTTTTAAAAGATCCGTTACGCGCCAAAGCGTTGCAAAAAGGTCTGGTCCAGTTAACGGAAGAAGGCGCCACCCAGTTATTTAGGCCGTTAAAAAATAATGATTTAATTTTGGGTGCGGTCGGTGTGCTGCAGTTTGATGTGACAGCATTCCGGCTAAAAGGCGAATACAATGTGGAATGTGTTTACGATAATATCAGCATATCCACGGTGCGTTGGGTTAGTTCTGATAAACCGGCAAAAATGGAAGAATTTAAAAAGAAGGCGTTTGATAATTTAGCGGAAGATGGCGGCGGTTATTTGGTTTATTTGGCTAATAGCCGTGTTAACTTGCAATTAACCGAAGAACGCTGGCCGGACATAAAATTTAGCTCAACCCGCGAGCTGTAATGCGAATTAAGAGCTAAAGTTTTCATTTTAAAACAAAGCGTTATATCGATTTACCCTACCCTCTCCCTCCGGAGAGGGCTTGTAAAAGCAGTTTTTGGATTTAAGCTCTAAAATCGTATTTTAGACTTTGCTTATCAGAGTGGTTTATTAGAACCACTGCAAGAATCACACTTATACTACCGTATGCTCCTGGCAGATTTTTTCACTATCTACCTGAGTAAGTGGGGCTTTAGTTAACCCGCAAGTAAAGCCGTCGGCAGATTTTGTAAAATAATTGCAGGTTTTACACAACCCAAAGGATTGGGATTGATTGGCTTTTTGCAATGCGGTTAACGTGGTAACAAATACGGTCTCATAATCCAGCGTAGCATTGTCTTCTAAAAAAGCTGCCGCTTGATTAAACAAATCGGCAGATTTGGCTTGATCCAATATGCTACTACCCTCTGGAGACAATTCAACATGCACCACCCGGCGATCATTAGCATCCGTTGTTTTTACCAGATAACCTTTTTTTTCTAGCAGCAATAACGTTTGCGATACGGTACCGCGAGTCATGCCCAAGTAATTGCTAAGCGCAGCTGGAGTGTCACTGTATTTATTGCAACGGGACAAGTAGTTTAAAACTTGTAAATGCACGCTTTGCAAACCCAGTTCCGTACATTTTTTTCGCTCTTCAGAACGCATGAGCGACGCCATTCGTTCAATCAAATCAAAAACATCTACTTTTTCCATAACACCTATAGTTATCAATTAATTAAATAAGTTGACAGAAAAACAGAGTCAAACGCGATCACTTAATTTCGATTCGCTACTTTAATTATCAATCAAGCTCATTGAAATTACAAATTATTTTGTAACTATTCAGCATTTTTGTTCCAGGAGCAAATGCATTTGCCTTTTGGCATTCACGTTGGAAGCCATTCCCCCCCCCTTTAACCTCCCTGAACAAACCGGTTTACACTGAACAATTACATCATTTTAACAAAAAAAAGTTTCAAGAAAAATTGAATTCAGCCATTGAAATCAGTGATAAAAGTTGTTTGTAACAATGCTGGCAAAAAATCACAACCATCCTGGCTAGTATAATTGTGACTAAGAAATAGCGGATAACTGGTGGTTAGCAATATACCATTCGATAGCCAATGCCATGCCTTGTTCTATGGTATGGGTTGGCTGGTAACTAACCAAGCGCTCCGCTTTGCTGATATTGGCATTTGAGTGCCGAATGTCGCCCGCCCGAAAATCACGATACAAAGCCGGCCTTTTTACAAATCCACCAATATGCCTAGCTAGCTCATTGTTGATTAATTCATACAACTGATTCAGCGTGGTCTGTCCACCGACCGCGACATTAAACGCTTCACCAAATGCCTGCTTGTTTGTACAAATCCCGGCTAACACATTCATCTGCACAACGTTATCAATGTAACAAAAATCCCGACTGGTTTCGCCATCGCCGTTGATATAAATATCTTGATTGTTCAGCAATGAACCTACCCACTTGGGAATAACTGCTGCGTAAGCGCCATCTGGATCCTGACGTCGGCCAAAAACATTAAAATACCTGAGCCCAATCGTTTCCAAACCATAGGTTTTGTAAAAAACATCGGCATAAAGCTCATTGGTGTATTTCATGACGGCGTAAGGTGAAAGCAGTTTGCCTGTACGTTCTTCAACCTTGGGCAGTTCTGTAGAATCACCATAAACCGAACTGGATGAAGCGTATACAAAACGTTTAACACCCGCATCTTTGGCGGCCGTGATCATATTCAAAAAGCCAGTGATATTGGATAGATTTGAGGTCACCGGGTCTGAAATTGAACGCGGCACAGAGCCTAAAGCCGCTTGGTGCAAAATAATATCCACGCCAACACAGGCTTTTTGGCAAATGCTTAAGTCACTAATATCGCCTTCAATAAAATGAAAGTTTTGGTAGGCATTCTGCCCAACGGCAGCGGCAACTTGGTCCAGGTTTTTTTGATAACCGGTAGAAAAATTATCAATACCAATGACCTTCTGGTTATTGGCTAATAAAAATTCAGCCAAATTAGAACCAATGAAGCCAGCAACCCCCGTAACTAACCAAGTCTGTTGATGTTGACTTAGATTTTGTGCAAGCGTTTGAAATTGGTTAGGCATTGTTATAGCCGACCATCCACCAAGCTTTTATCTACAATAGATTTAATATCATAGAGCACTTGTGTGTCAGTTTTAGCTAAATTAAGCTCTTTAAATTCATTATGCGCGACAGCTAAAACCACCGCTTGGTAATCCGGTAAGGAAATTTTTTCGATCAAATCCAAACCGTATTCGTGCTTTACTTCCGCCTTATCTGCCCAAGGATCGTAAATCTCGATGACTACACCAAAATCTTTTAATTCATTGATTACATCAATCACTCTGGAGTTCCTGATGTCGGGGCAATTTTCTTTAAAGGTAATGCCTAAAACAAGTACTTTGGCACCTTCAATTTTGTGGCCTTTTTTGATCATTAATTTAACGACTTGATTGGCTACATAAATGCCCATATCGTCGTTCAAGCGCCGCCCAGCCAGAATAATCTCAGGGTTATAACCGATTTGTTGGGCTTTGTGCGTAAGGTAGTAAGGATCAACACCAATACAATGTCCGCCAACCAGACCTGGACGAAATGGCAAGAAATTCCACTTGGTACCGGCCGCCTTTAATACGGCTTCGGTATCAATGCCCAATTTGTTGAAGATGATGGCTAACTCATTGACAAAGGCAATGTTGATATCGCGTTGTGAGTTTTCAATAACCTTGGCTGCTTCAGCAACTTTAATACTGGAAGCCAAATGGGTGCCGGCCGTAATAATGCTTTTGTACAACTGATCAACTTGTTGCGCTGTTTCCGGTGTAGAACCCGATGTCACTTTTAAGATTTTAGTAACTGTGTGCTCTTTATCGCCTGGATTAATACGTTCTGGTGAATAGCCACAGAAAAAATCCTGGTTAAACTTTAAACCACTAAATTTTTCCAGTATAGGCACGCAATCTTCTTCGGTAGCACCAGGATAAACTGTTGATTCATAGATAACAATATCGCCTTTGCTTAATACTTTGCCAATAGATTCACTGGCTTTTATTAATGGCGTTAGATCAGGGCGTTTGAAATCATCAATTGGTGTCGGCACAGTCACAATATAAATATTACAATCCCGGGCGCCTTCAATTGAAGAAGTAAAAGACAAGGTGTGGTTTTTAATCACATCGGTCAAATAATCATTTTCAATCTCCAAAGTGCGGTCAAATCCAGTTGATAACTCATCTATCCGACGTTGAGTAATATCGAAACCGACTGTTTCGTATTTCTGACCAAATTCAACCGCCAATGGCAAGCCTACGTAACCAAGGCCAACAACACAAATTTTGTTTTTCATTCTTTTTCCCTAGAAAAATTTAAATGGTAAGTAGCAAATTATAAAACAATAACGCAATATTTATTTTTATCTACAACGAAAAACCTGGCTATTTCCAAATTTTTTAACCTGATCTGCATAAATTGCTTGAATCCAGCAAACTGTATTAAGCCCATCAGCATGGTCAGACAGTGTGTAGTAATTATTTATTAAGCTGATTTTACTTGTAATCCTGTAGTGGAACCAATTACAACTGGCATCAGATTAAACTGATTTCGCATAGCGCTGTAAATTTTAAGGCGACACATTTTACTTATTATAACTTTATAGAACTGAATGCTTTATAAATTCCTACAAGCCTGGCTATTTGATTGAAAAACTTTACTAGCTAAGATCAAGATATTTTGACAGCAACGAAATCACTAACTGGCTGCTTGAAAACGGCGGCAGGGGCGCATACGCTGCATAGTTACAATGAATTAAACCTTTCCAATTAAATACGTTTATTTCAAACAGCCATTGAGTATTGGCTCTTTAATTGATATGTTATAATATAACATATCAATTAAAGTACTGATTTTTATGACCCAACCGCCCTCGCCAAATTCATCAGAACATAGCAGTAAAGGCACACATGACCATATCAGTTGTCGGAATAAGGCTGTTCTGACGGCAGATAAACTTTGCTCCGAACGCGGCGTGCAATTGACACCCATTAGGCGCATGGTGCTGGAGCTAATTTGGGAAAGCCACCGTGCTGTCAAAGCGTATGACCTGCTTGATCGCATCAAACCGCTGCTACAATCAGCAAAACCAGCGACAATCTATCGTGCGTTGGATTTTTTATTGGAGCAACAGCTTATCCATCGCGTGGAAAGCTTAAATGCGTTTATCGGTTGCAGTTGCTCGGAACAGCAACATGAGCAGTTATTGCTTATTTGCGTGCAATGTCTGGAAGTTGAAGAAAGACTTGGTGCAGCAGTTATGCAGGCTGTGTCTAAAGAACTGGAACAAGCGGATTTTACCGTGCATAGAAAAGCCATCGAAATACACGGAATTTGTAAACAATGTAAACAAAATTTCTCGACCACTTAGCCTGAACAGCTTAGTGCAGACAACATGATCGAACCTCGGATGTTACGATATATCATAATTAATCAAAGCTAGTTTATGGAACACAACAAATTTATCTTTCTGACCTTATCCATTTATGCTCTTGGCTTGCCTGTAAAAGCCGAAGAACCGGCCATTGTAGAATTAGAGCCAGTCATCGTCACAGCGCCAGCCAAGGAATCCGGTTCGGATAACGTCACACCAAGCACCATTCTTAAGGGCGATGACTTGCGTATGAAAATTGGCAACAGCATTGGCGATACACTTAAAAATGAATTGGGCATCACCAGCCAATCATTTGGCCCTGGTGTTGGCACACCAGTTATTCGTGGTCAGTCAGGGTCCAGGGTACGCGTTTTAAACAATGGCATTGGTAGCAACGATGTTTCGGCCATTAGTCCAGATCATGCGTCCAGTGTTGAGCCGTTATTGGCCGAGCGCATTGAGGTGCTGCGCGGCCCGGCCACTTTATTGTTTGGAAGTGGCGCAATTGGCGGCATAGTTAATGTGATCGACAACAGAATTCCCGGGCAAACACCAGATAAGCTGATTGGCGGTGCCTTGGAACAACGCTTCGATTCCACAGCCAACGAAACCAGCACCACGATGAAACTTGAAGGCGGCCAAGGCCATGTGGCTTATCATATTGACGGTTTTTATCGAAATCGCGACAACCTTGCTATTGGTGGCCGAGCAATCGACAATGCCGCTGCGGCCATTACCAATCCAAACCTGGCTAACGTTGATAATCCTAACGGCACGTTAAAAAACACGGGCGCTGAAGCAATCAGCGGTTCTGCTGGTTTATCCTGGGTTGGAGAACCAGGTTTTGCAGGGGCTTCAATTAACCATCTGGACAACAATTATGGCATTGCTAAAAATGGCACGGAAACAGTACGAATTGCGCTCAGGCAAGATAAATACGATTTTAAAAGCGAAATCAAAGATCCGTTCCGCTTGGTAAAAAGTCTGCGTACCCGCCTTGGCTATACCGATTATCAACATACCGAGATTGCCAATGGTTCCCCCGGGGCGTTTTTTACCAATAAATCCTATGAAGGACGTGTTGAGTTAAGCCATCAGGATTTAGGCTTATTGCAAGGCGTCATTGGCTTTCAGGCTCAAGCCAGTGATTTTAACGCCATTGAAAAACTCACCGGTGCGGCTATCGTGCCTAGATCCGACATTAACAGCTATGGCGTGTTTGCGGTAGAATCATTTAACTTGGGCAAACTGAAATATCAATTTGGCTTACGCATTGAACAAACGGACATCATGCCAGATGGCTTCAGCAGCTTAAGTTATACACCCGTGAGTGCCTCTGCATCGGCACTATGGAAGTTGGATCAAAAAAACAGCTTAAATCTGGCGCTGACCCGCTCTGCTCGTGCGCCCAATGTACAAGAATTATTATCCAATGGTTTTCATGACGCGACAGGCAGCTATGAGCTAGGCAATCTGAACTTAACGGAAGAAACCTCATACAATCTGGATTTAGGTTACCGATTTAAATCAGACTGGCTGCGTGCTGAATTTGATCTATTTCATAACTGGGCAGGCAATTACATCGCACAACAACGCAGCGGACGATTTGTAGACGAGGCTGGTAATCCTTGCGTGACAGATTGTGTACCTTTGGAGATAGCCACCCAAAACGCGGCCATTTTTAAAGGCTACGAAGCAAAGTTGATTTTTAACATGATGGAAAATCGACACGGTTTTATTGACCTCACCTTATTCAGCGACTATACCCGCGGGCAATTCACTAACGGCAATGATGTACCAAGAATGCCACCGCTACGCTATGGATTCCAACTTGATTATGGCAAAGGCGACCTGACCAGTTATCTGCGCTTTACCCGTGCAGAATCACAAACCTATGCCGGCAATTATGAAACCCCAACATCAGGCTACTTTTTACTTAATCTTGGCTCGCAATACCAACTCAAGGCTTATAAAGAAGCCAAGTTAATGGTTTTTGCCAAAGCCAACAATTTATTGGACGAGAATATCCGTAACTCAACCTCATATCTGCGCAATTTTGCTCCCGAACCAGGACGCGGCGCGGAAATCGGTTTTCGGGTTAGTTACTGATTTGGATTTAATAAACCAGCAACAATTAGCCTGCACAGTTTTAACGATCTTACGATACAATAGACGGATAAAATCGAAATTTATCTAATAAATTCATTACCTTTTTAGTTTGTAATTTTAACCTTAAGATAAACGGGCAACCCTTATCTTTTGACTACACATTGAATAATGGCCCAGTTTCTCGAAATCCACCCAGAAAACCCGCAACTGAGATTAATTCATCAAGCCGTTGAAATCATAAAACGCGGCGGGGTTATCGTTTATCCAACTGAATCCTCTTACGCCATCGGTTGCCATCTGGATGACAAGCAAGCGCTGGATAAGATCCGACGTATTCGGCAATTGGATGACAAACATAACTTTACCCTGGTTTGTAAAGACCTAGCGCAAGTGTCTAACTTTACTAAAATTGGCAATGATGCGTTTCGCTTGATAAAAACGTTAACACCTGGCCCGTTTACGTTTTTATTGCCTGCCACACGCGAAGTACCCCGTCGCTTGCAGCATCCCAAGAAAAAAACCATCGGTATCCGCATTCCCAGCCATCCTGTTGCCCAGTTACTGGTCAGAGAGCTGGATGAACCCTTCTTCAGCGCATCTCTTATAATGCCCGGACAAGAACTGGCCCTGACCGATCCTTACGAAATCAGACAAATGCTGGACCATGAGTTGGATCTGATCATCGATTCCGGCATTATTGAATCTGAACAAACCACCATTATTGAAATCTCAGCCGAAGGCACAGAGATAATCCGGCAAGGCAAAGGCCTTGCGCCAATGTTGAGATAAACAAAACTTATGATGGATCAATTAACCTTATTACAACGCATAGTCGTGTGGATTTTACCTGTGGTGTTTGCAATCACCGTACACGAAGTCGCCCACGGCTGGATGGCAAAAAAAATGGGCGACAATACCGCCTCAATGCTAGGTCGGCTAACCTTAAACCCAATAAAACATATCGACCCAATCGGCACAATTATTGTCCCCGGTTTGTTGTTGTTAACTTTTAGCGGTTTTGTTTTTGGCTGGGCAAAGCCCGTGCCGGTGGATCCGCGCAATTTTAAAAATCCACGCAAAGACATGGCCTTAGTGGCGCTAGCAGGCCCTGTTGCCAACTTATTGATGGCGATTGGTTGGGCAAGTTTAGCCAGACTGGGCGGCATAATTAATACCGATTTTATTACCCTGCCCTTAATCTATAGCGGTGTAGCGGGCATTTCTATAAACCTGGTTTTGGCATTGTTAAACTTATTACCCATCCCTCCGTTGGATGGCAGCCGTATCTTAACTGGCATCTTACCCAGCTATTGGGCATGGCAATATAACCGATTTGAACGTTACGGCTTTATTCTGCTATTGATCCTGCTGTATACACAAATACTGGATAAAGTTTTGGCGTATCCGTTATACCTCATGCAAAACCTGTTTTTTTCCATTGCGGGCCTGTAAGTGCCCACTTTAAGCAACAATGGATTCTGAAACCACTGTACTACCCGAACTGGAACAAGCTTTCGCCAGAGTTAATGGCGCGCCGTTTGCGCAACTTCCGGAAGATTTGTACATCCCCCCGGATGCCTTACAAGTTTTTCTGGAGTTATTTGAAGGTCCTTTAGATTTATTGCTATATTTAATCAGGCGACAGAATGTTGATATCATTAACATTCCCATTGCCCAAATTACCGAGCAATACATCACCTACATCAATATGATGCGGGAGCTGGATTTGGAACTGGCTGCTGAATACCTGGTTATGGCTGCTTTGCTGGCAGAAATTAAATCCCGCATGCTGCTGCCAAGACCGCCAGAAGCGGAAGACGAAGATGAAGATCCACGCGCCACGTTAATCCGGCGCTTGCAAGAATATGAAATGATAAAATATGCCGCCGAAGACATTGATCGCATGGCGCGCCTGGAACGGGATATATTTTTAACTGACGTGGACATCACCACCTTAAACCCTGAAATCATTCTGCCCGATATTGAATTAAAAGAAATGTTATTGGCATTTCAACAAGTTTTAAAGCGCGTTGAACAACTCAGTCACCATCAAATAACTAAGGAACCTTTATCAGTCCGTGAAAGAATGGCAACCATTTTGGCAAACCTTAAAGGAGAAGATAGTCTCCTTTTCTCGCAATTATTTACCCGAAAAGAAGGTCGACACGGAGTCGTCGTCTCGTTTTTGGCCATCCTCGAACTCAGTAAAGAACGACTCATCGACATTATCCAGTCCGAGCCCTTTGCCGAACTCCGAGTCTGTAGCGCAGGAAACACCCAAACCGGTTAAAAAACCAAGAGTTAAAAGCACGGTTGTTTCAGAAGCTGCTGAACCGTTAATCAGCATTGAAAAACCGGAACCAAAATACAGACAACAACCCAAGGCAAAGCTTAGAACTCGACCAAAAGCGATTAAGCCAGTAATATTGCCCAGTCAGTCAATAATAACTGAGCCTTTGGTTTCCGACCTCATCGTTGCTGAGCCCCAAGTTACTGAATCCTTAGTTACCGAGCCAATAGCCAGAGAGCCTTTAGAAGTCAACATGGAAATCAAGCGTATTGTTGAAGCCATTTTGTTCGCCGCCAATAAACCCATGTCGGCCAAGCAAGTACAGCAGGTTTTTCCTGAGCTTGAACAACCGGAGTTAGCGGAAATCCAAACGGCAATTGACAGTATTGCTGAGGAATATAAGTTAAGACCGGTAGAATTACGCAAAATTGCCAGTGGATACCGGTTTCAAGTGAAAGCTGAATTGTCACGCTGGGTTTCTCGCCTGTTTGATGAAAAACCACCGCGCTATTCGCGCGCGTTGCTAGAAACCTTGGCCATTATTGCGTACCGGCAGCCAGTCACACGAGGCGAGATTGAGGATATTCGCGGGGTTAGCGTGAGTTCCAGCATTATTCAAACCCTGTTGGAACGGGAATGGGTTCGAGTAGTTGCTCATAAGGAAGTGCCTGGACGCCCAGGTTTATACGGTACCACTAAAGAATTTTTGGATTATTTTAATATATCCACCCTAGCTGAGTTACCGACATTACAAGAAGTGCAAACACTTGATTTGTCGTTAGAAAATACACAACAACCGATGCAGGTAGCGAGTGAAAGACAAGAAGACAACGAACAGAACCCAACCGAACAGGTCAGCGAAGAAGACGTCGGGGACAGTGAAACAATATCAGAAACAGTTGCTTGATAGCAAAAAACCGGCCAAAGCGCCTGTTGAACCTGGCACTGATGTTGGAGAGCGCATCCAAAAAGTCTTGGCCAGAGGCGGCATTGGTTCTCGTCGTGAAATTGAGCACTGGATCAATGAAGGCCGTTTAAAAATAAACGGTAATCTTGTTAAATTAGGTGACCGTTTAAATCCTGGTGACCATTTGCTGTTAAATGACCGCATCGTTAATTGGGAAAAATTTACCATTCAACCGACCCGAGTCTTACTCTATCATAAACCCACAGGCGAAGTGGTCACGCGCCGCGACCCTGAAGGCCGTCCGGTAATTTTTACTCAACTACCTAAACTATCAACCGCACGCTGGATTGCAGTGGGACGATTGGATATTAATACCTCCGGCTTACTGTTAGTGACTAACAATGGCGAATTGGCAAACCGCCTGATGCATCCGTCCACCCAGGTACCACGCGAATATGCGGTGCGTATATTGGGAGAAGTCTCTGACGCAACACTGGAGCGCCTAAAACAAGGCGTTGAACTGGAAGATGGTAAAGCCAAGTTTGATGAAATCCACTTTTTCGGCGGCGAAGGTGCCAACAAGTGGTACAACGTCATTGTTAGTGAAGGCCGCAATCGTCTAGTTAGAAGGTTATGGGAATCGCAAAATGTCGTGGTCAGTCGATTAATGCGCGTGCGTTATGGACCAGTGGTTTTACCAGAGCGTCTAAAAGCACGTACATTTTATGAATTAACTGAAAAAGAATTGGATTTGTTGTTTGAATTTTCCGGCCTGCCACGGTCAGAACCGTTCAACACACCAGCAGAAACAAAATATAAAAAATAGTTTAACGCAGACTAGACACCGCTATCCGATAGCGGTGTCAGACGTTATAGCCAACCCTTACGTTTAAAATACCAGTAAGGCGTCAACCCGGATAAAATCATTAGCGCCAAGGCCGACGGATATCCAAATTGCCACTGCAATTCCGGCAAAAACTGAAAGTTCATACCGTAAATACTGGCGATCATGGTTGGTGGCATAAACACAACGGCAGCAATCGAAAAGATCTTAATAGTTTGATTTTGTTCAATATTGATAAAGCCCTGAGTTGAATCCATCAAGAAGTTGATTTTATCGAACAAAAACGCAGTGTGGGATAACAAGGTATCCAAATCGCGCATTATTTCCCGACAGGTTTCCTGCAAGGACGGTTGATCACGCAAATGTCGTTGTAAAAACGAAATCGAGCGTTGGGTATCCATTAGGCACAGGCGGATTTTACCGTTGCTGTCTTCCAGTTTTGCCAACTGCCCAATCGCATCTTCCAATTCAGAATCATTATCCTCTAACACCAAATAGCCAACGCCTTCTAACTTTCGATGAATATCTTCCAATAAGTCAGCTAAATTTTCGACTTTTTGTTCAAATAACGTCACCAGCAACTCTTGCGCGGTATGACTTTCAACTTGGCCGCGGCGTGCGCGCATCCTGAGCAAACGAAAATCGGCCAACTCCCCTTCACGTAGTGTAATTAAGCGCGATGGCTGGAGAATACAGGCGACAGTCACCGTACAATACCGACCTTCGGACTGCATCAAAAACAATGAATGCACGTGAATACCGGAGGCATCAACAAAATACCGCGCAGATGACTCAATTTCTTCAACATCATCAGATTCCGGTAAATCCGTATGTAACCAGCGCTGTAAAAATGCCCGTTCAACTTCCGTTGGCTCATGCGCGTCTATCCAACCGGCGTCGGACATCACCGCATACATGCCATCCTTATACTTGCCATCTTCCATCGGCGTTTGTTCTCGAATAGTTCCATCTATGATTTTAAAATAACGCAGCATTACTTTACTTCTATGCCTTCAACGATACCATACGGTTCTGATGTATATTCTTTAAGATCTTCTCCCTGCTCCTCAATAAATAGCGCAGCGATGCCGGCACGATTGGCCACTTCGATACCTTTGACGCGACCCAAACAAATTAAAGCAGTGGACCACGCATCAGCCTCGGTAGGGTTATCATGGATCACAGTCACAGACACCGTATTGTGCTGAACCGGCCTGCCCGTTCTGGCATCCAGAATATGACTGTAGCGTTTGCCTTCATGGTCAAAATAGTGTCGATACGTACCAGATGTCATAATTGCTAATGGCTCAGTGCGCTTAACAACTACCAATTTCTGCAAACTGCGTTTATTAATTAAAGGCCTTTCAACAGCAATATGCCATGGTTGATTATCAGGTTTTTGTCCGCGGGTTTGCAACTCTCCACCAATTTCTACCAAATAATCGTTAATATTATGCTGTTCTAAAAGCTCAGCAATACGGGCAACACTATACCCTTGGGCGATAGAGGATAAATCCACTTGTAGTTTTGGCCGGCTTTTACGTAACTGTTGAGTACCTTGCATTTGCAGTTTGTCCATGCCTACCTTAGCCATAGCAACAGCCAAACTAGCTTCATCGGGCGGTGTAAATACATCGCCATTAAACCCCCATAAATCAAATAAAGGCTTTATTGTCAGATCGTAACAACCACCACTGGCCCGGCTTACTCTTGCAGCGGTATTGATCAGATAATTTATTTCGCTACTGCTGTCTTGGGCAGCAGTTGATTCGGTATGGTTGAATTTTTCAATGGCTGAGTCCGGGCGATAATTGGATAACTGTGAATCAATACGGGCAAATTCTTTGTCCACAAAGGATTTTAAATCGACTGGATCCACGGGATCTTCAGGTGTCCACCAGCTGATATGATAAGTTGTGCCTTGTGCGCTACCCTCAATGGTTTGGATTTCCTTACTATTAAAACAGCCAGTTATCATTAGACTGCTGAGTAAGGTTATTACCCAAATTATTAGTCGCATTAAACACCTCCCAGTAATTATTATTTAAAAAAACCGTAGCTTACTTTGCATTGTCCAGCATAGCCGTAGTAACAACTCATAGCTTACAGATTAATCAACTGCGCATTATATAGCTATAAAAAGTATTGTGGTTGAGTGATTTTATAAAAAAACCATTAAAAATAATTGTTCTTTATTTGTTCTTGTGATATATTTTTTACAAAACAAATAGAGAACAAATATGATCCCGTTAACCCGTAAACAACAAGAAATTTTCGATTTTTTGGTAAACAATCAAGCCAGCTTTGCTAACCCCCCAACATTGGAAGAGCTTTGCGCAGCCATTGGCTTAAAATCCAGGGGGTCGTTACACAACCATATCAAAGCATTAATAGATGCAAATTTAATTGAAGCACCCGCCAGAAGACAGCGCGGCATAAGACTGACTGAGTATGCGTGCAACTTGACTTCTCAACCCAGCGCGGAACCCTTTACCTTACCATTCGTTGGCTGCATTGCAGCAGGAAAACCTATCGAAGCTGTTGAGTCAATTACTTATATGACCATACCCGAACAGCTAAAAACAGAAAAAACCTGTTATGTTTTAAAAATCAAAGGCGATTCCATGCTTGAGCAAGGTATTTTTGACGGCGATTGGGTGATTATTGAGCAGCGTAGTTACGCAAGAAATGGTGAAATTGTTGTGGCGCTAGTCAACAAATCTGAAGCTACCTTGAAGTTTATTGAGCAGTACCCTCACGAAACCTTGTTAATTCCTGCCAATGCAAAAATGGAAACAATGCGCTACAAACCAGAGCAAGTTGAGATCCAAGGCATTTTAGTGGGACAAATGCGTAGTTATACCCATCATCATTAGGAGAATTATCATGTTACAAAAACAAATGTTCATGCGTGATCAAATGACTAATTCCATAGCCAGTATTATGGGCGAAGAAAAACCCAAATTTATGGAAAAATTAGAGGATATCTTAACAACCCTACTATTTGTTACGATATTTATCGTTGGTGCTCGGTTATAACCTCCCCTTGACCAACCGAAACCATACTCTGCAGTTACGCCATTATACCTTCTGATTGGCTTAACCGGTGTTCGTATGTGGCTATTCACATCCAGTTGGTGGACGCAAATGCGCTTTAGTGGATAGATATAACTTATTACAAGCTAACCCTGTGCGGTTGTGAAAAAGCAGTTGCTGTGTACTTTGGCCTTTAGAAAAGTTGAGCTGTGTTTATCCGTTCAACTTTTCTAATTCCACAATGACCAACCTTTGCAATCTACTGATGTTCGGGCTAACCTAAAAAATGAATACTGACTAACTTTTGAATATTGATTTTAATTTATAAAATCCAGATCGCATGGCTTTGCATCACATTTTTTTTAGGGTTCTTTACTGCCAGTAAAGATGACACAGCCTATCTTTTTGCAACAATGAGGCAATACTCCAATCAGTCGCCTAAGCCGACTTAATGTCGCTTACCATTTCGCCCGGCAGCAGGCTCTTCAAATTTAACTTTTAATGGCTTGCCGCAATACAGGTTGCCGTCAAGAGCTGCTATTGCTGCTCTAGCTTCATGCCCTTCCATGCCAATAAAGCCAAAACCGCGACATTTGCCGCTAAAAATATCCGACACCAATTGAATGGATCGGACTTTTCCAAAATCAGAGAATAAAGCTTGCACTGAAGCTTCAGTTGCATCGCTAGGTAGGTTTCCTACAAAAATTCGTTTCAAAAGACATATCCTAAAAATCATGGGGAATGAGTGGGGTGGACAGATTAATCGATTGCTAAAAATGCCAGTGCTAAAGCATAGGCCAACTATCGAATATCCGGTACGTTATGCTGAGAGGTAACTTTTGGGCTTGCCAGCCTTTAGCACCAATTTCTACGTCGTAAATTACAGAGTATCCTTACGTTAAGACAAAAAAACCGACTTAACCAGCTATCGTGGAAAAATGTACAAACAAATAAACACAGTTATTGTTTGGGGAAATCACTCTAAAATATTGGACATATTAAACCACTTAACTGTTCCAGTTGCCACATCACACCTGAAATATAATGGCAGTATCTGAGTTACACTGCACACAAGCGTTTAAGCAAGGAAATACTACTAAAAAGTGCTGAAAGACATGAATGGCGAAATAATTAGCATGATCTGTCACTATACAACTATTATAGTGTCAACACTATACATAGTTGGCAGAGAGATGGTTAACTAAAGCCATAAATGGTGCCCAGGGGCGGAATCGAACCGTCGACACGAGGATTTTCAGTCCTCTGCTCTACCGACTGAGCTACCTGGGCAATTTTAATTGATGTGCTTTTTATAATGGTGCCCAGGGGCGGAATCGAACCGTCGACACGAGGATTTTCAGTCCTCTGCTCTACCGACTGAGCTACCTGGGCATACCCTACAAAAGCCGTTTATTAAACTAGATTATCAGCTCATAGTCAATCTTTAATTAAGCATCCCGTTAAACCATTAGCAGCTTAATTATTATTTTATATTTATAATCAGTTAATTAACTGCACACCCAGGAACTAATTTGATAATAAATCAGCTCTTATCATTTCGTATTCCGCTAAAATACAATCTTAAATTTCATTCCATCCAACAATAAATCACATGCAACGACTTTCTTTAAATACTCAGGTTTTTGTTGGCGGCAGCTTAGGCTTATTGGTTGGCGCAGGTTTACACCAGCTAAATCCAAATTCAGTCGCTTTTAACAATTGCATGTTTGCCATCAATATCACATCAACGCTATTTGTCGATTTACTGAAAATGATTTTGGTACCCCTGGTATTTTCTTCAATAGCGGTAGGCGTTGCCAACTTACGTGCTCACCAACAAATCCATAAAGTATGGCAACTCACCCTGGGCTTTTTTATTTTATCCATGTCGCTGGCGATTATCTTAGGACTGGCTGCGGCGCACGGCTTTGCTCCAGGCAAAGGCCTAAACCTTGCCCTATTCCAAGATTCCATACAGAAATTTAAACCCGAACAAATCACTTTTGGTGAATTTAGCCAAAAGTTAATTCATGGCTTGTTTGTTAATCCATTTGCGGCTTTAGCTCAAAGTAACATTCTGGCGATTGTCATTTTTGCGCTCTTTATCGGCATTGCCTTGGTAACCGGTGGTGACCGTTACAACAATATTTTACAGTTACTGCAAGAATGGCAAGAATTGTCTTTGCATATCGTCAGTTGGATAATGCGGCTATCGCCATTAGGTATCATGGCATTATTGGCAAAATTAGCCGCCACTCAAAACATAGAGTTACTCTCGGTCGTCATGCAGTTTATAGCAGTAGTGATCGGAACCACGCTGGTTCATGGCGTGATTGTATTACCACTACTGCTGTATTTAGTCACAAAAAAATCCCCGTTATGGTTTTGGCGCGGCGCAAGAGAAGCGCTCACTACCGCTTTTGCAACCAGCTCAAGCTCTGCAACCATTCCGGTGTCACTGCGCTGTTCGCAACAACATTTACATGTTAAACCCGAAATTGCAGGTTTTGTTATCCCGCTGGGGGCAACGATTAACATGGATGGCACCGCATTATACGAAGCTATTGCCGCCCTGTTTGTAGCCAACTTGGCCGGCATCGATTTAAACCTGACTCAGCAATTGATCGTATTTCTTACCGCCATGATTAGCGCCATCGGCGCCCCTGGCATCCCTAGCGCGGGCATGGTCACAATGATTCTGGTTTTACAATCGGTCGGCTTACCCACAGAAGCCATTGCCATCCTGTTGCCAATTGACCGGCTTTTAGACACCGTAAGAACTGCAGTGAATGTAGAGGGCGACTTGATTGGCAGCCTTATCGTGCAGAAATTAACTGAGTCGGATAAAAAAGCCTAAGCTTGAAAAACTCGTCGCGTTTCAAACACTTGATCGGCAAATCGATAGTCACCGAAGTGCAACAAGCGTTTACTGGCAAAATCAAATAATAGCGGGTTATGCTTTCTAACATCTTGCAAAAAAGGCACGGCAGATTGATCCAGCAATTGTTTATCCGCCAAACCAGAAGCTGAAAACATAGGCATTACACCTGGCAAGGGATAATCAGAGCCATTCAGTAGCCGAGCGTGCCAGTCTTGACGACGCAGTACCTCAGTTAATACCCAGGCACGGTTAACTTGTGTTAGCGCAGAAATATCTGCAAACAGTAATTTTTGGTAACGTGGATCATCCAGCATGCGCGCAAACAAGTAAAAGCTTTTTAAGCGCTGGCCATTGACCCCCTGATCCAAATCAATATCATCACCATCGGATGCACAGTGAGCAACAAGCACTTTAAGGCCATGATCTAACGCCCTTCTTAATCGCAATGGGTTGCCGTGATCTTGATCTCCACCTTGCACGGCCATTTCTTTACCGGCATGACTAATAATGGGCAAATTGGCATCCGCAGTTGCTTGATAAAAGCGATCACATTTGGCTGATAAAGGATCAATTCCCATCGCTGATGGCAGCCATTTAATGGCCCGCGCACCTTGTTGTTTTGCAGCCTGCACAGCCTCAACACAGTCGGCACGATAGGGATGAATGGATGCAACCCATTCAAAGCGATCCGGGTAGGCTTTAGCCATTTTTGCAGCATAATGATTGGGGATATGGAACACCGAGCGTGCTTGATCAGAAACGCCCTTTTCATCATGGAACCAGTCAAATGCGAATAACATCGACTTGCACCCAGACGGGAACTCATTCATGAGCTCCAGCAATCGACTGAAATAACTTTGATCAATGTGATTTGGATCAATACAACCGGCATTCATGTAAAAATGCTTTTGAATTTTAAGGGTTGGGTGCAAATAACTATCCATTTGCGGACTTATCCATGCGCCACTGTCGTTATCGCCATAGCCAACCAGATGAACATGACTATCCCAAACTTGAGTAGAATCAATGTCCTGCCATATTTGATGCATTAACGGGTGGTTTAGCAATTGATCCGGCATTTGTTTTAAGCAGGGATTGTAAAAAACCAGTTCCGGCCATTCTATTAAACCTGCCCTGACAACCGGCGCAGTGCCAATTGCCATCAATGCCGCTAAAAAATTGCGTCTATTCATCCGCCTCTCGCAAGCACAAAAATGATAATTATAGACGCTTAGTTATCTTTACCAATACGATGCTGTCGCCGGTTACGCCAAAGAATGACTTGTTGCAGCAGCCATTGTCTGAATTTGTTGTAGCTTACAATCAAATGCGGCTTTAGTTGGTTTGCAGCCTGATTTACAACAATGATGCCCTTTTTTAACAAGACCAGCCCAGTGCTTGCTAACTGATTTACAGTGTACTTGAGCTTACTAAAATCAACTGGCCGATCTTTTAACAGGCCTTTTTTATATAACCAACGCGCCATGCCACTGACATAAAGCCAGAACATGCTTTGTCCTGTTAAAAACCAAACAAAACGCCCGGTAGCACCCAACGCTTCGCCCGTGTGCACTGGCCAAATAGTGGTGGCTATGGTTTCGCCTTGTGAGAACATGCTCGGATTTCGGACTTCCTTAATTTGTCCGCTCCATCGATCCACCCAGACAGTAGTAAACGGATGACGCTGATTTATTTCAGACTTTTGACGCAAGTTAATTCGATAGATACCGCTGGTTCCTGCCGGCGTGGTAACACGACGCAATTCCGCCTTGGGAAATGGCCCTTGAGCGACAAAAGCAGCCGCAGACAGACCTGTGGGATGATTATTTGGTATTGCCGTGCTAGTGATGTTTTTGCCAGTTTCACCGTGCGCCATACCGCTGGCCCCAAACATATTTTCCAAAATAGCAGGGTAACTTAATAACAAGCCGGTTAACGCTAAAATGATTATGGGCGCTGCACTAAACAAACCCAGGAGACGATGCAAGTCAAACAGCAGCTTCATTAAACCGGCTCGGTACTGAATCATCAAGGCGGCAGCTAACCCGGACCAGCCAGGCCACCACAAATATAATCCAGATAAAACTGAAAATATCAGCAGGATACTTAATAAGCCAACCGCATTCCAACCCCAACGATCCAGCAATAATTGGGTATGAAGATCCTGTACCCAAGTCACAAAAGTGTGCCCCCAGAAACGGTTTGCAACCACTTTTGCGGTATAGGGATTAACCGACACCATTAAGGGTGCGTAGTACTCAAAAAAGGTTTCTCTTGGCTTGTCATACCAAGCTATAGCCATACTTTGCGCCGAGCGCGGCATTTCTAAAGTCCAGGTGCCTGTTCTTTCTGGATGCCACTTACGCACCGCATTCATCATCATATCCAGCGACTGATAGCTGCCTTGTGGTTGTTCAATGACTAAATCCGGATTTAGAAATTCGTCGATGTCCTGCTGATAGACACTAATACTGCCTGTCAGACCTATGATCGCCAACAAGCAACCCAAGCTTACGGCGATGTAAACATGGATTTTAAGCCAGAACGCTCTGGAAAAAATAAGCTGGGGAGAAATTTGCATGGTGGGGGTATTTTTCCGGCAAAAAAAATGGCGATTACAATTTCACTGAACTTTATTATCCTGTAAATGTACCTGCAACTTGGTAAAGATTCTATCCATAGCACCTTGATTATCCTTTAAAAACTCACTTGCTCTTGCCATTAATTGCTGACGCAACTCTGGTTGCCGGGATAGCGCAAGTAAAACACTGACCAGTTCCGCCTGATTTTGACATTGCATCGCGGCCTGCTTAGCCAGAACGCCTTGTGCAATTTCTTTAAAATTGTTCATGGCTGGGCCAAACATCACTGGCACGCCAACGGCGGCGGCTTCTAATATATTATGCCCACCTACAGGTACCATGCTGCCGCCAACAAATGCCACATCAGCAGTTGCATAAAGCATTTTTAATTCACCCATGGTATCTGCCAAATACACATCCGTTGTTGTCTGACATGGCTGATTTAAGCTACGTTTGACTACGTTTAAGCCGAATTGCTGACACAGTTTTTCTACATCATTAAATCGTTCGGGATGCCTTGGCACGATGATTAATACCAAATTGGGCAATTGTTGCTTAAGTTCCGGGTAAATTTGTAAAAACAAAGCTTCTTCATCTTTATGCGTACTGGCCAGCAACCACACAAATCTATCTTTAAATAAAGTTTGTTTTAATAACTGGCCTTGCTGGATGAGCTCTTGCGGAATAACGACATCAAATTTAATGTTACCTAAGGTCTGCACCTGGTTATCTTTTGCGCCGATGCTTAAAAAGCGCTCAGCATCCGCTTGGGTTTGAGTAGCAATTAATGTCACATGCTGTAATGCAGAACTAACTAATGCGCTAATCTTTTGATAGCCGCGACAAGATTTTTCCGATAAGCGGGCATTGATAATATATAAGGGTATCTGTTGCTTGCCGCAACTGGCATAGAGATTTGGCCAAATCTCGGTTTCCATAATAACAGCCAGTTTTGGTTTGTTGTGCCGCAAAAAACGCTTTACCGCATCTGGAATGTCATAGGGTAAATACACATGCGCGACTGAATCTTGCAATACCGCTTTAATCCTTGCCGACCCCGTTGGCGTCGTACAGGTCACAAGTAATCTTGCAGTTGGATAATGACTTTGTATGCGCTTGATCAACGGAAATAATGCTTCAGCCTCACCGACCGATACCGCGTGAAACCAAATATCATTTTGAGCACTCGCGCTGTCATAAAAACCTAAGCGCTCTCGCCAGCGTTGTCTATAAGCAGGCGCTTTAATGCTGCGCCAAAGTAGTCGCAATAAAATAAGCGGAATAATCAGATAAAAAACACAGGTATAGAAAGTGCCAAGCAAAAACTTAGTCATTACACATACACTTGTGAGTATCTAGCATTTGTTGGGCGTTTTGGCAGGAAATACTGGATTCATTACCTTGACTACAATAGACCAATTTAATGTATAGCAGATTTAAACCAGTTAAATTGCAGCTAACTGATCCGGTTGAAGTCATGTTGAGCTAACTTCAGATAGAGAACCGGGGCTTGTTTTAAACAGGCCCCGGCAATCAGTTACTTATGCTTCTGGAGCAATAGTAATTGTGGCTTTTGCAATAACGTCAGTATGCAAACTGATGTCTATTTCAAATTCACCGATATGGCGTATTGCGCCATGTGGCAAGCGAACTTCGTGTTTTTCAACAGCAACGCCAGCTTGGGTAAAGGCTTCTGCAATGTTGTGTGTGCCAACAGAACCGAATAATCTACCTTCATCACCCGCTTTATGCGTGATAACAACTTTAACTTTAGCCAGTGCATCAGCACGTGCAGATGCCGCAGACAATTTTTGAGCAGCGGCTTTTTCCAATTCGGCGCGGCGCACTTCAAACTCAGCAATTTTAGTTGCTGTTGCAGGCACTGCTTTGCCTTGTGGAACCAGGTAATTTCTGCCGTAACCAGCTTTAATGCTGACTTTATCGCCTAAATTCCCTAAGTTTGCAATTTTCTCAAGAAGAATGACTTCCATCTTTAAATACCTCAATGTTTCGGCGTTAACCGAATTTATACGCCATCCGGCGTGTGTTGATTCGAAAATTTGTTTCGTAAGTTCACCCAGGCATCACTCAAGCCCACTAAAGCAACAGGTAACATGGCATGCGGTATCAGAAAAATAGTCACGTAAAACATGGGTACTATGTAACGGGCCAGCTTCATAGTTGAGAACACCTGGTGCAAAACGGCGGTCCCGATGAAGATATACATTACAAACAGTAAGATGGTGACATTCCAGGAAACTTCCGAAATAAAACCACTACTCGCCCACGCCAGTAACATCACTAAAATACTGGCAAATCCCATTTTTGGTGTTGCTGATAAGGTCAGATATTCCTGTTTAAAACCGCCGGGGTTATAGAGCATCGCTTGCCACCAACGCCCAAGCAACAGGCCAAATAGCAAACTAAAAACCGTACCTGCGGCGGCTACGCCTGTCATGTAATGAGAAAACACGCCAATTGTGCGCTGCATATCAACAACAGGCGCACCTGCTGGCAGCATTTGACCCAAGGTGGTTTTCCACATCTCGGATAACTGCGGGTTATATAAGTAAAATCCTATAACACCCAGTACGCCAAACAACACTGCCGCCTGTAATGCCAGGGACAATGACCGTGTTTCTCTTAGAACAATGCCAATAGCCCAAACCGGCACCCAGAGCACCAAGCCATAAAGCAAGGCAAACTGATAATTCCCGATAACCAGAAAACTCAATAACGCGGCGGCAACACAGGAGAAAGCTAAAACATAAAAGCCTTCAAATGCACCAAGCCGTAGAGTTACCAAAGCAACCGTGGCTGAACTTACAATACTAACTGGTGGCAAAATCAGTGACAAAATAGCAAGGGTTGAGGCCACTATCATGGCCTGCATACGCCCTTTCATAATGTAGGAAGCTAAAAAGCCCACCGATATGCCTTTTATTTATTTGTGTGCGTCGCAGAAAGGCAACAAAGCAATAAAACGCGCGCGTTTGATTGCAGTACACAATTGTCTTTGATACTTTGCGCTAGTTCCAGTGATACGGCTAGGAACAATTTTACCGGTTTCGGTAATGTAATCGCTTAATAAATCAAGATCTTTATAATCGATCTCGGTACCGCCATCTGCGCTGAATCGGCAGAATTTTTTACGTCTGATATTGCGTGCCATAAAGTGTCCGTTATCCAAAAAGTTAAAAAGGGTTATTCAGTAATCGTGTCATCATCAAGATCGAAGTCTTCATCATCTTCGTCCAGATCAATGTCATCATCACTGTTTTTAGCTGCTAACGCTAAAGCATCTTTCGCCGCCGCATCTTTAGCTCTGGTTTCAGCCGCTTTATTTTCTTCGCTGGTTGCTGTTGCAATTGGTGATGGCGTAGTAACAGGGCCTTTTTGCAACAAGGTCATGCTACGCAAAATTGCATCATTGAAACGGAAGCCGCTTTCTAACTCTGCCAAAGTTGCTTGGTCGCATTCAACATTCATCAGCACATAATGCGCTTTGTGGATTTTGTTGATAGGATAAGCTAAATGTCTACGACCCCAATCTTCCAAACGATGAATAGCACCACCAGTTGTTTCAATAGAAGAACGGTAACGCTCAATCATCCCAGGAACCTGGGCACTCTGATCAGGATGGACTAAAAATATTATTTCATAATGCCGCATTTTTTTTCCTTACGGTTATAGCCTTCCATCATTGGTTAAGATGGTAAAGCAAGGATAGAGCCAAGGCTCCGTGAACTGCGCACTATAGCCTATTTTTGTTACATTTGAAAGGATTAACTCATTAAATCAAGCAAGAACAGGCCTAGGCATACATACTCAGCAGCCCTTTGGTGACTGTCACCTGCGATTCATCCAACTCTTCAGTCACTGCATTCAACTCATCCATTGGACTTGCCGAATTATTTTGACCTTGCTTATCCATTTGAAAGAAATTTTGGGCTTGGGATTGACCCTGGTTTGGTGATGACTGCTGCTGCGCCACATTGACAGTTGCCAAATCCAGATTTTGCGCAGCCATCATTTCCTTCAGTTTTGGAATTGACGCTTCCAAAGCATCTCTTACTACGCCATGTTGAGCAGTAAACGATACGGTGGCTTGATCTTGGCTAACATCGATGCGAACAGTTATAGGCCCTAAATGCTCTGGATTTATTCTGATTTCCGCAGCAGGCAGAGATTTATTATTCATCCATACAATCCGATCACCAATATCCTTGCCCCAGTCTGGATGATTTATGGGCTTATTAATAGCAGGAACGTCCACTTTATTCGGGACCAATTTATCCAACTTGGCAAAATCAACGGCGGTTCTTGATACGCCATCACCTTCATTACTGATTTTATCTGTCGCGGGCTTTTGTTCATCAAACATCATTTTTCCATCTTCAGAAAATTGCGATTGAGTCGCCTTTTCTCCAGTCGCATTCTGATTTAACAGATCTGGCGATTTAATCTCTGCATCCTTGCCAGAAACTAAATTGGTATCTGTCGCAGCAGTTGCAGGCTTAGCAGATGGTAATGTAGTCGGAGCGCCAGCTTCTGTACTTTCAGTTATTTGAGTTTGTACCGGTGTATTTATCGTAGCCATTACTGTTGGCGAGACCAATGCCATCACAGTGATCGATTGGGTATTCTCAGCATCAGAATCCGCTAGCGCTTTCTTGTCAGCTTGGGGTTTTGCAGAGCTACTGACCACAACTTTTGTTAGCGGCGTTTGGGGCAAGAGTGATTGCCCGATACTTTCCGCGCTGGCATCTTCTGTATCGATTGCAACGGGAGTCGCAGTGATTGCTGCTCCGCTAGCAGGCTTAGCTGCCATGTAATTTATGGCATCGGTAACGACTGCCAAATGTGGATCAGCACTCGTATCTTCGTTAACTTTATATGAAACCGGCAAACTATCACCCATGAGTGCGGCAAAATCTGGCCGCACCGCTGTGGTTTCGGTATTTAATGCAGCCTGAGCATCAGCTTGCGGAATCGATACTGGCGTTGACAACAAGGAATTGGAAGCTTGCGATAGCTCTGTTTGCATGTTTAACTCATTGAGCAAACCCAGCTGATTAGTCAATTCAGCGGTAAAACCTAGCGTGTTTTCGCCATCTAACGCTACCGCCAAGCCGGGAATTGCCTCAGCATTCACTGCCGTGGCGATTGTAGTCGACATATTTAAACCGGAGACATTCATAACCGTTACTCCTAAAACTATTTGATTTTATACGAATAAAGCACACATCATGCCAATCGCCCATTTCTACCCAACCGACTGGCCCGCTCATCCATGGCTTGCTGTTCGGCTTTATCCTCATGCTTCGCCTCAACCACTAGCGCTTTATCACAAACTTTTTGCAATCCCTGCGTGCGAAAATGCAGATTTTCCCAGGCATTTTTTTTAAAAAGTAATTCCTGCTCAATGGCCTGTAAAGCCTGCTCCTGGCCGGCTATGGCCTTATCCAGCTTCTCAATAAACGATTTAAACTCTAATAGTTGCGCAATATTGGCCCCGCCCCCACCTAACTTATCCAACTTGGACTGGTAATCCATGCGGTAATTTTTTAAACCGGCAATTTGATTTTCCATAGCCACGCGGCGACGTTGACACGCGCCCATAGATTCCAGAGCGGTTTTGGTCTGGGCTGCTTTCAGGTCAACGATGGTTTTAAGACGTTGTGACTTTTTCATACACTACCTGCCTGTCTGGTTACGCCCAATAAACGTGCTAATTCTTGTAGACTGCGCTCACTATCCACTGCTTCGTTCATGTCCTGCTGCAAAAAATCCAAAATCGCCGGATTTTTTTCGATTGCCTTATCAATACGCGGGTCCGATCCTGGTTGATAGGCTCCGACACTGATCAAATCTCGGTTTTGATTATACAAAGAGTACAACCGGCGCAATTCCCTGGCCATTTGGGTATGCCCTGCGTCCACAATATCGGGCATAACCCGACTAACCGACGCTTCAATATCAATCGCCGGAAAATGTCCAGATTCAGCCAAGGTTCTGGATAACACAATATGACCATCCAACACACCGCGAGCCGCATCGGCAATGGGATCATTGTTATCATCGCCTTCTGCTAACACCGTATAAAACGCCGTGATTGAGCCGCCACCGTGGTCGGCATTACCAGCACGCTCGACCAAGTGCGGTAATTTGGCAAACACAGACGGCGGATAACCTTTAGTGGCGGGCGGCTCGTCAATGGCTAAAGCGATTTCCCGATGCGCCTGGGCAAAACGGGTTAACGAATCCATCAACAACAACACATCCTTGCCTTGATCACGAAAATACTCCGCAATGCTCGTTGCCAATAGCGCGCCATGTACGCGCATTAACGGTGGACAATCCGCTGGCGTAGCCACAACCACGGCGCGCTGCAAGCCTTCTTCGCCAAGTATTTTTTGGACAAATTCATTTACTTCTCGACCTCGTTCACCAATTAAGCCAACAACCACAATGTCTGCATTGGTAAACTTAGTCATCATGCCCAGTAAAATACTCTTACCGACACCGGTACCGGCAAACAAACCCATCCGCTGCCCTCGCCCCACGCATAGCATGGAGTTAATAGCTCGCACGCCCACATCCAAAGGTTCTCGTATTGGCTTTCTGGATAAAGGATTAATCGGGGTGCCCGTTAATGAGATTTGATCATCAACTTTCAGTGGCCCCTTGCTATCCAGTGGATTACCCGCGCCATCCAAAACCCTGCCTAACAAACCAAATCCAACTCGCGCCAGACTTTGCTTACCCATGGGAATCACTCGACAATCCGGCTCCAAGCCATGCAACTCGCCTGTGGGCATTAAAAATATATGTACACCGGAAAAGCCCACCACCTCCGCTTCAATGCTGCGGCCTTTTTTAGTTTCTATTCGACATCTTGAGCCAATGGGGGCTCGGCAACCCACGGCTTCCAAGGTTAAGCCCACCATGCGGGATAGCTTTCCTTCGACTATCAACTCAGGCATATCAACCAGCCGTGCCGAATATGGTTTTAAAGAGGCTATCCAGTTAGCGGATCGGTTAGGTTGCGGAATCATTAGCTTCTATCCTGCTCACGCTCACCGCCCAAAACATTGGCGATGACTGCGGCTAATCTGTTTTCAACCGTGGCATCCACGCGAGATACATCGGTATCTACTTTACAACCGCCACGGGTAAGTAAAGGATCTTCCACCACCGTCCAGGCAGAAGACATATCATCCAATGACAAGGCCGAGCGCACTAATTCAGCATCTTCGGGATGCAGATACAAACAGATTTTTTGTGATGATAACGGCAACACATTAATGGCTTCTCTAACCGTGGCAATGATTTGCCCGGGAT
>Ga0208264_1000164_pt1 | contig 30617 bp, 22 predicted proteins | sample LakWasMet31_HOW6_2_FD_183873 | JGI IMG/M metagenome (GOLD analysis project Ga0208264, IMG submission 183873) | Freshwater sediment methanotrophic microbial communities from Lake Washington under simulated oxygen tension - Sediment Metagenome... | ecosystem: Environmental > Aquatic > Freshwater >... | reverse complement strand
GAATCAAAAAAAGGCCGTTGATGAGGACGATTTACCCACAGATTTCGCTTTTTCGGGGGCAGAGTGAAGGCCCCCACGCTCAATATGTGGATAAATCTTGTTGTTTTGATTTTAAAACCCTGGCGACCTTTTAAGGTAACAAGATTTGTTTAGAGTTAAAGATGTCCTGTAATATTGTAAATAAAGGCTTACAAAAAGCACTGAATAAAAAGCAAAAATAACAATTAACAACTACCAAATTATAGTGTTTTGGTAGTAAAATAGGGTATTCTATGGCACCACAAAAAGACAGGACACATATGAACTTACTGCCTTGCAGTCTCGCCAGTAGTATTTTGGAAGGCGATTTAGAACTGGCCGCGCAACAACAAACCCTCGACAAACTGATCGTTATGGAAACACCAGAAGGGTTTTATGTCATCGCAAGATTTTTGTGGGCGAAAGATAGAGATTGGTATTTGACGACCCGGCGAAAACGAACAGAACCTAGACTATATAAGGATTTGATACGTTTAAATAAAAATATGAAAGAAATATTTCCAACGATAGGGTTCGAACTACTTAGAAATCAACACATGCCACCGGCAGAAGTCGAAGAACCCGTACAGACTCTTACGGCCGATCCGGGGAAAACCAAAAAACCAACTAAGCGTATCCCTAAAAAATAAAAACCAATAAATAGTATCCGTGTATACCAAATTATGGTATATTGGCAACACATAAACAGTGTTGATTACGGAGAACTACCGATGTTTGACCTCCTGGCGTTAGCGCAAGAATGCGCCCCTACCGTAGCCCCTCAGACAATGGCGGCAATCGTCAATGTCGAATCCGGCAAAAACCCTTATGCAATTGGCGTCGTCGGCGGTCGGCTTGAACGCCAGCCGACAAATCAATCAGAAGCCATAGCAACGGCTAAGGCCTTGGCCGAAAACGGTTGGAATTTCTCGGTAGGTGTTGCACAGGTCAACCGCTACAACCTACCCAAATACGCCGTCAGTCTTGAGCAGGCATTTGATGCCTGCACGAATATTCGGGTTGGCTCAAAAATCCTGGAAGATTGCTATGTACGCGCAGCGAAAACCACACCTGACACGCAAGCCGCCTTACAAGCCGCGTTTTCCTGCTATTACTCCGGCAACTTTACACGCGGCTTTCAGCCAGACGTAGCCGGTAAGCCTAGCTATGTAGAGAAAGTCTTAGCCAACGCCGACGTAGCAACGCAAGCAATTCCGGTTGTCCCAAACATCCAATCAAACGGCGCAAAACCCAAAGCCGTTCGAGCAGCATCAGCACCTGTTACAGAACAGGCGGCACCATCCGATAATGCACCGGTACTACTGCGGCGCAGTAATGATACGGTGCAACTGAAAGCAATGGAGACAAATCAGCCCTCCGGACAAGAAAAACCAGTCACCAATCACACGGGGAAGTTGATAGACAATGCACCCGCTGATATAGAGACGGACCTACAGCGTAGCTCCGCTATCGTGTTTTAGGAGGGCGGCATGAAACTTATGGTTGTTGAAAGTCCGAACAAGATTAAAAAGCTTGAATCCATTCTCGGTAGTGAATGGAAAGTTGTCGCAAGCGTCGGCCACATACGCGATTTGCCTCGCAAGGAATTAGGGATTGAACAGCCTGGCTTTACGCTTAACTACGAATACATCCCAGCGGCATCTGCTAACGGCCGCACGTTTCCAGGCGGTGAAGAGCGAGCCGACCGCATCCGCAAGGAGGCGGGCAAAGCCGAAATGATCTACTTGGCCAGCGATCCGGATCGCGAAGGCGAAGCCATCGCTTGGCACCTTAAAGAAGCACTTGCCTTAGACGAAACGGATTATATGCGCGTAACCTTTGACGCCATTACGAGTGATGTAATCCGCGACGCACTGAAGAAAGCGCGAAAAATTGATTACAACCTGGTACATGCACAAGAAGCGCGTCGCGCTCTTGATCGCATGTACGGATACTTAGTGTCTCCTTTGCTTTCCAACATGCTAGGCATGTCGTTGTCGGCCGGGCGTGTGCAAAGCCCCGCCGTGCGCCTGGTTGTCGATCAAAATCGCCGCATCAAGGCCTTCAGAAAGACGACGCACTTCGGGGCCGCCGTTTTCTTTGATGATGCCACATGGCAAGCGGAATGGAACACTAAGCCGTTTGTCAGTGACGACACGCCCTATATTCTTGATGAAGCTTTGGCGACGCGCGTAGCGGCTTGCCGGCAATTCAAAGTAACCGAGTCGGAAAGCGGGCCGGCGAAGCAATCGCCGCCACCGCCGTTCTCAACCTCCTTGCTGCTGCAAGCAGCAAGTGTAAGTTTAAAACTCGATCCGGAAGTAACTGCAAAGCTTGCGCAAAAACTATTTGAGCAAGGAGCGATTACCTACATCCGGACGGACAGCGTAAATTTCAGCGATGAAGCGATTGCGGAAATCCGCGGCTTTGCCGAAGGCAAAGGTTGGCCGCTACCAAGCAAACCCCGAAAATACAAAGCCAAGGGCGACGCGCAAGAGGCGCACGAAGCGATACGACCGACTCATATCCAGATTGAACAAGCAGGCGAAGACGACTTGCAAAGGGCGTTATATCGGCTCATCTGGCAACGCTCCGTTGCCTCTCAATTGGCCGATGCTAAATACAAGGTGAATACCGTCACGCTCGAATCCACGGATAGCGAACAGGTTTACGAGTTCAAGGCCAAAGGCCGCGTACTCGTAGAACAGGGGTGGCGAATCCTGACCGCGAAAGACGCGGTGAAGGATGAAGACGAAGGGGAGGGCGACGACGCCAACGGCGGCAAAGTCCCGTTGCTCGATGTCGGATCGGCCAAATCGGCCGAATCCGGCAAGTTGCTCCGGAAGGAAACAAAGCCACCCTCACGCTTCACTAAAGCCAGCTTGATAGCTAAGCTCGAAGCCGAAGGCATCGGGCGGCCGTCCACCTATCCGGCAATCATGCAGAACATCATGAGCAAGGGCTATCTGGTTGAAGAGAAGCGGTTTTTAGAGCCTACGGAAACGGGCATCTTACTGGTCGATCAGCTAGTAAAAGCCGAGTTCGCGTTCATTGAATTACCATTTACGCGCGGACTTGAGGAAGAGTTAGACGGCATTGCCGAAGGCAATAGCGGCTACATCGATGTAGTCGCCCCAGCCTTCGAACAGCTCCAGACCGACATTAACGCCGTGGAAAGCAGCGGAACCATAAAGCCGCGTTTCCCTTGCCCAAAGTGTGGCGGCGGCCTACGCCGCTATTCACCGGCCGGGAAATCGCCTTTCTGGGGTTGTACGAATACCGAATGCAAGACATTCATGGACGACGCCGACAATAAACCCATTGAGCGCAAAACCTACACTTGTGCAGTGTGCGAAACCGGGACAATGCGCCGCTTTAAACGCAAGACCGGCAACGGTTACTTGTGGGCCTGCTCAAACGATGAATGTAAGCACTTCATGGACGACAAGGATGGTAAGCCCGTCGAAACCGTTGTTCATACCTGCCCAACATGCAAGACGGCACCGCTACGGCGCTACCGGAAAAAAGACAAGGAAACGGGCAAGCCAAAAGGTGGCTTTGGCTGGTTTTGTACGAATACCAATTGTAAAACGTTCCTCGATGACGCGAAAGGTAAGCCGCTTGTGCTCAAAACCGCACCTTGCCCAGATTGCGGGCGAATAATGTACCGTCGCAAAGGCCAGTACGGCTACTGGTGGGGGTGTAGCGGATACAAGGATGGCTGTAAAACCGTTATGGACGATAAGGATGGCAAGCCCGTAAAACGTCCGCCAAAAATAACCAAAAAATCATAAAAAAGCCTACCAAATTACTATAATTTGGTTTATGCTAACAAGCAACAACAACCATTCATCTTATGGGGGTAATTAGATAAAACAATGCCTGTCACACACCTAAATCCGGCGACAAGCCGGGGAATCACCAAGCAATCTTTTTTATAAAAAACTGGAGTACGACATGACAAAGAAGCTAGATCGAGTAACCGTATTAGGATTTTTCGCCCTGCTGGCCCTGATGGCGGTTGAGCCTGCATTCGCGGCGGGCGGTTTGGACAAAGTGAATACGTTTGTCCAAAACGTGTTAGCCGTGCTGCAAGGCATCGCTATTGCCGTTGTTACCTGCGCCATTATGTGGGCAGGCTACAAGTTTTTGTTCAAACACGCGGACATCGCCGAAGTGGGCAAAATTTTGGGCGGCGGTTTACTGGTCGGCGGTGCCGCCGAGTTAGCCGCGTATCTTTTGGGTTAGTATGAATTTGCGGCAACGTAGAGGAGTTAACAATGAACCAAATGGAAGACAATGATCCACGCGACCCGCTGTTTAAGGGATGTACTCGGCCGGCTATGGTGTTGGGCGTACCACTGGTGCCACTCACCATTGTGACCGGTACGGTCGTACTCATATCGATTTGGACATCCCTACTCGTCTCGTTGCTGCTTATTCCGCTCATCGTGGTGATGCAGCTCATCACCAAACACGACGACCAGCAATTTCGCTTGTTGGGGCTAAGAATCATGTTTAGGGGCGTTAATCGCCCACTGCTGAATCGGTTGTTTCATTGCAACCGAAACGGCGAATTCTGGAAGGCATCCGCCTACAGTCCTATCCCCTTCAAACAACGCATCAAGTGAGGCGATATGTCAGCGCAACCTAAATATTTTCATCAAACCAACAATGAGAGGGCTGTAGCACCGTTTTTGCCATACAGTAGCCATGTTTCGGCAAATACCATCGTGACTAAAGATGGCGATTATATGCGTATCTGGAAATTGGCCGGCATCAGTTTTGAGACGGCCGACGCCGATGAAATCCTATTACGCAAGGAACAATTGAATACGCTGTACCGTTCAATTGGTTCGAGTAATGTTGCTCTGTGGTCGCATTGCGTCCACCGGCAAACATCGGACAGATTGAAATCCTCGTTTGATAACGAGTTTTGCCGTAATTTTGATACAAAATATTACGATTCCTTTGCTGGTTATCGAATGATGGCAAACGAACTGTATTTGACTGTGGTGTATCGGCCGAATCCCTCGCGAATGGATAAAGCGTTTGTGAAGGCAGGGCGACGTACACACGCTCAAATCATGGAGGATCAACGGGCCGCAATCCGCAAGCTAGACGACATCGCCTACCAAGTCGAATCGAGCTTGCGCCGTTATGGCCCAGATGAAAAACAAGGCGGCAGACCTGAAGAATTAACGACCTATGAAGAAAACGGCGTATTGTTTTCTCATACCCTGTCGTTTTTGAATTTTCTGGTGTCTGGCGAGTGGCAAAAAGTACGTGTACCCAAAGCGCCGCTCAATGAATATCTCGGTACTGCTTGGATATTTGTCGGTACCGAAACGATAGAAATTCGCTCACCGACAAAAACACGTTTCGCTCAATGCATTGACTTCAAAGACTACACCGCGCATACCGAGCCGGGCATTCTGAACGGGTTGATGTATGAAGATTATGAGTATGTCGTAACCCAGTCGTATAGCTTCATGGCGAAACGACAAGGTAAGGAATTCCTAGAGAAACAACTTGGACAGCTCCAGAACGCAGAAGACGGCAGCGCCACCCAGCTCGAACAAATGCGGCAAGCAATTGACCAGCTAATTCAAGGCGAGTTTGTCATGGGCGAATATCATTATTCGCTCATGATCTTTGGTGAATCCGTTGAAAAGGTTCGCCGAAACACAACATCGGCGATGACGATTATTCAGGATCGGGGGTTTCTGGCCGCCCTGGTGGCGACGGCAACGGATGCCGCATTTTACGCGCAATTGCCGTGCAATTGGAGCTATCGGCCGCGTGTAGCCGGCCTAACGAGCAAAAATTTCGCCGGCTTATCCAGCTTTCACAATTTCCGCGCGGGTAAACGCGACGGAAACCCATGGGGACAGGCCGTTATGATATGCAAAACGCCGTCAGGACAACCGTTGTATCTCAATTTTCATTACTCAAAAGGCGATGAGGATTCTTACGATAAAAAGGTGCTTGGCAATACCCGCATCATCGGGCAGTCCGGTGCAGGTAAAACCGTTTTAATGAATGCACTGTTATTGCAATCACAGAAGTACAAATCCAAAGCGCCACTTGGATTTACGTCGGTCTTTTTCGATAAAGACGAAGGCGCGAAGCTTTGTATCAAGGCTATCGGCGGCAAATACCTATCCATCAAAAACGGGTTGCCGACAGGCTTTAACCCGTTTCAAATGGAAAAGAGCGAAGCAAACATTCTGTTTTTGGAAAAACTCGTTCGTGTACTGGTATCGGGCGAAGGCCAGCGGGTTACGACATCAGACGAACTACGAATTAGCCAAGCTGTTCGCACCGTTATGAATATGCCTGTCGGGCTTCGCCGTTTATCAACGGTTATTCAAAACATGACTGAAGGAACCGATAAGGAAGACCGCGAGAACAGCATTGTAAAACGGCTTTCACGTTGGTGTTATGACGATGGCAACGGCCGACAAGGACCGTTCGCCTGGGTGTTAGATTGTCCGACCGATGAAATTGATTTCACCACGCATACGAATTACGGATTTGACGGCACTCACTTTCTGGATAATGCCGATGTTCGCACACCGATTTCAATGTATTTGCTGCATCGAATGGAATCGGTCATTGATGGCCGCCGCTTTATTTACTGGATGGATGAGGCGTGGAAATGGGTTGATGACGAGGCCTTCTCGGAATTTGCCGGCAACAAGCAGCTTACGATCCGCAAGCAAAATGGCTTCGGCGTATTTGCAACACAAATGCCCAGTAGCTTACTAAATTCAAAAATCGCTTCAGCCCTGGTGCAACAGGTGGCGACGGAAATTTATTTGCCGAATCCAAAGGCCGATTTTAATGAGTACGTCAATGGCTTCAAGGTATCCGAAGCCGAATTCGACATTATCAGAAACATGGGCGAGGAAAGCCGGATGTTCCTGATTAAACAAGGCCATCAATCGATGATTGGCCGCCTCGATCTTGCCGGCTTCGATGATGAGCTGGCAATCCTATCCGGTAGTGTCGATAACGTCGAACTGCTCGATGCGATCACCGCCGAAGTCGGCGATGATCCGAATGTTTGGCTCCCTGCATTCCACGAACGCCGTAAGGCTCGCGTGGCGTCCTCTAAATCGAAGTAATGAGGTAATTTTATGAAAAAAACTCTTATTTGTGTGGCAATTTCGGCATTATTTGCATCAACAACGCAAGCTCAGGAAGCGGTTATCGATGTCGCCGCAATTGAACAGGCCGCGCAACAAGTCGCGGCCTGGGGTGAGCAGCACGGCCAAATGATCGAACAAATCACAACAATGGGAAACCAGCTTGCACAATTAAAGCAAACCTATGACAGCCTCAACGGCAATCGGAATCTTGGCACGATCATGAACAACCCGGCGCTACGAAACTACCTGCCGCAAGATTGGCAAAAGGTTTATGACGGCGTGAAACAGGGCGGTTATGCCGGCCTAACAGGTACGGCGAAAACGATGTACAAACAAGTTTACGATGGCTGTAAACACATTGCGGTTGACGACGAACGCCTAGCGTGCGAGGCGTCAGCCGTGAAAGGTGCACAAGATAAGGGGTTTGCAATGGATGCGTACGACAAGGCGCAAGGTCGTATGGATCAAATCGACCAGCTTATGGCGAAAGTCAATGATACTCAAGACCCGAAAGCCATCGCCGAACTGCAAGCCCGGATCGCGACCGAACAGGCGAACATTCAGAATGAACAAACCAAGTTACAAATGTACGCAATGGTAGCGGAAGCAGAAGATAAGATGCAGCAACAGAATAAACGCGAAATGAATGCCAGAACCTGGGCGGCCAAAAAAGGCATTTCCGCCGAACCAATCACTTTTAACAATCCATAGAGGGCGGTTAGCCTACCGCCATAGAAACATAAGGAGTTTCGATCATGAATAGAACAGCAATATTTTTATTGGCAGTAGGTATGTTGTCAGTAATGGCAGGATGCAAAGAGGAAAAAACGGATACTTCAGCAGCGGATACACCGAAAGATTCAGCGGCGCAAGCTGTACAAGTCGTGGAAGCAGTGCAAACCGTTGACTGGTACAAAGCGCATGACGCAGAGCGTCATAGCATGTTAGCTAAGTGCCGCAATAATCCTGGCCAGATTGGTGCGACACCTAATTGCATAAACGCAAGTCGAGCCGATGCATCCAGTGTATGGGCCGCAAGAGGGGGCGCTATTAAAGTAGCGCCCTTGACGGCCGCCGATATCAAGCAGCATAAATAGGACATCTATATGGACCCGATGGTTTTTCAGTTTATTGGCGATACCGTCAAAAACGCAACCGATGTATTTGTTACGCCGGCCGCGACTAATTTGATGACCGCCTTACAGTTAGTAGCCTTAACAGGCGTCACACTGTATATCACACTCACTGGCTATGCGATTGCTACCGGCGCGGTGGAGTCTTCATTTTGGACGTTCGTTAAACAGTGCATCAAAATCAGCATTATTGCTGTGTTCGCGTTGACAGTAGACGGTTATGTCGATGGCATAATGGCGGCATTCGAAGGATTGGAAACCGGGTTATCGGATGCTATGGCCACTGCTGGAGCGCCGGCGGGTTCTGTCTATGAAACTCTTGATACTTCACTTGGAAAGGGCATTGCAATTGTCGAGCAATGTTTTCAAAAAGCCGACGAAGCGGGTTTTAACATAGGCTCAGCGTTGGGCTGGTTTGCCGCTGGTATTACCGTAGCGATAGGTACAATATTGGTTTCAATGATCGGCGGTGCCGTTATTATCGTAGCGAAGTTCGCAGTTGCGGTCATGTTCGCTCTGGGGCCGATATTCGTAATGAGCTTAATGTTCCCCATAACGGCCAAATTCTTTGATAGTTGGTTTGCACAGGTGATGAATTACACATTCACGGTCGTCATCACTGCAATAGTCATGACGTTTGCAATGACAGCCTATGATACTTTTGTGGCTGCCGCCGACTTTTCTGGTAGTGGCGACAGTAACCCAATGTTTGCCGCAATGCAGATCGGCGCTCTAACTGGCGTTCTGCTTTGGATTCTTTTACAAGTAGGCGGCATGGCATCCGGGCTGGCGGGCGGCATGTCTATGGCGGCGATGGGAATCCGTCACCTTATGATGCCTGTTACGGGTGGACTCAACGCCGCTAAAGGTGTTGGCAATATAGTTAATCCAATGAGCACCAGGCGAGATATGCAGTCCGGAATGATGGTTACGGCTCGTCGTGGCAACCATCTAATAGCGGGTAACACCATGTGGAACCCTGCATACCGTCAGCACGTCGCGCAAAACATGGGTAAAAACTGGGGTCGCGCAAGCGGCGGCAGTGTCAAACAGTAAACACTAACGCCATTCAAAAATAGACCGTTCTTTTCTACTGGGAAAGAGCGGTTTATTTTGTCTTTTAATTACCAAATTACTATATTTTGGTTTCCAAATTGGTGTATAATGGTACCCGACAATAACCAAACACGGATAATAAACATGAAGCTCGCAATCGTCATATTTTTAACTGCGGCTGTCACCGGTTGCGCTGGGAAAACAGGAACATTGCCCACGTTAGACGGTACACAGCGAGTACCAATCAACAAACAGGTGCCAACAATTAATCAACAGGAGAGTAATCATGTCAGGAAATAATCCTAAAGATTTGCACGACGACGCAATGGATTGGGAGGCCTCTAAAACCCTTGCTCGGGAGAAATCAGAACGCCGCGCTTGGAGTGTCGCCATATTGGCAGGAATCATGACCGTTTTATCGTGGCTCGCCATTGTAATTATGATGCCCCTAAAAGAGAGCGTGCCCTATGTTATCCGCGTGGACAACGCAACCGGCGTGCCTGACATCGTAACCGCAATGGACGATAAAAAAGTGACGGGCGACGAAGTGATGGATAAGTATTGGCTTGCTCAATACGTCCTTGCCCGCGAAACCTACGACTGGCACACATTACAGCAAGACTATGACAAGGTAGGCCTGCTGTCGTCGCCTAATGTCGGCAAAGCTTATGCTGAATTGTTCGATGGAAAAGACGCGCTCGATAAACGCTATGGGGAAAACATTCGCGCAACAGTGAAAGTTATCAGTGTTGTGCCATCTGGCGCAGAAACCGGCACTGTTCGGTTTATAAAAACGACAAAGCGGGTTGATGAAGAGGGGCCTGGGACTTCCACGTCTTGGCTTGCAACCATTGCTTTTGAATATCGTAATCCATCCGTCATTAAAGAAAGTCAACGCTTAGTCAATCCGTTTGGCTTCCAAGTGCTGAGCTATCGCGTCGATCCTGAAATGATTGGAGGTAAACAATGATTCGCACCCTTTCACTTTTTGCAATTGCGCTGGCATTGCATAGCACGGCCACTATCGCGGTGGACATGCCGCAAAGTTCGAAGTTCGACAACCGTATTCAGCATGTTGATTACAATGCCGGTGATGTAGTTGTCGTCCGAACAGTACCGGGCATCAGTACCCGAGTAGTTTTTAGCCCTGGTGAAAACGTTCTGGATATAGCATCCGGGTTTACGCAAGGCTGGAATTTTCAAGAACGCGAAAACGTTTTATACATCAAGCCGCAATCCATCAAAGGCGAAAACGGTCAGCCGTCTATGCCACCAGAGGCCGGGAAATGGAATACCAATCTGCTCGTGAAAACGAACCTGCGTTTATACGACTTCGATTTGCAGCTACTTCCCGGTTCGAATAGTGGCGCTCCAGCCACCAACCAGCGGATTTCTTACCGCGTCGAATTCCGCTATCCGGAGGATGAAGCCGAAAAAGCGAAAAAGGCATTAGAAGCGCAAGCGGCCAAGGTAAAACTGGATGTCAAAACGGCCCCTCGAAACTGGAATTATTCCATGCAAGTCGGGCCGGATTCTGAAGGTATCGCTCCAACTCTAGCCTATGACGACGGCCGGTTTACCTACCTCAAATTTCCAAACAACAGGGATTTCCCGGCCGTGTTTCTAGTGGCCGCCGATAAAACCGAAAGCCTGGTAAACACGCATGTAGACAAAGATGTAATGGTCATTCAGCGCGTCGCGTCTGAACTTGTTCTTAGGCTCGGGAATTCGGTCGTTGGTATTTATAACGATAGTTACGACATAGATGGCGTGCCGGTGAATGACGGCACAACGGTTCCGGGTGTGAAGCGCGTCATTATTTCAGGAGAGGAGACGAATCATGAATGAAGTCAATCAACAAGAAGCTGAGCTACATGCGCTCGAAGGTGAGCGTGGAATGCCTAGCGTCAATGAGCGGGGGCCATCAACCGCAACACGCGGCGTGATTGTCTTTTTCATCGCTCTATTCATCGTCCTGGCCGGAAGCCTCGGATATTGGAAATATCAAATTAACCAAGATCGAAACGCACAAAATGCCGCACAAAAGGAATTGCAAATCACGAGCGCGGTTCCCTCGCGTACCTTTACCGATCTTCCGGCAAAGCCGCCGGCACAGGTTACGCCGGTTCCGACAGTAATCCCTATAGCGGAAAATAAGCCACCAATAGTATTCGACAAATCCGGACGCGCTCAAACGGCAGATAGCAAGCCACAACAAGTGTTAGACAAGTCGGGTTCAACAATGATGGTCGGGGGGGCGAAAAATCAAGACGCCGCCACACTAAGCGGGCACGCATCGCCGTCATTGCAACGCGAAGCGCCTGGCGAAATGGCGGCACTATTGACCTCGACACGTACACCGCCGAGTTCGGCCGGCACGCTGGGGAACCGCAACTTCATCCTGGCAAAAGGTAGTTTTATCGACTGTGCATTGCAAACCCGATTGGACTCAACCGTACCGGGTATGACCGCGTGCGTGATTACGCGCAATATTTATAGCGATAACGGCAAAGTGTTGTTGCTCGAACGCGGTTCTGAAGTTACCGGCGAATATCAGTCAAACATGAAGCACGGAATGGCTCGAATTTTCGTGCTATGGAATCGCATAAAAACCCCGAACGGCATCGTGATAGCGCTCGATTCGCCGGGTACCGACCAACTCGGCGGCGCTGGCTTACCTGGCTATGTCGATAATCATTTTTGGGATCGGTTCGGTGGGGCGTTGCTACTGACATTGATTAACAGTGCGGCACAAGGCCTATCAAGCTATGTGGGGAATCTAAGTAGTCAAGCGGGCCTTCAGCAGAATTTTAATGGAGGCGGCGGCTCGGCCAGCGCACAAAACGTAGCAACAGAAGCCTTGCGAAACACCATCAATATTCCCCCAACTCTGTACAAAAATCAGGGTGAACAAGTCGGCATTTATGTCGCCCGCGACCTTAACTTTTCGAGCGTGTACGATGTCTCAGCAGCTCAATGATTATATTGCCGGTGAAGTGAACCGGGCAACATCGGTCAATTACCATTTGGAATTTGCACGCGAATGGATGGCCGACAATGAAATTACCGAAGTTGTGGTCAACCGGCCCTCTGAAGTTTGGTGCGAACGACTAAACGTATGGGAAAAGCACGAAGTGCCCGAACTCACGTTCGAACACTTGATGTCTCTAGCGACCGCAACGGCCAAGTTTGCCAATAATGACGTGTCAGACACAAGGCCGATTCTATCGGCCATTCTGCCCGGCGGTGAACGTGTGCAAATTGTGCTGCCGCCGGCATGTGAACATGGCACGATCTCGGTCACGATCCGTAAGCCGTCGTTTAATGTTCGAACGTTGGCCGACTACGAAAAGCAAGGCTTTTTCAACCACATTCGGCCAGTGGCCAGCGAACTTAACGAGGACGAAAAAGAACTGCTACGGCTCAAGGAAAGCCATGATTACATCCAATTCCTACGTCGCGCCGTCCAACTTGAAAAAGTCATTGTCGTAGCCGGTGAAACCGGATCGGGCAAAACAACGTTCATGAAGGCCTTGATGCAAGAAATACCATCAAACCAGCGCATCATTACGATAGAAGACGTGCCGGAATTGTTCTTGCCATCACACCCGAATCACGTCCACCTGTTCTATCCCAGCGAAGCCAAGGAAGAAGAAAACGCCCTGGTAACGGCTGCGGCCTTGTTAAAAAGCTGTTTACGGATGAAGCCGACTCGCATTCTGCTTGCAGAATTGCGCGGCGGCGAAACATTCGATTTTATCAACGTGGCCGCATCCGGCCACGGCGGCAGCATTACCAGCTTACATGCTGGATCGCCGCAACTGGCATTCGAGCGTTTGGCGTTGATGATTCTGCAAAACCGTCAAGGCCGCACACTCCCCTACCCTGTTATTCGCCGCTTACTGTATTTGGTAGTCGATGTGGTGATCCACGTTCACAACGATATTGAGAGCGCCGCCGGCCGACACATAACCGAAGTATGGTATGAGCCGACGCTAAAACGAGCGCCCTCACCAACGGAAGATAGGCACGATGCCAGCGCATAGCCTTTCATTATTTGGCGGCCAGAGGCCGGCATCGATCGCGCGGTATTGTCACCAATAGCCGGGCGGGTTGCCCGATGATTATCAATGGAGACAAACACGCGCCCGCTGGCGCCGCTCGCTGTCTCCAAAACATCCCCAACTGGCGACAAGAAAGGCGTTCGAAGAACAACCGATTGTCACCACTACTTATAAGGTCGCCTTTGGCGACAATTTAAGGCTACCTGGTCGCGGCCAGCGTCACCAAGTAGCTAAATAAGGATTGAACTATGGAAATGCCTAAATGGGTTAAATGGTTAATCGGAATCGTTGTATTCGCCGCTGCGACAATAGCCATTGCGTGGCTGGCAGGCTTCGTATTTTTTGTGCTTAGCAAGACAAACCCTTTCGATAAAACCGAATTATCCACTTGGTGGACATACTGGCAATACTATCAGGATGATCCGGTTATCTTTAAACGGCTCAAGGTATCCGGAATCATTGCGGCCGTTATCGGTTATGGCGTGCCCCTCTTTGTGATTAGCGATTTAATGCGCGAAGTTCGCACGTTGCACGGCGAAGCTCGCTTTGCGAACACAAGCGAGATAGAGAAAGCCGGACTGTTAGGCAACGTCGGAATCATTGTAGGCAAGTGGAAAGATCGGTTTTTACTCTTTCCTGGTATGCAGTTCGTTCTACTGGCGGCACCGACACGCTCAGGTAAAGGCGTCGGCATTGTCGTACCGAATTTGTTGAACTTTCCGGAGTCGGTTGTTACGCTGGATGTGAAGCTGGAAAACTTCCTGATTACCTCTAAGTTTCGCGCCCGCCACGGGCAAAAAGTTTACTTGTTCAATCCGTTCGCGGCAGACGGAAGAACGCACCGCTATAACCCTCTGGGCTACATTAGCAATAATCCAAGGCTTCGAGTAACGGAAATCCTGGCAATTGGTTATGCGCTATATCCGGGTGCTAGTAGAGATTCGTTTTTTGATGATACCGCCCGAAACCTGTTCCTTGGCTTGACCTTGTACCTATGCGAAACGCCGGGCCTGCCGCGCACTTTTGGTGAACTGCTTCGGCAATCATCCGGCAAAGGCCAACCAATTAAGACCTATCTACAAAACTTAATCATTTCCCGCAACTACAGGGAAGTTGAGGAAGTGGACGACGACGGGATAATCACAAAAAATCTGGTTCCAATTCTTCATTGGGATGGTAAAGGCCTGCCGCCTCTGTCAATGGAATGCGTGGACGCCTTAAATCGTTTCACCTGCACGTCGGATAACACGTTATCGAGCATTCTCACAACGTTCAATGCCCCGCTGACAATATGGGTTAGCCCGATAGTCGATGCCGCCACCAGCGCCAACGACTTCGATCTACGAGACGTGCGCAAAAGGCGCATGTCCATCTATCTAGGCATTCCCGCTAACAAGCTCGCCGAAGCCGAATTGTTGCTCAATCTGTTTTTCTCTCAGCTAGTGAATCTCAACACCGATGACCTGCTGTATTCGAAACCGGAGCTTAAATATCAATGCCTAATGTTGATGGACGAATTCGCCGCGCCTGGCCGGATCGGCATTATCGACAAATCCAATTCCTACATGGCCGGGTATGGTATGCGAATGCTAACCATCATTCAGTCACCGTCTCAGATTGAGGCCGAACCCCGTAAGGGATATGGCCGCGAAGGGGCGGGGACGTTGATAACGAATCATGCCTTGCAAATCCTTTATACGCCGCGAAAACAAAGCGACGCAAACGAGTATTCGGAAATGCTGGGCTACTACACATTCAAAGCAAAAGGGTTGAGCCGGCAACGCGGCGGCCGAAACGAAGGTGGCCACAGTGAATCCGAATCGGATCAAAAACGGGCCTTGATGCTCCCGCAAGAACTCAAGGAAATGAGTCTGCGGAAGCAAATCATTAACCTTGAAAATACAAAGCCCATTCAATGCGAAAAGATCGCCTATTACGCGGATCACGTATTCATTGACCGCCTCAAATCGGTATCGCCGACGCTTGCGGCGTTAGACAACACCCCTATTCGCAACTGGTTTCGCAAGAAAGGTATCACCATCAAAGCAAAGCCATCCAAGGAGCTGTTAGAAGCAACCTGGGGGCGTGGTGAACTGGCAAGCAACATCCCGTTGATCGATTTGGATTTGCACGACGCCATCGTGCAAGAACGCAGTCGGCCAATGACGCCGGCAGACATTTCTAAGGGCATTGATCTTAGCAAGCTCGCCATCGACGCATCGAATATTCCGGTTCCAAACGGAACTGATTTGCAGCCCGAAGAAATCGAAGCGTTTGTAGATGACTTCTTTAACGCCCTCGATGCCGTGAATGAATATGACAAAGACGGCTCCAGTGAGCGCCCCAGCGAAGACGAACTTGCGGCGTTAGATGCTCAAGCAAATCCGGAAACATTAGAAATCCCAACTTACGATCAAAATGTAATAGAGCTAGTGGAACCTTCAGCCGAAGAACTTGCGGACATGATGGACGAAATTTATCACGCCGATGAAGGGATGAATGAAGCGGAAATGCTGGCAGCGATGGCCGGCGAAGACGATTCTCAAGAATATCCAGACTGGTTAGACGATGCACCAATACTTGATCTAAGTGTGCTTGAAAAGCCTGTCGCATCAAAAGAAGACCGCGAATTATAAGGCATTGACTTTGATTAATGCCCGAAAGGGTGTCTATCAATACGGGCGACGCCCAAGAGCGGCTTTATCGAGAGCCGCATATTTTTATCGACAAGGAGCCTCAACATGACAGACCGCACTACTCAACCAGCAGAACCTAACAGCGCAAGCGGAAAAGAATTAGTCGAACGAATCCAAAACGACTTATCAAAAGCCCAACATCGATACGGAGTGCAAGACCCGTTTAATGATGCAAAATATCTCATTAGCACAGCGAACGAAATGGTTGCCAAGGCCGATGAACTCGGCTTTACACGATTTCAAGGTTATACCGCCGACAGAGGGGTATCGCAAATCAGTAAGATTGATGGCGAATGGAAGCGTGACGACGGCAAAACTCTTGCCGAAGTACAGTCCGGTATCGATCAAGATAGCATTGGTGAAATATCTAGTCGCGCTCAACTGAGGGCGCAAGCTGGACAAGATGTAGACCATAACATCGACAGAAAATTAGCCCTGGCGGATGCCAGCGCTTTTCTGCGTATTCAAGACCCAAAAATACAGGAGCTTGCGGCAGTAGTAATTGCCGATAACACCCGTGAATTCCCTAATTACAAAATAGGCCTGGAAGTAGCGTACTCCGGCTATTTACAGAATCCGCCCCAAATATCACCTATTGCCGCGCGAGTTGCAGAACTGGACGCCATAAGCGCCGCGCGGGAAACGGCCAACGAAAAAAACATTGTTGAACCGGTGACTGAAAAGGAGATTTTCATTGACGGTGCTGATGCTGTTGCGCGTGCCGCGCAAAATCGTCAGCGTGACCGCGACCAATTAGCGGGCGAACAAAATCGTCTTGGTACGCTTGCCGAAGGTAAGCGTATCGATGTCGAAAACTTGTCGGAAAAAGCAACCGAGCAAGATACAGCCAATGACGTTGCCGAACGCACAAATAATACCGCCGACAGGCAAGGTCAACAATTCACCGAACGGGAGAAAAATCGTCAAATCGAACTGATGGAACAATTACACCATCAATTTCGCGTGTCCGGTGCCAAATTCCATTTTAAAGATCAGCCCGGACAAATCGCCTTTAAGGATAAAGGTGAAAAGATGGTGTCTGCATCAAACGATGAACGAGTGGCTAAAGCAATGGCGACAATGGCAGACGCCAAGGGATGGAAAACAATCAAAGTATCAGGCCACCCCGATTTTCAGCGCGAGGTTTGGATGGAAGCCAGTTTGCGCGGCCTTGAAGTTCGTGGTTTCAAACCATCGGAGCAGGATATAAAAGCGCTTGAGGGCCGCCGCGAACATACCATGAAAAACGTCGTTGAACAGGATACAACGGGGCGCGGTCGTAATGCCGCCACAGAACGTCAAGAACCGGCAGAAAAGACAACGGACAAGCCAGCGCCACAGGTTGAGACGAAAAAGGCCGTGGAGGCGGATTCTCGCGTATTTAGCGGTCGTGTGCTTGAGCATGGCCCGGCTAAATACAATCACGACCCTGAAGAAAAACAAAGTTATTTTGTGAAGCTTGACACCAAAGCTGGCGAAAAAACCGTCTGGGGAGTGGATCTCAATCGCGCAATGTCTGATTCAAAAGCGAAGCCCGGCGACGAGGTAAAACTCGAATTCAAGGGTAAGGAGCGCGTGATTGTTGAAGCTTTAGATCGTGACGATGCAGGTAAAGTCATCGGGAAAAAACCAATCGAGACAAATCGTAATACCTGGGAAGTACAAATTTCGGATAAAGCTAAGGTGGTTGAGGCAGTGGCCGCGACCCTGATTGACTCAAAAGTCAAAGACCCTGCTAATCAACAAATCTTAAAAGCGGCTGTAGGCGCTCGGCTTGTAGAACGTGAGCAGCTCGGCAAAGTCCCCGAAGTACCGATATACGACAAAAATGCAGCGAAACAGCCAAAGCAACCGGAACAGATAAGCCCTCAAATCCAAAGAACAGAACGCACCCGGTAACGCTGAAACTGTCTTGCAAGACAATTTCAGCGCGAAAATATTGCGCAATACTTACCAACACATACAATATTGGCACACAAATATTTAGTAAAATGGAGTTCAACAACATGCAAAAAATGGTAGTTATATCTAGCGCGGTCTTCATGGCCGCGTGCTCATCGTTGCCGGTACCGCCAGTTGTTGACGGTAACGACAGACATCCAATAAACAGCCGAGAGACAACCGAACTATTAGCACTTCGCGCTCAATTGGCCCAAACACAGGAACTACTACAATTACGTGAACAAAACATAATACCGCCGGTGGCAATCCATCCAGCGCCAATGCAGACATCGCTAATTACATCGCAAACGGTCAGTGTGCAATTTCCATTCAACGGTACGAAGTTTAACCCAACAACAGACCAAACCGGGGCACTTCTTCCATTATTGACCAACGCTAAACGTATCGTAGTGCGAGGCAGAACAGACGGCCAACACGCGAGCGCCGCTGATGAACAAGTCGCACTGAACCGCGCACTGTCGGCACAACGATACTTAGTGAATAACGGAATATCGCCTTTGATTATTTCGATAAATTATTTATCAGCTGGCGATTATGTAGCCGACAACAATTCAGCGGCCGGCCGCGCTCAAAATCGCCGCGTTGATATTGATGTTTTCAATTAATTCGAGACTGACTAAGGAAAATAATATGTTTAAAAATTACTTCGCAAGTATTGCGGTAGAACACACTCGAATTTTAAAAACTAAATCGCTATCTATTTGATTTTTTCAAACTTAACTAATAAGAATTGCTGTTCGTTTATGCAGTTGAAGCTGAGACGCTTCGCTATGTGCGACAATATCTCAAAAAACGAGAAAGTGCGCCCAAACGCAGCATTGGCGTCGGTTATAAAGTGATACGAGGCTGGAGTGTGGGAAGCATTTATTAAAACAAGGAACGCATGAAAATCATCAAAAACAGCGGAAACGAGCGTGTCATTGATGAGCTGCGCAAATGCCTTATGGCGCAATCCACGCTCGACATAGCCTCACCTTCGTTTTCGCTTTTCGCCTTCGGAGAAGCGCGGGAACTACTGCATAAGCTCGATAAATGCCGCGTGGTATTGCCCAACGCCAAAGCGGACGATCTAGGCATTGTTGATTCTATAGCCGACCGTTCATTTCGTAACCGCCTTCAAACCCGCTGGCTGGCGAAGCAGTGCGCCGAGTGGATTGAGAAGACCACTGAAATTAAGCGCGTTCCTGGGGTTATTCCGCAAGCGACTCTTATCACCGAGAGTTCGGAAAAAGCGTTCAATCGCGTCATTACCGGCAATTGTTCTTTTTCCACGGAAGGACTTGGCATTACCCCTGGCAACCAGTTTGGCCTTATCCAGCTTTCCGAGAGTGCCGAGGAATGTGCGCTTCTCGGCTCCTGGTTTACATCCCTATGGGACAGTTTGCCCGCCACCCCAGAAGCAAAAAATGACTTCCTTTCCATGCTCAAGGAGTTGATCGAACATAAGGAGCCATCCCTCGTTTACTATTTGATCCTCTACCGGCTTTTCAAAGATATGGGCGAGGAGCTGGACGAAGAACGCATTATTAAATCCGCGACCGGTATCCGCAACACGACCGTCTGGAAGAAGTTATACAAATTTCAACGTGATGGCGTGGTGGGCGCTATCGACAAGCTGGAGCGGCATGGCGGCTGCATCATCGCCGATAGCGTAGGCTTGGGTAAAACTTTCGAAGCCTTGGCTATCATCAAATACTATGAGCTTCGCAACGACCGCGTGCTGGTTCTCGTGCCCAAGCGCTTGCGAGACAACTGGACGATATATAAAGCCAACGACCGGCGCAACAGTTTGGCTTCCGACCGTTTCAACTACGATGTATTAAACCACACCGATCTATCGCGGGATGGCGGTTTGTCCGGCGATATTGACCTCAACCACGTCAATTGGGGCAACTATGACCTGGTGGTCATCGACGAATCCCATAACTTCCGTAACAAGGCCACCCATAAAGACCGTGAGACTCGCTATGACCGGCTGATGCGCCGGATCATTCAAGAAGGCGTCAAGACCCGCGTGCTGATGCTCTCCGCCACGCCGGTCAACAATCGTCTTGCTGACTTGAAAAACCAGATTGCTTTTGTGACCGAGGGCGACGATACCGCGCTATTCGATCACGGCATTCCCAGTATCGAAACGACCGTCCGGCAAGCACAGCTTCAGTTCAACCGCTGGCTTGCCCTGGAAGACACGGATCGCAAGCCGGCACGGCTCATGGATATGCTCGGCTTCGATTACTTCAAGCTGCTCGATATGCTCACCATTGCCCGCTCGCGCAAACACATTGAGAAATACTACGGCACGGCGGAAACCGGTAAATTTCCGGAGCGATTAAAGCCTATCAACATCAAGCCGGACGTGGATTTATCCGGCGAATTCCACTCCATTCGGGAGATCAATAACGAAATTCGCCGTCTCACCTTGGCCGCTTATGCGCCGCTTCGCTATGTTTTGCCGCATAAACAGGCGGCCTATGACGCGAAGTACAGCACCAAAATTCGCGGCGGCGAAAGTTTCTTCCGGCAAGCCGACCGTGAAGAAAGCTTGGTTCACCTGCTTCGCGTCAACGTCCTTAAACGGATGGAAAGCGCCGTATCGTCTTTTTCGCTGACACTTGAGCGACAGCTTGCCGATGTAAAAGCCACACTCGCCAAGCTGGAAACGCACGAAAGTAGCATTGAAGAAATCGACATTGAAGATGTGGATGTGGATGATGCCGCGTTTGAAAGCCTTCTGGTCGGGCGTAAAGTGCGGGTGTTGTTGCAAGACGTGGATTTAGTGCGTTGGCGGCAAGACCTCACCGAAGACCGCAACCGGCTTGCCACCTTGCTTTCGGCGGCACGGCAGGTTAATGCTGGCCGCGACGCCAAGCTGGCCGCTTTGCGGCAGGTGATCGAGCAAAAAGTGGCAACCCCGATCAATACAGGCAACCGTAAGGTGATCGTATTTACCGCCTTCGCCGATACCGCCCACTATCTGTATGAGCAGCTTGCGCCGTGGGCGCATGAGAAACTGGGACTGAATACCGCCATCCTTACCGGCACTGGGCGCAACAAAACCACGCTGCCGAATCTGCGCAACGACCTGGCGAGTATCCTCACCGCATTCTCGCCACGCTCCAAGGAACGTCCGGAAGAGTTAGCCAACGAGGGCGAACTCGACCTTCTCATTGCGACAGATTGCATTTCCGAAGGGCAAAATCTTCAAGATTGCGACACGCTCATCAACTACGACATTCATTGGAATCCGGTTCGCATCATTCAGCGCTTCGGGCGAATTGACAGAATCGGTTCGATCAATACGCTGATCCAGCTCGTCAACTTCTGGCCGAATATCGAGCTGGAGGAATATATCAACCTGGAACAACGGGTGAGCGGGCGGATGGTCTTACTGGACATTTCCGCCACCGGCGAGGAAAACGTCATTGAGCAGCAATCCGGCAACCAGATGAACGATCTGGAATATCGCCGCAAACAGCTTTTGAAGCTTCAGGATACTGTCATCGACCTGGAAGACCTGAGCAGCGGCGTTTCGATTGCCGATTTGACGCTCACCGATTTCCGCATTGATCTAGCCGGCTTTCTTAAAGACCATCAGGATCGTTTAGACAGCTTGCCGCTTGGCACCTTTGCCGTCACCACCACTGACGATAGTGGCGAAACAGCCATCCCGTCGGGTGTGGTTTTCTGCCTACGTGCCGCAGGCGACGACGCCTTGAAATTGGTGGAACCTGGCTATCCCCTCGCGCCCCATTATCTGGTTCACATTGGCGATGATGGAGCCGTATTACTGCCATTCAACCAGGCAAAGCAGGTTCTCGACCGTCTTAAAAAGCTCTGCATAGGCCGTGATTTACCGGATGCCTTGGCCTGTGCCCGCTTCGATAAAACCACGCGGGACGGCAAGGAAATGAATGCCGTGCAGGATTTGCTCGCCAAAGCCGTCGCCTCTATTGTCGGCAAGAAAGAAGAGCGGGCGGTCGCCAGCCTCTTCACACCTGGCGGCACGCACGCCCAGAAAGGCGAGTTTCAGGGCATTAACGATTTTGAGGTCGTGGCCTTTCTTGTCATCCTGCCTGAATCTGCCCTTGCATGATCTTCGCTCCAGTCATCGACGCTTTGGCTTTGCCCCCAGACGCCCGCGTGGATCAGCGCGTGCCCAAAAAACTGTTGCTGGATCAGGGCATACCAACTGCTGCCGACAAACGACAAATTCAGGATGGTATCGAGGAAATACACTGGATCGCCGCACTCAAGCCCACCAACATTGGCGTGCCAGAATATCGAGACGAGGTGCGGGAGTATCTGGAAATTGCTGTTCTCACTGTCTCCTTCCGTCAAGCGGCCAAGCCTGCACGGCTTATAGAGCTGATTCATCGGGCTATTCCATACCCCGTTGTATTGTTATCCGGCCAAAGCGAAACAGTCAGCCTTTCCCTAGCTCATAAGCGTTGGTCGCAAGGCGAAGCTGGCAAAGTGGTGATCGAAAACGTTTGCCGAACATCTTCGCTAAACATGGAAACTTTGGAAGCTCAAGAGGCGCAATTTCTATCCAGCCTCGCGCTCTCGATCCTCCCAGCCGCCGACCTCTTTGTTCTTTATCAGGCCTGGATTGACCGCTTGGCCGGGCTGGAGGCCGCAAGCATTACGGGCAGTTTTACTCCCCCAACTTCCGCCGAACACTCAACAACTTTGCGGGACGGGCTGGCAAACCACGCTCGACTACAGTATGAATTAACGACCTTACGCAACCAAGCTGCGAAAGAGAAGCAGCTCAATCGCCGCGTGGAACTGAATATAACGATCAAAAGGCTGGAAGTGGAACTGGCCGAACTCAAGACAACACTCTAATACCCTAAAGAGCATAAAGGAAAAAGCCGTGCAAAAATTGACTAACCAAGACCCAGAAACCCAAAGCGCCGATCTGGTTGCCGGAAACCTCGCGCTACTTCAATCACTGCTCCCCGAAGCCTTCACCGAAGGCAAGGTGGACTTCGAGGTATTGAAACAATTGCTCGGCAGTGCGGTAGATGACCGCGAGGAAAAATACGGCCTTAATTGGCACGGCAAACGCCGCGCTCGGCAAATTGCCCTTACACCGTCAACAGGCACGCTACGCCCTTTCCCAGAAGAAAGCCCGGACTGGGATACCACGAAAAACCTGATGATCGAAGGCGATAACCTGGAAGTGCTCAAGCTTTTGCAAAAAAGCTATGCGGGAAAAGTGAAGCTCATCTATATCGACCCACCCTATAACACTGGCAAGGACTTCGTTTATCCAGACGACTTCCGCGACAACATCAAAAATTATCTGGAACTGACTGGCCAAGTAGAAGGCAACAAAAAAATCAGCAGCAACACTGAAGCCAGCGGGCGCTTCCACACCGATTGGCTGAATATGATGTATCCGAGGTTGAAATTAGCACATAGCTTATTACGTAAGGATGGATTTCTCTTTGTAAGCATTGATGATAGCGAGGTCCATAACCTTCGCCAAGTGCTTAATGACATATTCGGTGAAGAAAACTTTATAGCTAATATAATTTGGCAAAAGAAATACACACGAGCTAACGACGCTACATTCTTCTCTGATAATCATGACCATATACTAGTTTTTGCTAAAAGCAAACTAGATTCCAAACTTGCTCTTCAACCAAGGAATGAGGAGCAGAAGTCAGCTTACTCTAACCCAGACAACCATCCTAAAGGGCCATGGAAATCGACACCACTTCATGCAAAAAGCGGTTCAAATAGGGCTGCTTATACATTTAAAAATGGGGGAACATGGTCACCGCCAGCTGGAACATATCGTCGTTTTTCTGATGATACTATGTTTGAAATGGATCAGAATAATGAAATCTGGTTCGGGGCAAACGGACTTGCAACACCGTCTAGAAAAAGCTTTCTTTCAGATGTAAAGGATGGCATTACGCCAGTAACTATTTGGACTCACGACGAAGTTGGCCACACACATGAAGCTAATAATGAATTGAAAGCTCTATTAGGACAGGGGGTTTTTGATAATCCAAAGCCAACTAGATTAATTAGGAGAATACTTCAACTTGTAACGAGCTCTGATAATTCAGACATTATCATGGACTTTTTCGCTGGATCGGGCACAACCGGTAATGCGGTCTTGCTACAAAATGCCGCTGACGGAGGTAACCGCCGTTATATTTTAGTACAACTTCCTGAACCACTTAATCCAGAAAACAAAGAACAAAAGACCGCATTGGATTTTTGTGATCAACATGGTAAACCTCGGACAATAGCAGAGATAACAAAAGAACGGTTGCGTCTTGGTGCCGCAGCAATCAAAGCCGATAATAATTTATTTTCTTGCGACCTTGGTTTTCGTTTATTCAAATTAGACCAATCAAATATTCGAGTATGGAACCCGGATCGTAATAATTTGGAGAATTCTCTGTTTGATCATCAGGATCACATTTTGGAGGGGCGTAGTGATCAAGATATTCTCTATGAGTTATTGTTAAAACTTGGATTAAACCTAGTTGTTCCAATTAATCATAAAAATATTGCTGGTAAAAAAGTCTTTTCAGTTGGTAACGGTGTATTGATGGCATGTTTAACAACTAAATTAATTCACTCTGATGTGGAAGAGTTGGCCCAAGGAATTATTGCTTGGCAAAAAGAGCTTTTACCTATTGGTGACACGATTTGCATTTTTCGAGACAGTGCATTTTCTGATGATGTAACTAAAAGTAATATCGCTTCGATTCTTACTCAAAATGGCATATCGAATGTTCGAAGTTTATAGGGATTTTTATGATTATTATATCTCCTCTTCGGCAAGCATTATGCGCTAATCGAACACAAATTTCTTATGGGATTGATCCAAATATATGGATCGTACAAGGGCTACCACCGCGATGGAGTCTTTTTAGCTTTCATTTTTTCGTCGACTGGAATCAAAGCCCTATAAAATTTGTTGATAATATATGGCTGACTCGCTTGGTAGAATTTGAAAATGGAGAGTCGCCTAATTCTGTGACAACAAACACATTAGAACTTGCGTTTTCTGCAAGCCAAGATTACGCAGTCTATCAGTCTCTTAAGGCGGTTTTTTCGAAATACGGACATAAGGTGAGAGTGATTCTTTTGCCAGAGATTCCTGTTGGACAAATTAATAATAACACACCATGTTGGACTATTTATGGAGAAGATGTCGTAAAAAAATCTGATTTATATAATTTAAAAAATGCTATTCAGAGATTATCTGGAGGCCCTGTTAGAGTAGGTTATAAAGGCCTGACATATGGAACAAGTGCAATAGAATGCGCATTATCAAATACAGATGCCGCTTTTCCCGGGGATGTTGATGCCATTATCGTAGATAACCTAGGTATGGTAAGGTTTGTTATTGAGTATAAGAAACACACATTAGACGATGCACTCGAAAATCACTTGATTTCAAAATACTATCCGATCCCAGATGGTCGAAAATACCGACGCTTAGATGCTCTGGCATCTCATTATAGGAAATTTCATGATAATGAAATTCCGCTTATCATTTTTTATTACTCTACAAGAAAGCCGGAAATTCGCCTTATGAAGATTAATGAGTTGCGAGCAGATATAGTAACAATCTCTAAAGATACAGGTAACCTAAATATTACAGGGATGAGTTCCCATCAAGTAGGCAATATGGTCATTCAATGGCTGGAGAGAGCATGATGAAACTTCATTTCGAACCTAACCTTGATTATCAGCACGACGCTATTGAGTCGGTCTGCGACTTGTTTCGTGGACAAGAAATTTGCCGAACCGAATTCACCGTTACCCATAACGCCGTGGGTAACCAAAGCGATATGTTCGTGACGAACGATCTTGGCATCGGCAACCGCTTGCAATTGCTTGATGACGAACTTCTCGCCAATCTCGGTGATATTCAGCTCCGCAACGGCCTAAAACCTGCATCTGGTCTTGCCTCTGGTGATTTCACCGTGGAAATGGAAACCGGCACGGGCAAGACCTATGTCTATCTGCGCACGGCTTTCGAACTAAACAAGCGCTACGGCTTTACCAAATTCGTGATTGTTGTGCCTTCCGTGGCAATTAAGGAAGGAACCAACAAAACCCTGGAAATTACCCGTGACCATTTCGAGAGTTTGTATCCTGGAGCTAAGGGCTATGAGTTCTTTCAATACGACTCATCCAAACCCGGAAAAGTGCGTAATTTTGCCACCAGCCCAAATATCCAGATCATGGTAGTGACGGTAGGTGCTATTAACAAAAAGGATGTGAACAACCTTTATAAGGACAGCGAGAAAACTGGCGGTGAGAAGCCTATCGACCTCATTAAAGCCACGCTTCCCATCATCATTGTGGATGAACCGCAAAGCGTCGATGGTGGCTTGCAAGGACAGGGTAAACAGGCGCTCGATGCCATGAACCCGCTTTGCACCCTGCGTTATTCGGCGACCCATGTGGACAAACACAACATGGTTTTCCGTCTTGATGCCGTGGACGCTTACGAACGTAAGCTGGTGAAGCAGATTGAAGTTGCCTCCCTCCAGGTTGATGGTAGCCATAATAAGGCTTATGTGAAACTGCTGGGGGTGAGCAATAAACGCGGCCTCATTTCCGCACAGCTTGAACTGGATGTTCAACGCGGGGCGCATGTCCGCCGTGAGCCAATAACAGTCCTGGACGGTGATGATCTGGAGCAAACCACAGGCCGAGCTATTTACGCAAATTGTCTGGTCGGGGAAATTCGTTGCGAAAAAGGTAATGACTTAGTCGAACTGAAAACACCAGGTGGCGAGCATTGGTTACGGGTCGACCAAGCTATTGGCGATGTGGATGCTGATGCCCTCAAGCGGTTGATGATCCGACGCACGATCAAAGAACACTTAGATAAAGAACTGCGGCTGCGCCCACAGGGAATAAAGGTTCTTAGCCTATTTTTCATCGACGTTGTCGATCATTACCGCCGCTATACCGCCGACGGTGTGCGTGAAAATGGCAAATATGCGCTGATGTTCGAGGAAGAATATCGGCGTCTAGCAGCTCATCCCGACTATCAAAGCCTATTTAATGAAGTGGATTTGAGCGCGGATGCTTCCGAAGTGCATGGTGGCTATTTCTCCATTGATAAAAAAGGCGTCTGGACAGAGACCGCCGATAATAATCAAACTGGCCGTGACAATGCTGAACGGGCTTACAGCCTCATTATGAGAGAAAAGGAAAAACTGCTTAGTTTCGATACCAAGCTCAAGTTTATATTCTCCCATTCAGCGTTGCGCGAAGGTTGGGATAACCCCAATGTCTTCCAGATTTGTGCATTACGGGAGATGGGAACCGAGCGTGAGCGTCGGCAAACTATTGGTCGCGGTTTGCGCCTATGCGTCAACCAGAATGGCGAGCGACTGCGCGGCTTTGACATCAATACCTTGACCGTCATCGCCACTGAGAGTTACGAGGAATTCGCCGAAAACCTACAAAAAGAGATCGAGGCCGATACCGGTATCCGCTTCGGTATCGTAGAAAAACACCAGTTTGCCGCTATTGCTGTGCCAGACGCGACAGGCAAAACCAAGCCGTTAGGTGTAGCACAGTCTGAGGCGCTCTGGAACCATCTAAAAGAAACCGGCTATCTGGATGCAAAGGGCAAGGTTCAGGATGCCTTGCGCAAGGTGCTCAAGGACGGAACGCTAACATTGCCGGAGGCCTTTAGCACACAGCTTCCACAGGTCAAAGAAATCTTGCGCAAGCTTGCCGGAAAACTGGAAATCAAAGATGCCAATGAGCGGAAGCAGGTTAAAACGCGGCAGGCCATCTTACACAGCGAGCAGTTCAAGGCATTGTGGAATCGGATTAAGCACAAGACTACTTACAGAGTGCAATTCGACAATGAAAAATTGCTGAAAGATTGCGCCCAAGCCATCTGGCATTGTCCGCCAATCACAAAAACACGGGTCAATATTCGTAAAGCCGATCTTGCCATTGGCAGGGGTGGAGTCATTGCGGAAGAAACCGCTACGGGCGCATCCATCACGCTGGATGAAAGAGACATCGAGCTACCTGACATCCTGACCGATTTGCAGGACAAGACCCAGCTTACCCGTCGCAGTTTGGTCACGATCCTGAATGATAGCAAGCGACTAAATGACTTTGCTCGTAACCCGCAGCAGTTCATCGAGCTTGCCAGTGAGTCCATCAACCGCACTAAGCGCCTCGCCCTGGTGGACGGTATCAAGTATCAGCGCATCGGTGATGAACATTATTATGCTCAGGAGCTTTTTGAGAAGGAAGAATTAACCGGCTATCTAAAAAATATGCTGGCCGTCGAAAAGTCTGTCCATGAGCATGTCGTCTATGACTCCAGTGGAATTGAGCGCGGTTTCGCCGAACAACTGGAAAAGAACGAATCCGTCAAGGTATATGCCAAGCTGCCAGGCTGGTTTAAGGTTCCAACCCCATTAGGCAGCTACAATCCTGATTGGGCTGTATTGGTGGAGCTGGACGGTGCTGAACGCCTCTATTTTGTCGTGGAAACCAAGGGTAGTCTTTTCAGCGATGATCTACGCGATAAGGAAAGCGCCAAAATCAAATGTGGCGAGGCGCATTTTGAAGCCTTGGCAATCGGCGACAACCCCGCACGTTTTGTTAAGGCGACAAAACTTGAAGATGTGATGGCGCATAACGATAGAATCGGAGGATAGCAAGCCTGGAATGGACATACGGTTTTCGCGATAGCGAAAATGCCCCAAAGAATCAAAAAAACAGTTGAGGACCTAATTGGTGACAACAAACGCCCGGCGCCAGCCTCGAGCGGCGGGTGTTGTGTCACCAAGATTGAAGCATTACGTTTAATGGGGGTTTGCTGTGCAACTGTCCGTGTTTGACCGATTTCAAGCGAGAGACACTACAATTACCAAGTAGGCCGATCAATTTGTAATTCATCATCTTCTGGGTGATCAACCAATTCATTCGAAAAGTGAATCAATGAAATAACAAAGTCATATTGATCTGAAAACAGAACATTTTCTTCGCATTCTTCATCAAACCAAACATCCTCTCTGTGGAAAGTAGAGCCCTTACTCTCCGTAATAAAATTTCTATTAGCAGCCAACGAAGTCAACGGTACTGGCACAGGGGGCCGGTTGGCTGTTTTAATATATTTGCCGGTCTTCCATGCCTTTTTGCTAGAACGTGCCCATAATACGAATCCATCCCGCGATACAACAAGACATGCGCGTCTTAGCGTGTATTGCAACCATCGCAAAACGACTGCTATTAGTGAAACGCCATACCTATCGGCACATACACTAAGATTATCCAATGTGGGTTTCGTGGCATCATCAATCTGCCTACGGTAGTCGTCAAGAGGCATTAACAAGGTGGCCGCAAAGTCGTTGGCTTGGGATTCGATTTGTCCATATTCCGAATCCCAGCGAACCATATCTTGGGAGGAGCACTCAATCCCATCCGGAAAATCTTGCCTATGAACTAAATAGTGGCCAAACTCATGAGCAAGCGTGAAGTTAATTCTGCCAGGCGAAGAAATGTCGGAATTATAAATAATACCCCATCCTTTCTTTCCGGCTGGAGCACGGCATAGAGCACCATCAAATCCATCTAAAGATGCTCCTTTCGTGAGTGTTATAGGGTCATATGGAAAACATTGCTGACTATATTCTTTGGCAATAGCTTTTACATCGACGGGATAGCGATCCGCCCCCAGTACGGCATTGGCTATTTTTGCCCATCCCCTCGAAAAGGTAAAAATTAGCAATAGCTAATATTAAAGGTCGCTACCTTCTTCCACAGACTTACGCCAGAAATCTGGATCGTTATATCGTGCCGCCAAGGCATCGATGTCAACCTTGGCGTTTTCTTCCGTAAATTCAAACTTACCGATCAGATTCACATTTTGCCAGGCGACGGGCGAAGTACCTTTAATGATCTCGATAGCATCCTGGTCGTCGGCTGCCAGTTTTTGCTCATACACCCGCGACAAGATTAGCGTGTTGTAATGAATGATGGCGTTGGCAATAAGCCGGGAACAATCGTTCCAGATTTGCTGCTCTGCTTCGGTTTTTACCCGGAATTTGCCGGCATTGACATAGGAAATCGCTCGTCGCATACGGTGATACGCCTCGCCGCGATTAAGTGCCTTTTGAATGCGCTGCCTGAGTATCGGGTCGTCGATGAAATCAAGGATATGAAGCGACCGACAGATATTGTCCAATTCCCATAGTGCCTTCTTGGTCTGGTTCTGCCGCTTATAACTGGCGAGCTTACGCACGATGGTTGCTTGAGTCACGTCTTTTTGAGCAAGCGAAGCCAGAATGCGCTGGATATTCGGCCACTCCTTGCAGATTAAGGTATCAAAGACCTTACGCGAGGGCTTAATCAGGATATCGCCATAACGGCTCGGGTGCTGGAATCCAACCAGGCTATCGATCTTTTTATGCAGGTCACGATAACGCGGCGAAAATTGGTAGCCGAAGACGCGCAAGGTAAAGAAGTTCACTTGATTGGTGCCATGCGTGTCCGTCGAATGCCTTTCCG
>Ga0208264_1000163_pt1 | contig 30943 bp, 27 predicted proteins | sample LakWasMet31_HOW6_2_FD_183873 | JGI IMG/M metagenome (GOLD analysis project Ga0208264, IMG submission 183873) | Freshwater sediment methanotrophic microbial communities from Lake Washington under simulated oxygen tension - Sediment Metagenome... | ecosystem: Environmental > Aquatic > Freshwater >... | reverse complement strand
TTACCGACAGCTATAAAAAACGCGCCAAACGCTTTGCCCGGCAGCATCCCGAACTCAAGGAGCAATATCGCAAAACCCTGCTGTTGCTGTCTCAAAATCCCCATCATCCATCGCTGCGCTTGCATCCCTTGAAAGGCAAATTGGCTGCCTTGCACTCGGTATCGATCAATATCGGTTATCGAATCACCCTGGAAATGCTGATCACCGAAAAGGAAATCATTTTGATCAATGTCGGCAGCCATGATGAGGTTTATCAAACATGACCTCCCCCGCAGAATCAGTTATGATCAGCTTTTTTTCCAGCGCAAAATCCAACATGGCCGAAACGATCAAAACAACGCACCCCGGCGGTTGCCCGCACGATTGTCCCGATACCTGCGCGATGGTCTTCGAGGTGACCGACGGCAAGCTAATTGGCGTCAAAGGCAACCCCGATCACCCGATGACGCGGGGCGGGCTCTGCGTCAAGTTGAAGGATTACGAAAAACGCCATTATCATCCGGACCGCCTCTTGTATCCGATGCGCCGCAACGGCCCGAAAGGCAGCGGGCAATTCACGCGGATCAGCTGGGATGAAGCGCTGGATGAAATCGTCAGCCGCTGGCAGGCGATCATCGCCGAACATGGCCCGCAGGCGATCGTGCCTTACAGTTATCTCGGCAATCAGGGGCTGGTGCATGGGCTGAACGGCGGCGATGCGTTCTTCAACCGCATGGGCGCTACGGTGACCGAGCGCACCTTTTGCGGCGAAGGATCGAGCACCGCCTGGCTGTTGACGGTGGGGCCGACCGCCGGGGTCGATCCGGAAAGCTTCATCCATGCCAAATACATCATCATCTGGGCCTGCAATTCGGTCAGCACCAATCTGCATCACTGGCATATCGTCAAGGAAGCGCAGAAGAAAGGCGCCAAGGTCGTCGTGATCGACTCCTATGCTTCCCGCACGGCCAAGGAAGCCGACTGGCATCTCGCGCCGAAGCCGGGTACGGACGGCGCGCTGGCGATGGCGATGATCCATACGATCATCGAAGAGGGGTTGATCGATCAGGATTATGTCGATCGCCACACGATCGGTTTTGCGGAGCTGGCGGAACGGGCGAAATCGCGGACACCGGAATGGGCGGCCGAAATCACCGGCATCCCGGCCGACGATATCCGCGAGCTGGCCCGCGAATATGCGGTCACGCAACCCGCCGCGATCCGTATCGGCGTTGCGCTGGAACGGCATCACGGCGGTGGCCAGACCATTCGCGCGGTTTCCTGTCTGCCAGCCTTGACCGGCGCCTGGCGTCATGTCGGCGGCGGCATCCTGCAATTTCCGGTGTGGGAGCACCCTTATAAATTCGATGTGCTTTGCCGGCCGGATTTGATCCCGGAAGGCACGCGCGTGATCAATGCCTTGCAGATCGGCCGCGCCCTGACCGACGAGCCGCCCGCAGGCCCGCCGATCAAATCGATTATATGCTGGAACGCGAACCCGGTCACCCAGGCACCGGAAACCGACAAGATTGTCGAAGGCTTGAAGAACGAGGATCTGTTTCTGGTTGCGGCGGAACACTTCATCTCCGACACCGCCTTGTATGCCGATATCCTGCTGCCGGCGTCGATGGGCGCGGAGATGGAAGACATCATCCTGTCCTGGGGCCATCTGTATCTGACTTACAATGCCAAATGCGTCGAGTCGCCCGGCGAGGCGATCCCGAACAACGAGATTTTCCGGCGTCTGGCCGCGAGGTTCGGCTTCAATGAAGATAATTTCCGTTGGTCGGATGCCGAATGCCTGGAGCATTATATCGACTGGGATGCGCTCGCGTGCCGGGGCATCGATCTGGACTACTTGCGTCAACACGGTTTCGCGCGTTTAAACGTTGGCACCAAGGATGATCGGGCGCCGCATAAGGAAGGCAATTTCCCGACGCCGTCCGGCAAATGCCAGTTCATCGCCGAGGGTGCCACCAATTTTGTACCGGGACCTTTCCGCCAAATGTACGAGGGCTTTCAACCGGGCGAAGCGCTGGACCCGTTGCCGGATTATGTGCCTCCCCGGGAAACGGCGACCACGAATCCCGATCTGGCCAAACGCTATCCGTTGAATATCGTGTCGCCGAAGAGCCACGGTTTCCTGAATTCCTGTTATGCGAACATGGAAAACAAAATTCAGGGGCAGGGCGAGCAATTCGTGCTGATCAATGCGGTTGACGCCGATCAGCGCGGGATTAGCCACGGCGATAAGGTCAGGGTCTTTAACGGGCGGGGCGCTTTTGCGGGCGTTGCCAAAATCACCGAGGATGTGAAACCGGGATTGATCGTTGCGACGTTGGGGTACTGGCGGCAATTGAACAATGGAACGGTGAACTGCATCAGTTCGGCGGAACTGGTCAATATGGGCAATGCGCCGTCGTTTTCGGATAATCTGGTTCAAGTGGAAGCACTGCAATGAAAACTTGACGCGACGGCTGCATCATTCCCGATCAACGACGAAATTCATTGCCTTCAGCGGTTTTATTTTTATCGAGGTTGACTCCGGTTAATGAGTAAAGAAGTTTGGGTAAAGTTAAGCCCCAAAGAGTAGCCAAACCTGCCCGTTCGTTTGCATTGCCTATCTCAAAAATGACGGCCGCTGACCGACACTCAATTGCTGAAAGTGCCAGCAGCATTGACCGCGTGATAGAATGATCTTACCTGACGTAGCGAGTGTTCATCTGTCAGGCAGGTCGGAAATAATACTAATAATGAGTTAAGGGGATCTTTATGAAAATGCAAACTGTATTGGCAACTGTTGTCTTCGCGGGAATGGCAAGCGTCAGTTCCCTAACTTACGCGGAAGGCGAGCTGGATAATTTCTGGTTTAATACGCGGATTAAAACGACGATAAAAAAGAATCATGGTGCTGAGATTTCGGGTGGCTTCCCTCCCTCCTCGGCCGTCTTCAATAAAAATCCCATTCAATTCGATAGCGGTAAAGACAATTGCTACTCAGCCTTGAAATGGCAAGGTGAACATACTCGGCGATATTCCCTGATTGCTATTTGTAAAGATAGCGCGGGTGACTTTAAAAATTACACCTCCCCAGATGAGGACGTCCAAAGTGTCGAATACGACGATGGCAGTATTCTTTTTATAGCGCCTTCGGTAAACCCAGGAAGCGGATTCACGTTGCCACAAGCAGGGCAGCTTGCCGATTCTGCTACTAAAGGCATTAGCTTTGGCGGTTCCTTCTATTTCAAGACAAGTCTGACAAATGCTGGAGACGTTAAAACGGTGAAGCTGCTGACACCTGTTGATGGTAGCACTATTTATTTTGAGCAATTATCGGGCCCGGCGCCAATCATCGGTACCTCCGGTCCAGGTCTCACGATGAAGCTGGTGGATCCTGATCAAGTTCCACAGGGAGCTAAAGACTGTCTTGCCAGTGTGCTCGGTACGGGTCCTCAATTCTCTAAGTGCGAGCATCCCAGCACTTAATCAAAGGGGATACCACTCTAAACTTTTCGCTGCTATTGATGCTGGAGTTTATAGATGACTTCAATATAAGATGGATTACGTGCAAGGCGAAATAGCTACACCTATCTCAAGGCATTGAATCACGGCCGTACGGAGGATCAGTTGTAAGGCGGATTCGCCGTCATCGAAGTTAACCAATCAGAACCTCACCGGGGTCTATTTGAGCGAAATTTTTCTTTTCTGTTTTATTCATATTTTTCAGAGTTTAAACCGGTTCGGCGTGCAGCCTGACACCCAACGCCTTGCAGACTTTGGATATCGTGTCAAAACGCGGGTGCGCGTTGGGGCGAAGCGCCTTATAGAGCGCTTCACGTGTCATTCCGGCCGCACGGGCAATTTCCGTCATGCCGCGTGCGCGCGCGATATCGCCGAGCGCTGCCGCCAAAAGCGCGGAATCATCTTCGGCGATGATCGCGGTCAAATATTCGGCAATCGCTTGTTCGCTATCCAAATAACGAGAAGCATCAAACTCGGGCAAATCGGCAATACTAATTTTTTCGGTCATGTTTCAGTCCTCCAATTTAGTGGCCAATTGTTTGGCCTTGGCAATATCGGCGGCTTGCGATGATTTATCGCCGCCGCCCAGCATCACGATCATTACCGCGCCGCGTTGCACATAGTACATGCGCCAACCAGGACCGAAATGCTCGCGCATTTCAAAGACGCCGTCGCCAACGGGCCCTATATCGCCTAAGTTACCAAGTTGAGCTTTTCTCAATCTGGCGACTAGGCGGCGTTGCGTCATGCCATCACTGAGCCCGGAGAGCCAGTGGTCAAACTGCGGCAAAGTTTTTAACGTGATCATGGATAATAACTGTAATCGTTCGATTACACCTTGTCAATTTGGTTTTTTGCTATTGGCTTTGCTATACCCGCTTACCGTTACATCAAACGTAGGGAATGTGGTGTAATAAGCCAGCGCACGGGCCTTGGGCTCGCCGCCAAACGGCGATATTCCTCAGGTTCCGACAACCCATCAATAGCGCTTGCCGCAATAGGGCGCCGGTGACTTGACCAACGGTAGTCTTCCGGCTTAGTCACCATGCCTGCCCGCACTGGATTAAGATCGATATAGCGTATATAGGTCAACAGATAACGCACATAGCGGCGGCCGACCGATTGCATTAAACCGGAAACATCGGAGGAGGTTTCGCCTAATGCTAACAGGTAAACGTGGTTGGTTATCAGGATAAAGGCATAAAGCCGGCAAGCCCATTGCCCTACGGTATTCGACAAGCTCAGGACGAACGACAAGCTGTTGATTCCGTTTGTGTGGTCCGCAACGAGAGAAAACGTAGCCCGTATGAAGCAACGCGGAATACGGGGTATCGATGCCGCAAACAGTCAAAACGGATTCCGCCCCCATTCGAAGTCCTGTCATTCTCAAGCGCATAGAGCAGGCCGCCGATTGATCGTAGTTCCGCGGTTTCAGCCTCGATACAGGTTATCGCACAACCTAAGTCCGTGGCTTCGATTACCCCGGATTCCGCAAGCTGCATCCGAGCTACTCGTTAAACCCCAATTTACCCCGATTCGCCGTATTGTCCCGTTTCCTCGCTGATTCCGACGGTCCAGTCTTCGGTAAGCAGGCCAAGGCGAACGTAACGATGCAAGGAAGAATATTGCCAATCGGCGGCGCGGCGCGTCAAGCCGTGTTTGACCGGAGATTGTAGTGGATATAATCGACGTGCCGGTTTAAGTCGTCATCGTCGCGTATCGTATGTTCCCAAAATCGCCGCTGCCATAAACGATATTCGCCACGACTGTCGCGGGACAACGGAATTCCGGATGCGCGAAGCCCGTGTGTAAAGCGGGATTTGATCGCCCGCCAGCGCCCCGAATAATCCGCGTCGCCAGCGGGCAATGTCCAGATGGCGTGCAGATGATCCGGCAGGATCACGATCGCGTCGATGGTAAAGGGCCGTTCCGCCCGCACCGAGCGAAATGCGTCCCGTAACAGGCCAACATGGCGAACCAGCCTATCCGAAGATCGGTCGCGCAAAGTCACCGTAAAGAAATACGTCCCGCCCGCGACCCGATTGCGTCGATAATGCACCATGCCGTTTCAAGAAATAAAATCGTAGCCCCTATGAAGCAACACGGAATACGGGACACCGAAGCCGCAAACAGTCATGACCGATTCCACACCCGGTTGAAGTCGCATCATTGGCAAGCGGATAAGTCATGATGTCGATTGATCGGAATCCGATATGTTAAACCTCGATGCAGTTTATTGAACATCCAAATTTCGTGCCTTCGAACCCCGGATTCCGCAAGCTCCATCTAGGCTACTCGCTGCCCGGATAATTTTGCATAGGTACTTAATATCCTTAACTTTGTTTGGCAGCCCAAGCGGGGCAATTCTTGTGCGCCACTGCAAAATGGCTTCGGTTTCATCCTGAAATTTAGTCCGTAGGGTAGGGCGATTGCATTTGACTTTTGCATTTATCGGATAATCAATCACATAGATCACAAACAGGAATCATTCTTGATGCTTAACCCATTGTAAAAAATGGACTTTTTTCTTTCATGCGATTGCCTTGGGTATTGTGACGCATCTCGGTCAACGCATTCATGGCTTTCAGAGGTGAGAAATTCAACAACCTGTTAAGTTTATAGGATTGAGTAAAGCCGGAGGATTTCCCTTTCCTTTATTGGTTAATTTACCAAAAGTTTTTATCATTACTCAGACGATAGGGGATTAGTTAAAAACTTTATAATTTCATTCCTCCTTTTCTCTGATGGATGGTTGTAATCATCTTGCCAATCGTGTATCAAACTTGAGTGTGCACAATGAGGAATTTCCACTAGCTGGCCATTTTTATCTTTATACGTGTATTCAGCCTTGGTAATTTGGTGACCTAAAAATCCAGAACCCAACTCACGCGCAAGATATTCATATTTCTCAATGGGAGATATTGTGTCCAAACCAAAACGAGTAACGTAGGTTTTTGCCGGAGGCAATTTAGATGGATACTTAACTTGATTAAGCCTTTCTTTCGCTATCTTCCATTCTGAGCTTGAAATAACCAGCTCTTCTTTATCTCCAAAACCAAACTTTGTCTTTATAGGCAATGTAGGTTGAGCTAGTACAATTCCTGTTATCCTCTCATTATCCAGCAATGCCAGCGGCAATGCTCCGGTTAAACAATTGCCTATAATGCCGATATTTTGATTAGAATGACGGATCTCAACTTCCTTTACAAACTTACGTAACCACTGGGTTACTAACATACTGTTATTTAGTTTATCTTGCTGTTCCCATTCACTTTTCAAGGTATAGTTAAAAAAGCCATGTAAAAAGCTAATTCCATTGCCATCTTCCTTGCCCATTAATAACGGAACATAAACAGTAAAGTGCTGTGCTAAGGCTTTTACGTAGTCGATGGTTTTTGCGTCAAGACCCAAAATTTCGTGCAACAAAATCACCGGAGGCTTGTTCTTACCATCACCGCAGACCAAATAAGAATGGTTAAGCTCAAATATATCGTTAAATTTTGGAAATTCATTTTTCTTTAAGTCTTGTTGGGTAAGCGTCATTGGCTTACTCCAGGTGCAAACATCAGTCCCCTTCTGACTATTATCATTCTTCTCGGGAGCAACACAACATCCGTTGAGCAAATAAGCCAATAGAAAATTCATAAGTATTTTTTTCATGGCTTTTCCTCTTGGGCATTGATGCTATCAATTTTGGATGCGCTTTCCTGATTTTTAATTGAAGATACAAGTTTTGTCTTTGTAAAATTCAGTAAAAAATTAATGGTGTATTCGCGTTTTTCCATAAGTTGGCTATTTTCCAATGTCGATTCATTCCAACAATTTTCGCCATTGGGAGAGGCGGTTTCTCGTAAATCACTGTGTGCGCCGACTGGCGGCGTCATTGAGTCATAAACTTTACTGGCATCATAGGAATAAAAATTTTCTTGATGAACTGATAATTCACCATCTTTCATATCACCTGCAACATAATCTTTATTATTAAGTTGAGACGAACTGAATTTACAGAATGTGTCTGCATCGATATTTATTGCTTTGCCAAACCCTTGATAATCACCAAAAGATTCACTTACATCATAGTCTGCCAAACCCCATAGATTGATGCCTTTCCATCGTCCATCCGTCAAATTATTTACGCCGGTTTTTCCTAGGCCGGGACGATTAAGTCGATATAACCCTTGTTCATTTTCAGCGCGAAGATAAGTAAATGGGAGTTTTTCCCAGCCATGAGTAGTGTTATTAAAAATACGTGTTAACTTAATTGGAATGAAAAAATCAATGGTATTAATTGCGCCTTTTAAAAATAATTCTAACTCGGAATCATTCTTAGAACTTGATATAGATTCATACAAGCCATCTAAAGTATTTTTTTGAATGTGATACCAAAAATCGAAAGGGATATTGATAACTGATGATCCTGCATATCCTAGCAAACTATACGCCACGCCAAAACCTAAACTTCCAGCACCAACGCCCGCTTCGAATAATGGCTTTATCGGAGGAGATGTAAGTAACTTGCCGAGTGGATTTAATTTATCGTGGTTTTGGGTAACTTCATTTATCACTGATTGATAGTATTGGCTAAGCTGTGCATTGAGTATTGTATCCCTTATGCCGTACAGTGCTCCATTTGCATAATCAGAATTGCTATAGACAATCGCTTTCCGTGGAATGAATTTAAGTGTTTCTGTGGGTGCTGAAATTATGCTTTCAACTGGATAAGACAATTCGCCCGGACTAAATGCAGGGTTGAATAAAACTAATGAATCAATAGGGAAATGATTTTTTTGTTTATTGTACCAAGCATTCAACAAAGAAGGTTGATGAGTTCTAAAGGTCTTAAAAAGTTCTCCAAAAGGTCGAAGGTGCCCCGTCAGTGGAGACAAAGACAAACATTCAAAATACTTGGTATGTTCATCGTCTTTCTTGGTAATCCCATCGTCTTTAGGCTTTATTTTGTCAACACAACTTTTGTTGGTGTATTTTTTATCAGCTAACTCAGAGGCAAGTCCATCTAACATCCAACGCCTTAAAGCCTCCATTCCGGCCATAGCCACTAATTTTGCACCATAACTATGGCCTGCCAAATGCAATTTAGTTTGAGATAAAGAAACGCAGTCGTCATCGGCAGGATCAAACGGATCTGGTATGTTACAACTTTCTCTTAAAGTAGGCTTATCTTTATTTTTTTTCTGGATTAATTTGTAAATTAGTGCCGACACAGGTAAATCTTCACCCATAGTAAAATCGTCATCTACAATTAAATTACTACCCAGGTAGCCATAAGGTGTTTCTGACCAATCTTGTTTTAGATAGTAGTTCGGGTTATTTGCGCCAAGTGCATTTTGGGCTGCATTAATACTTTGTTTCCAAGCAGTTAAAATGTGTAATGGAGCTTTATCAATGATACTAGTTATTGGCTCTACAGATGAATCTATGCCGAAAGGCAACACAGCCTTGATCAAATCAGTAGTTGGGCGAGTAGTCGATGTCCAGGTGACGAAAATAAAATATGGCTGGAATTTATTGTCATTTTTTTGTTTTTTCATTAAAGCATCAACTCGCTCCATATAACTATGATAATTAGCTATAGCTACGGGCAAGGTGTAATTCCATCCATGGGAAACAATAAAAATATCACTGATAGAGGGGTTTTTTTGAGCGCTTTTACGCCATTTCATTTCAGTCAGCAAATCTTCAATCGGATGAGTTAATAACCGATGCTCGCCGTTGTAAATGGCAAAGCTATAATTGTGACCGCGAATAACATAAGAGTTTTCTTTGTGCGGCATATATTGGTGATTTTCAGCAACATGGTCTTTAGCACAACCACCAAGCAAAGAAAACCCCAAAATAAAACAAGATAATTTTACGAATTTATAGTTATATTTCATGCGTGCATTTCTTTTTATATTTAGTAACTACATGTTTGGTTGTGTTATTAAGTAGTTTTGATTAATAAGTACATATGAAAAAATACCTCGGTATTTGCCAATCCTCTAAACTTAAGCGAAATCCCTGCGCAAGGCGCTAAATTCATAAGTGCCTATGCAAAATTTCGTAGGTATTTTTTTGGGAGGCTTCCATGGTGTTTTTATTAAAAATCAAAATTTTATGCAAGATTTTCTGTCCGGATGATTTTGCATAGGTACTTAAAATAAACTCGGCTCTACTGATTTTGCGCGGATGCCTCGCTTTTTTCCAAAGCAGCGTTTTGCGCCCCCTCCATAAAAATTCTTCGGAAATTTTCTTGCATGTCGGGATCTCTAGCCAGATTTTCAGCGGCTTTGCCGGTGGCGAAAACCTGGTTGTAACCGAAGCGCACGAGGTCAAACGATTGTTCGAGTACGCTTCTTTCCTTGGTAGGCGCAAAGTCCTTTACGTCGGCCTCGTTGACATAAGCAAAGAATGAAGGGATTTTCAGAAGGTATTTGGCTTCGGAGGGGCAACCGTCGCTGGTCGAATTGGTCGCTCTTTCTTTGAGAATGAAGGGGACGTGAGCGAATTCCTTACGGTTGAAACCGGCGTCCAGTTTATTCGGAAACATATCGCTGCCGGTCCAGGTTGCCTTGAATCCGAATGTAGTGTCGGATGTGAAAATAAAATGCTTGGATTGACTTGGCTCTTTGTCGGTGTTGATAGCTGCATGCTCGATGGGGTATTCGGCGTCGTCAAAAGAAAGCAGTTTGAACAAAGGCCATTTTTCATAATTCGGTGCTTTGGGGCGGTCGTTCAAGCAGATAATGGTGCCGTCTTTATATTGCTGCTCGGGAGTTTGTGGCAGTGGAGAAGGGCATTGTGTGGGTTTTCCTGCGCCACTGGAGCGAAAACTGCAATCGGTCAAATCGGTTGCCGCCTGGCCTCCCGTAAAAAAAGTGGAAACGCCAAACAGCAAGCGTTTGGCCGGGTCGTATGATGCGTTAAAGCCTGCCGCTACGTTCGGTTTTTGCCCGCCGGCAAACATCGGCGTCATCACCTTTTCGTCTCGTGTAATGCCGACCCGAACGCTTGGCGGACTGCGGTCGACATTCAACCCGACCGTACTGTGGGCGTACATATTCAAACTTTTGTGAAAACCGCACCCGGAGATGATCGCAGCCAAAGAAACGCTAAAAATGAACTGGGCTGAATGATTCATGGTTTTTCCCATTTGTCCGAAGAGTAAGGAGGGGTTGGATATTCGCCGATTTTGAACGTCATAAAATCGGCGCTTAATTTTTTTATCTGAATGGCCGCATCCGGTTGCAGCAGGTCTAGCCGATGCCGTCGGCTCCAGCCGGTTTGAAAATAACTGTCATCCTGGCCAATGCCGGTTGCAAGCCCAAATGTTTCCAAACCGCGAATCAACGCAACTTGTCCATTGTGTGTGCTTTGGGCTTGCATCGATAAATGGCCGATGCCCCAAAGATGATCGGTGCCGGTGGTTTGGTCGTAATAATGAAGTGCGCAGCCTGAGAGTAGAGAAGCAGTCCCAAGTACTGAAGTTGTAAGAGTAAGACTTAATTTAGCGACAATCAGAAGGTAGTTTGAAATCATGATTTATTCATTTCACAATGACACAATGATGGTGTCAACTATTTCACCTAGTAGAGAACGAGTGTAATGAAAAGGTTAACTGGTAACATGAATGTACTCACTTAACAGATAGAATTAATGCAACTACGCTCTCTAAGTTTATGGATGTATCAGCTACCATGTTTACCTCTTTGAAAAGTTATCTGGATGATTTATATAATTCCATGGAAATTAGTTATCTGGTTTTTTCATGTATTTATTGCGCAATCACATTCTGAAAAAACAGAAGCCAAATAGGTCAGCAAGCTTGTATGCCAAGCATTTTCGATGTTTCAATATGGCAATGTGTTCTGTGTTAGCTCGCTCTTATAAAGTCCCATCGTCGAGAAACCTAAAAAATCAATAATCTAAAGGTGTCAACGGTGCTATCAAACCGCCTGCCAGGATACGTTCAATCGCATCCCGGATATGTACTTGGCTGTTGTCAAAACTCCCATGATTGCTACCTATGAGTCGTGTCCCTGTGCTGACCTGTTTGTCCTTGAGGACAGTCAATGTCCCTTGGGCCATTGTTCCATAGAACTTTCGCCATTCCTTTACATCCCCGAGGATAGCGGGATCCTTATTCCATAATTCATCGATGGGCTCATTGGATGAAAATGCTTTCTCCATTCCCAGAAGCGGGGTTTTGTGGACGTGTTCCAGGGCGCGGCTGACGAGGTAGAGGAGGGACTTGCGGTAAGGGCCTACGGTGTCGTCCAATTCCAGGCTGTCAGAAAGCGTGTGAATTTTGAATTGGGCGCTGGCCAGGTTGCCATTATCCAAGGCAGTCCGGTAATGGCGGAGAGCAAAAGCCAAGTCGCAGGCCGGGGCGAACAGGGTGCAGCTTGCCGTATTGAGTTGCCGATTCGCGAGCTCGCTGAGAAGCCGTCCGGTCACGAAAGAGCCTGCCGAGTGGCCGATTATGTGCACTTTCAGCTTGCCGCCGGAGGCATCGGCCAGTGCATTGATTTGTTTTCCTAGCGCGCTTAACCCGCCTCCCGTGTCTGCCGAATGCTCCACATTCTCCTTCATCTCCGACCACAGACCGCGTGCAGAGATATACCGGCAAGCCGACTCCAACGCGCGGTCGCTGGCTTCGATGAAGGCATCGCCAAGACCCTGCTGTGGAAGGCCTGCCGCGCCGAAGATGCCTTTTAAGGCGTCTTCGAGCATGTTCGCCAGAATCTCGCTCCAACCGCTTTCCCAGGTAACGAACAGCGGATAAATCCCATTATTTTTGAAATTAGGACCTAGCACTCTAATGCGCTGGATGGAGTCCGCTTCCGAGTTCAGTCCCCCATGGGCATAGATCGCCAGCCGCCATTTGCCATCACCCGCCTGCTTTTTGAACCATTTCAGCGGCTGCTCATAGCCCAAATATTTGACTGCATCAGCGGCATCTTCCAATTGCGGCAGCTGGTTGATAATCAGGCCGTTATTGCCCGTGACCAAGGTGTGCTGGTAGGCTTTGTCCGTCTTCCAGACATCGGTGCGTTTGGCCAGTGAATTGGAGGCACGGCCAAGCCTTAGAATGGAAATAGCGGCGGGAAGATTGCCGCGACAAAGGAGGCCTGCGCGGGTGGGTTTTTGGGTTTCAGTATGCAGCACTGGCGCCCCTCATCGATACGGCCCTGGCATCACTGCCATATTTACCCCAACCCTCGTAGGTGAGGACGGCTAAACCAAAGCCGGTGCAAGCGCCTTCTGCATTTTGGTCAAGAATCATCTCGTTCTTCAGGTATGCGGGCAATAATTCGCCGATCGCTTGTTCGCTGGGATACACCGGCGGAAGATTGCCTAAGGGCGCTTGGTAAACGAGATCGCGCAAATCCAGACGATCCTGCCGCGCATCCAGTACCAGCTTATTTTTACCAAAAGTTGTGGTTTTTGTCGGCATCGCAGAGTTCCGTAAACCCAATCCCCAACATCCCGAACGGTGTTAGCTTGATTTAGCCTTAGTTTACTGACTCTGTTGTTTTAAGTTGTGAGCAAAGTGTGATGGTTTTGTTAGCATTAGCCGAAAGTTTCTCAATTGCCTCGGCTCTCGGCGGCGTGAAGAAATGTACGATGCGTTTCCTTCGTCAGTTCCATCACCCTAAAAAGAACTGTTGACGAAAAATATGATCGGGGTATCGTGTAAATTTACCCTTCACCTATATGATTGGGTTGGCGGATCTATGACCTCGAAAAAAGTAAACATCACAGAAGCCGAATTATCCCAAGCCTGCGATTATATTGCCCAACAGTTCGCTGCCCATAGTTGGTGGCCTACTGAGCAACCGGGCGAAGCCAAACGGGAGTTCGATTTAATGAAAGGCAGCGCGACCGCGTTGAATGTCTGGTGCGAGAGATGGCTGGATGCCGGGCAATGTAAAAAGCTGGAAAAAGCGCTGCGGGCCTGAGTTTTCAAAAATTTAAAATAGTGTTCACAAGGAGGTCGCAAGCAACACCGAAATTTTAAATTAGGAAAGCTCTGAACAAGTTTATTCCGTTCATGGTTAGACAAGCTCACCACGAACGGAATCAACAGCTTACCGTTCGTCCCGAGCCTGTTGAAGGACTTAATCAGAGCACCCTTAGACGGGCATACCCTAATGTCTCGGCATGTTTCCCTCTTATTATTAGGATATAACTCTATGAAAAATAAAATTTTTATTGTCTTGTTGTTGCTGGCTGGCGGTACTTCCGCCTTAGCCGATGTGATCGGCTCCGTCGATACCGAATTTAAACTCATTGGCCCCGATAATAAGATTGTCATTGAAGCATTTGACGATCCGGAGGTGAATGGGGTGACCTGTTATATCAGTCGCGCAAAAACCGGGGGAGTTTCCGGGGCCGTCGGCGTCGCGGAAGACACTTCCGATGCTTCCTTGTCCTGCCATCAAACCGGACCGGTGAATCTTGATCCGAAAATTAAAACAGGCGACCGCGATGGCGAGGATGTCTTTAAAAAACGCACCTCGCTGGTTTTCAAGTCGATGCAGGTGGTCAGGTTCTATGATAAAAATCACAACACTTTGGTTTACATGGTCTATAGCGACCGAGTCTTAAAAGGCTCGCCGAAAAACAGTATTTCCGCCGTGCCGATCCAGTCTTGGCGTTAAGGGAATTGCGGCGGCAGCCGGGAGCTTAATGGGATGCGCGAGGCGTTGCTGTATCGGGGGAGGGCGGGATTGTCGTTACGTAAGCGGTACTCAGACTGCGCCTGCTATCGAATTTTTCGCCTGGAGTTAATTCGTTAGTTGACGGGAGGATGGCAAGGCATGGTGTTATGTTGGATGCCGTCTGAGTCCAGTTCCCTTGTGCATTTAGGATCAATGCCTTTGCTTAACGTTCACGGCCACAGCTATTTTCAGAGGTTAGATGAAAGGCTGGTCTATATTATAGGATCGATTCTTAAGGATGGGCTCAGGCTCTTCTGTCGCCGTTCTCCTGTCAATACCTTAGTCACGATACCTGCCGCCGCGGCTTTGCCGGTTTTACTCCCTGCGTTTAATGACAAAGTCGCTCATCGGCATCAGACTTAATGCGGGGGTTTTATCAGCAGACTTGCTGCGCCCGCCATCATTGCCGGTTGCTATGCAGTGGTTACGAAAAACCGTAAGCTCTTTATTCGCGATTTCTTTGCTGCTGAATGGCCCAAAGTTGCCTTCCCGGGCAGAAAAGAACCATTCGGTTCTTCCTGTTTTCGGGTTAAGCTGATTATAAATTCTTTCAGATCTAAACACTTGAATTCCCCATTGTCTGGAAATAGATCAAACTATGAACAAACAAAGCCGCCCAACAAGGCAGTTTGTTGTAAAACGCAACCTATGCAACTAAGGCTGAAAAACAGATCTGTTTTTTGCCTAATTCCTTATGGAAAGTTGCATTGAATTAATTATAGGATGCTGACAAATATAGCAGAATATTCTCTTCAAAATTACTCTTTAAAAATCGTAGCCGATGGGAAGCATAGTTATGTATGGGGTGGCTTTCCTTGGATAACTCAATCCAGGAGTAAGCAATTAAAAAATTAGCCATATTTGTCCTACCATGCAATCACTTCATCTAACACCTTCGCCGTTTCTTTGTGGTTATGGTTTAACAAGTTCATGCTTGATACAAGGGGGCAAATGCTGATAGCTCAAAATTTGGGTAACGGTATGTGGTGTTCGCACCTGCTAAACTAAACGGCATCTCCCAACCCGGTGACGGATAATGAAAGACTCCCATTCAACTAAAGCAATCCTCTATGCCTTTGTCGCCAATCTTGGCATTGCCGCCGCGAAGTCCGGAGCGGCTGTCTGGACCGGCTCGGGTTCTTTGCTGGCCGAAGCGATACACTCTTTTGCCGATTGCGGCAATCAGGTGCTGTTGCTGGTCGGCATGAGGCGCTCGGAAAAAGAGGCGACGCGTAAACATCCGATGGGATTCGGACGCGAATCCTATATCTGGTCCATGATGGTGGCGATCATCCTGTTTTCGATTTATGAAGGCTGGTCGCGCTATACCAATCCGCATGAGGTCGAAAACGGAGGGATCGCCTTGTTCATTCTGCTGATTGCGATTGGCCTGGAAACTTTTTCCCTGAAAGGCGCCTTGGCGGCGATGGCGGCGGAAAAAGGCGAGCGTTCATTGTGGCAATGGTTTCTGGAAACGCACTCGTCCGAACTGATGGTGGTGACAGGGGAAGATATAGCGGCGCTCGCAGGGCTGGTCATCGCCCTAGTGATGCTGGGCCTGACGATGATCACCGGCAACACCGCCTATGACGCGGCCGGTTCGATGCTGATCGGCTTGTTACTGGTTGTGGTCGCAGGCGTCGTCGGCAGGGAAGTACATTCCCTGCTGATCGGCGAAGCGGTCGAAGAGGTTCAGGATAACGTTGAACAGTATCTCAACAATCAATCCTGTGTGCGGCGAGTGCTCAATCTATGGGCGATCAATCACGGCAATGCGGTTATGCTGACCATTAAAGCCGAACTCAGTCCCAACATGATTGTCAGTGAGGCGGTTCAACAAATCAACCGCATGGAACAAGAGATCAAGCAAAATCATTCCCGTGTCCGTTGGATATTTTTTGAGATTGATGATGCGGATTAAGGTAGTGCATTTCCGTTGGTCGCAGGCATTCGTGAAGTTTGGAGTACCGTTTATTATTTTCCAGCACCCTGTATTCTTATCAATTCAAAGTGAGCGGCCTCAATCAGGCAGAGAGGTAATGCGGGAAAGGGGATTAGGCTATGAGCCGATTTTTAATCGATCGGATCGAACCGACGGCGGCTCCGTCCGGTCTCATCAAACACGCAATCGGCTTGAGATAGCTGCGGTAAATTGTCCTCGTTCAGGCCAGCCACGCGTCTAGCTTCGGGCTGTTTTTCTGGATGAGACGGTAGGATTGGCCTCTTTCTATAAGGGCGACACGACTATTGATTGGAGGGGAAGTCAGATGAAATCAAGTGTTGGAAGATGGGCTGTATTTGTTCTGCTGAGTATTCTTACGGTCGGTTGCTCGAGCATACGTGCGAGGACTGATATTCTTGACGATAAGGGATGGACGATCTATCCCGGCGTTCAGCAAGATGTACAAGAAATGGGGAAGCTGGCAAGAGGCGAGCCTCTGAAATCTTCCGGCGACGAACGTTCGAAACAAGGTTGGATCAAGGGAATGATAGCCACCCTCCTTGTGTTAGACCTGCCTTTCTCTACCGTTTTCGATACGGTCGTAGCGCCCTATGATCTGTATCGCATTTACAATCCGCAGGAATTCGAAGACGTCTGCGTATCGCCGTGCCCCAAGTCGGATCAGACGGAGGAAGAGTAGATGCCAGCGTGCAAGTCAGGCTTTGATTGCATAGATGGATTGATAAAAGTTTGGCGTGTTTTTGGAGCTCACAGGCTCGGCCCGCTTCAGAGTCGGCGGCTTCAATGCATTATTCTATAACGCCTCGAAGCCGCCCATGGAGATTTAAATGAACTACTTACAGATACTCTTCATATCATGGACGATCAGCCTAAACGCCTGTTCCAGTGTGTATTACAGCGGCCTGGAAAAAATAGGAATCCCCAAGCGAGAAGTGATGGTCTATCGGGTTGAAAAGGCGCGCGATACCCAGCAGGAAACGAAAGAACAATTCAAATCTGCATTGGAACAGTTTACCGCTGTCACCCATTTCAAGGGCGGTGATCTGGAGGCGATTTATAACAAGCTGAACCGCGAGTATGAGGCCAGTGTTGATAAAGCGGATGAGGTCAAGCAACGGATCAGGGATATCGAGGACGTATCGGAGGCTTTATTTAGTGAATGGGAAAATGAAATAACCCAATACAGCAATGCTTCTCTCAAGCGCAGCAGTCAAAATAAGCTCAACGAAACAAAAATCCAATATCAACAATTGATTAGGGTCATGAAGGGCGCCGAATCAAAAATCAATCCTATTCTGGTGGTTTTCAAAGATCAAGTGATGTTTATGAAGCATAATCTTAACGCCCAAGCCATTGCCTCTCTGAAAACTGAATTGGGCTCAATAAAAACTGATGTTTCAAACCTGATTGCTGCTATGGAAAAGTCCATTAATGAAGCCAATGCCTTTATCAAAACGATGGGAAAGTAATCCCCCCCATTTTTTGATACCGTGACTTGAAGCGCTCTCAACTCACTTTTTTAGATTCAATGGGGAGTAGTGCCGCCTAATAGTTGGTTCAAAAAGGTTACCCTATTTATATATGTGAACCTTCTCATGATATCTTGACCATTCGCTGAGGCGCTGATCCAGCCTTTGGCCTTGATGGTAGCTTTTCTAGGCACCAGCTTGTTCTTGGGTATTTTCGGTTGGGATAGGATAAAGCGTATTTCCGAGAAGTTGACACCGTCAATAGATATGCCTTTTTCAGTTGCTATTTCCTCAAGCCGATTCGTCCACATGCGCATAAATTCTGACTGGCCCCCAGCATCCAAATCTAAAAATAGCTTCTTTCCTTTGATGAGCTTCCAATGACCGGTATAAACATAGGTTTGTGGCGATTCCACTTCGGTAAGCGTAAAGGTTCCATCGTCATTGAATATCATCGTCGAATCGTTCGCGCCTGACCTGGAACCGAGCCGTCTGACCGTCATTTTTGCCTTGCTGTAGGTGCTCCACAAGGTGCCAAAAAGAGCGTTGGCACCAATTTTCACGGAAGTTCCGTTGTCGTGCCGTACGCGCATCACGCCAGTTTCTGGGTCGAAAGTCCAGCCTGGCTGCGCCAAGTCCGAGCGTTGGCTGAGCAGTTGGGCGCCAACCAACACGCTGGATGGCACAAAGGCAACCCGTAATACTTCAGTTGATGCGGCGTCTGCGGTGACATAGTCGACACCCGCGGGACTGTAGGAAACCGATTTCACTATCGACGACGAACCGGTGATATGCGTTTCGCCGGTTGGCGCCCATTCGGGAATAGCATGCAGACCTGTCATAAAGTGGCGGATGTAGTCGCCGTACCCATCCGTGAACCACTGGTTGTTCACGGTCGGACCATCTATGACGATGCCGTTAGACCTTGCCATATAGGTAGCCCAGTTGAAGGCTCGGTAGGCTTTCTCCTTGGCAACCACATCGCCCGTTCGCGCATAAAGCATGGCGTTGATGGACGCGTATCGGGAGGTATGACTGCCCATCACATGCGGGAATGCATTCTGCTCCTTGATGGCGTTGGCCCCATATTGAGGGGCTGCGAAGTTTTTCTCGACCCATGCAATCAGCCCTCGGACATGCGTTTCCCAATTGGCGTCGTTTTCTGGATGTTCCATGAGGTAACGGGCCAGCATCATCGGATTCAGTTGGTTGATGTTGCCGAGATCTGTTTGAATCGGGACGTCTTCGAAATAGTTGGCCCATACGTTATTTTGCATCGGATAGGTCATCATCCATGTCCACACGCTCTGGCGCGCATTCTGATAATCGGCCGTATTGCCTAACTTTAGCCGAATCAGTTCATCGAAAAGTTCAATCGGACTGACCACATGAGCGCAGTAATCCTCCCTGATCTGTCCGGTTTGGGCATGGACGCGAAACGGCCATGGCGACTGACTGGAATTACCGGTCCGTACCTTGGTGGCTAGGACATCGGCCGCATGAATGGCGGCATCCAGATACCGAGAATTCCCGCTGAATTTATACAGCAGTAACCAGCCATAACCCAGTTCACCAATTTTGTCCGGTTCGAGGTAATAGCGGCCGTCACCACTCCCTGAGTCATCACCGTAGGTGGCCCCTTGATAGAGCAGAGAGCCGGCATCGCCGCTGGCGTAGGGTACACCGCCCCAAACCCATGCGGATGGAGTCATGCCATTATCCAAGTGATGAGTGGCCAATTCCTCAACCTTCTGCATGACTGCAATATCACCGGAATACGCATAGTATTTCAACGCCGATTCTATCAGCATGGCGTATAGTCCGGCCGGATTGTGCGGCCAGTTCGCCACCTGTTGGGTATCTGGTGACAGATAACTTTGGCTGAAGTAGGCGGACTCCCCTGTAGCAGGGTCATTGGGGACCCGGTTAAGGAAGTAGTCCCAGGCATTGGCGACCACCTCTCCATATCCGTCCGCCGGTTTAGGCGTCCACGGTATAATCTGATTGTTACTGTCCAAGACGACAGTGTGGCCGTTCAATGTATCGGCTTTTGCTATTCCCCCAGAATTTAACCCGGGGAGGAGAAATTGAAGTATCCCGAGTATTACGGCGGCACTCCATACCCGGCTCAGGCGTCGCAACCATAACTGACTTCTGGATAGCAGCTTCGTACAGTGTGGATTCGCTAACGTGCAATCGGAATTGTTCATAACCGCTCCTTATTGTCTAATTGTTAAATTTCGTTGCGATAACTTGTTAAGGCGATATGTTATGTTTCGCACGACCCTGTGGATGAATATTTGCAGGTTGGCGGTGAGGTGCGAAGCCCAAAATTTGATGTGCTTAATTGTTGGACTTCCTTACATCAGTACCAACCTACAAAACCCCATATATGGGATGTTGAACGTGCAGACATCATCTCGGCACGACTTCCACGGCAGAGAGATTCCATCGATCAGCGGTTGGCGCAAGAGCGTTGATGGTAACTGTCGTATTCGCCTCTGCAATCCTAGTAAGCGATCGTTGTACCCAGAACGTGTCGTCCATGCCTGTATCTACCCATTGGTGCATCATAGTCTGGGCAGTGCCTAAGGTGTGGTCGATGGCGTTGTCCCAATCGTTACCAACTCCGAACACCCAGGCATTGGTCTTCGTGGTGGTCAAATAGACACTGGGTGCTCCTGAAGGAGAGGATGCTCCAGCGCTTGTGCCGACTCCGCCTGCACCGGATATGGATACAACCGTTAGCGACTGGTCGTACTCCTCGTTTGATTGAACGGATTGTACAGATACATTGGAAAGTCCCGTGTTGGCGTACGCACTCCAAACCTCCGATGTGCCGGCCTCGGTATTCGTCCGTCGAACCAGTGTCCAGTTAAGGCCAGCTCCACTGACCGTCGCTGTCTGTCCGCCAGTGACTGCGGGCCCGTCTGAAGCGACAAACGCCAGCAACAACGCATTGGGTTCCGAGGTGCTAAACAAAGGGGTGACGACGGCACCTTGACCGTCCCTCGAAACCACTTGGTCGATGTTGATGCCTGTCGACGTTGCCGGCGCATTAGAGCCCGAGGGTAAGGCTAGGCTTTTCGAAAAAGTCACGTCGACCCAGTAGTTGCTCGAACGCCAAGTCTTAACCGGGAACGCGCTTGGACCATAACTATAGACACCGTTACCTCCATTTTCACCATCCCGAAGCATATGAAGGGGCGCATTATCGGTTCCGTTCTCAGCAAAATACCCGGTATCCGCTGCATAATGTCCATTGGGAGCATAATAGGACGCCACGTAGACAGTGTTAGCGGAGATTGCTACAGGCGTTGAGAAGCGCGCCTGCTGCCAACCCGAGGCAGTTTCACTACTGAAAATCGCGGTCGCAATAAGGTTTCCGTCACTGGTCCATAAATTCCCAATGTGGGTGCCATTGTTAGCATTGCCGCCCTTGTAAAACCGGATGCCGGTGACGAAACCATTCACGTCCGACTTGAACTTTACCCCCAGTTCAACAGAAGATGCATCCGCATGAATTGAATCTTGCGGCACCGACGTTAAGGTCCAGACACTGCTCTCGCTTGCCCCATCCTCGTAGGTATCTCCTCCCCCAGAGAGACCATCACTATTAGCCGCATTAATTTTCACGGACGTTCCGTCGTCATGCCGTACGCGCATGACGCCAGTTGCCTGGTCGAAAGTCCAGCCTGGCTGCGCCAAGTCCGTGCGTTGGCTGAGCAGTTGACCGTCAATCAACACGCTGGATGGCACAAAGGCAACCCGTAATACTTCGGTCGATGCGGCGTCTGCGGTGATGTAGTCAACCTCCGCAGGACTGTAGGAAACCGATTTCACTATCGACGACGAACCGGTGATATGCGTTTCGCCGGTTGGCGCCCATTCGGGAATAGCATGCAGACCTGTCATAAAGTGGCGGATGTAGTCGCCGTACCCATCCGTGAACCACTGGTTGTTCACGGTCGGACCATCTATGACGATGCCGTTAGACCTTGCCATATAGGTAGCCCAGTTGAAGGCTCGGTAGGCTTTCTCCTTGGCAACCACATCGCCCGTTCGCGCATAAAGCATGGCGTTGATGGACGCGTATCGGGAGGTATGACTGCCCATCACATGCGGGAATGCATTCTGCTCCTTGATGGCGTTGGCCCCATATTGAGGGGCTGCGAAGTTTTTCTCGACCCATGCAATCAGCCCTCGGACATGCGTTTCCCAATTGGCGTCGTTTTCTGGATGTTCCATGAGGTAACGGGCCAGCATCATCGGATTCAGTTGGTTGATGTTGCCGAGATCTGTTTGAATCGGGACGTCTTCGAAATAGTTGGCCCATACGTTATTTTGCATCGGATAGGTCATCATCCATGTCCACACGCTCTGGCGCGCATTCTGATAATCGGCCGTATTGCCTAACTTTAGCCGAATCAGTTCATCGAAAAGTTCAATCGGACTGACCACATGAGCGCAGTAATCCTCCCTGATCTGTCCGGTTTGGGCATGGACGCGAAACGGCCATGGCGACTGACTGGAATTACCGGTCCGTACCTTGGTGGCTAGGACATCGGCCGCATGAATGGCGGCATCCAGATACCGAGAATTCCCGCTGAATTTATACAGCAGTAACCAGCCATAACCCAGTTCACCAATTTTGTCCGGTTCGAGGTAATAGCGGCCGTCACCACTCCCTGAGTCATCACCGTAGGTGGCCCCTTGATAGAGCAGAGAGCCGGCATCGCCGCTGGCGTAGGGTACACCGCCCCAAACCCATGCGGATGGAGTCATGCCATTATCCAAGTGATGAGTGGCCAATTCCTCAACCTTCTGCATGACTGCAATATCACCGGAATACGCATAGTATTTCAACGCCGATTCTATCAGCATGGCGTATAGTCCGGCCGGATTGTGCGGCCAGTTCGCCACCTGTTGGGTATCTGGTGACAGATAACTTTGGCTAAAGTAGGCGGAGACACCAGTAGCGGGATCATTGGGGACCCGGTTAAGGAAGTAGTCCCAGGCATTAGCGACAACCTCACCATAGCCGGCTGTAGGATTGGGCATCCACGGTATAATCTTATTGTTACTATCCAAGACGATAGCGTGATCGTTCAACGTATCGGCTTTTGCTACTCCCGCAGAATTTAACCCGGGGAGGAGAAATTGAAGTATCCCAAGTATTACGGCGGCACTCCATACCCGGCTCAGGCGTCGCAACCATATCTGACCTCCGGATAGCAGCTTCGTGCGGTGTGGATTCGCTAACGCGCAATCGGAATTGTTCATAACTGTACCTTATTGCCTAATTGTTTAACTTCGCCGCAATAAAACGGGTAAATTTTTAGATTATTTCTTTGCCGCCACCGAAAAGGCATCACAAGAAGCAATATCGCCACTTTCCAAGCCTTTGCGCAGCCAATAGGTTTGTTGCTTCCGGAAAAACTGTCCCAGCCTTTTTCAGATTTCGCTGAAACCTCGTCCCAACCCGCCTCCAGGGATTCTTTTACGTCATCCCATTTGTCATTCGCGGTATCGGCAATTTCCATGGCTTTCGCTTCGGCTTGTTCGAGTTTGGGTTACAATTCATCAATTGCCGCACGAATATCGCTGATCGCTTCCTAAGATTCGTCCATTGCCTTGTTATTAAGTTCAGTAAGTTTGGCTTGTTGTTCATCAATGGAAGATATGTTTTTCGAGTCAGGGTAAGGAAATGCTCCTTCCTTGTGAAAAAGGAAGGAGCTAATCCCAAAGTCAGCAAGTTTTATTTTCTATCTAGTGCAGTGTACGTCTACGAAAGTTGTATTTTGTTTCTTTATAAATGGTTGGGTGACACGAACCGATACTGTCTGGGGTCCGTTTTGCTTGGTTTTTACACCGGCCACATAAACCTCTTGAACCGAGCATCCCGGTTGATCCACAATTTCGATTTGGTGAATACCAACCTCTGGAGCTTCAACGTGTGCCTCATGGTATACCTGTACTTCAGGCGCCCAATACGAATATTTATCATTTCTGGCGCCGAGTGTGTCAGTCCAGGTGATCCCTAGCCCATCCATGATGGCTCCATTTTCGTCATAGAACCTCGTGTCGATTTCATGAGGTGCTCTAGGCCCGACTTTAAAATTGTCGGTCTTGGAATCACTCGGGACAAACCCATGTGTGTTTTGGTCGCAATCGACAATAGATAGGTCGCAGCCGTAGTCTTCTACGGGGGTCAACCAGGCCTTGTATTCGCCGCCATTATTGGGGGTGTCCTCATAGGGGAGGAGCTGGACGGGGACGCTACCTCCGGGGAGGGGGACGGGAGGAACCTTGTGCTCGCACCCGCCAGTCGCCACAACACCTGTGAAAACACCGCCGTCTACTGTAACCCGACGGCATGAAGCAGGATCCGTTGACAACAGGGTCTTTCCTGAAGGATCCGTGACCATAAAGACGTAGGTCCCCTTGTCTAAGCCCTTAGCGTTAGTACCGGCGCCCTTGCCTGGCCCGCCGTTTAGGTAAACAAGTTCTTTGCTAGCGTAAATGTTGAAGTTTACCTCGCTGCCGTCCTCGAGCGATGTCCAAATTGCTTCGGAAAATGCCGGCTGCGCCATGGCAGTCGCCGCGATCACACTCAGCACAGATAAGATTGTCTTTTTTTTCATGGCTAAATCCTCATGTAAATTTGTATGTCACTTTGCCTATTTCTCATATAGTTTTAATTTGTTCACTTCATATTCCCTCCGCCTGTATTCATAGGTTTTTATTTATTATCCAAGCCGATTTTTGGGCTGTGAGTTGCCTCAATGACGGCTAACGGATTCGAGTGAATTCTGTCCTCGGCTTTTCCCCGCTTTCGCATGGCTATGACGTAGGCGCTTGCTAGGTCAGGGTTCGATCAGTTTTTTGCTCGTTAGAAAACCGTGCAGATTGCCTGCGCTGTCTTCGTAGTATCCCACGATGTCACCGCGCGGATTGAGTCCTGTCGCTACCGTTCCCACGGCCCCTTGCAGCACGGCACCGGGTACCTGGATGGCAGTAAAATTGCTTTTGTTCTGCAGAAAACCGGCCTGATTGCCATTGGTGTCCGTAGAATGGCCTACGATTTCACCGCGCGAATTGATTCCGCGAGCGGCGGTCAACGGGGCTTCGGGGACGCCGATGGTGCGGAAAACGTTTTTGCTCAGTAGAAATCCGTGCGTATTGGAAGCGGGGCTGTTGTCCTGGTACTGGCCCACGATATCGCCTTTGGCATTGATCCCATTCGCCAACGTGGAGGCCGACCCGAGGAAATCGAGGGTGGTAAACTCGCCTTTGCGCAGCAGAAAACCGTGAGTCTTAAAAGGGGGGTAACCGTCCTGGTACTGGCCTACGATATCGCCCCTGGGATTGATCCCATTGGCAAACGTGAAGGTCGAGCCGGGAACGTCGATGGGGGTGAATTCGCCTTTGCTCAGTCGAAAACCGTGGAAGCGGCCGCCGATGTCCAGGTAATGACCGACGATATCCCCTGTTAGGTTGATGCCCGTTGCAAACGTGGAGACCGCACCGGGGAAGTCGATGGGGGCGAACTTGCCTTTGCTGAGCAGAAAACCATGAGAATTGGGCGGGCTGCTGTCCAAGTAATAGCCTACGATGTCGCCTTTGGGGCTGATCCCGATTGCTAGCGTGGCGGTCGCGCCGGGGGCGTCGATGGGGGAGAAACCGTGTTCCTGGGCCTGGCTACTGCGCATAAGGCAAAAGGCTAACAGCAGAGTAAATCCAAGGGGAATGAAGCGTGGCATCGTAATAAAGTGCATGGCGGACTCCCAATTCGGAAACAGGACAGTAGTTCGGCGAAGGTGCATAGGCAGCTGCAGGCGCCTGATCCCGTATCAATAACACGCAGGATGGCTCGCAAATATCTGGAGTCTGGGCGCTGTCGACTTGCACCAGGACTAGATGATAGTCGCGAGATTAAAGAATGATCTGTGCGTTGGCGAACTCAGCTGCTGTTAATTTTTCGACTGTGGTTTGCCGAGGAGGGGAAAACGAAGACGAAAGAGGGGCTTTTAGGTGATTGTTTAGAATAAGTCCGGGGGCTTTAGCGGGTGGGGAATTCGTGCTGGCGACCGGGCAATTAGCGAAAGTGAGCGGTATCAGTTCGGCTGAACCGGCCAATGGGGGGCAATTTGCAGCTTCGATTTTTCGCGGCATAAAACCTAAGCCTTGGCCCTCTCGAACAATGTTAGCTTAATCTTTTTCTTAGTATACTGGCACGGCCGGTTAAAGTTGTGAGCAAACTGTGATGGGTTTGTTAGCACTCCCTCCATAACACAAATAATAATTTTGAGGGTTTTTCATATGGAACAGAATGTTACTTACGCATTCGGGCCGTTTCGCCTGGAAACAAGAACCCAGTTCCTGTACCATGAAGGCGAGAACGTACGTTTACAGCCTAAGGTTTACCGTTTATTGCTGTATTTTTTGCAGCATCCGGGGCGCCTGATTTCCAGGGAGGAGCTTTTCGAGGGGGTGTGGCGCGGTATGATTGTCGAGGATGCGTCCTTGCGGCAGGCCGTTAACGCCTTGCGCAAGGCCTTGCTCGACGATAGCAAAACGCCGAGTTATATCTTGACCGTTTGCAAACGCGGCTATCGTTTTCTCCCTGAAGTCGCGAACGTCAGCACAGTTCAAACGAAGAGTCTGCCCGACCAGTCAAAAACCGAATATTCCGATACCGGATGGCAATATGATGCCGCATTGGAGCAGTTGCTCGAAGCGTTTGAACAAGCCGCCGTCGGCAACAGGCGCCTAGTTTTTTTGAATGGCGACAGGGGGATAGGTAAAACGGCTTTACTTGAGCGGTTTCTGGCCAAAATCAGTCGTTCCGAGCTGACCATGCTTCGTGCCCGTTGCGTGCAATTAGGCGGAGCCGCAGAACCCTTTCTGCCCTTGTTGGAAGCCTTGGAGCGTCGGTGTCAGGAGCCTTCTGGCAAGCGGATGATCGAATCCCTGCATCGGGTTGCGCCAACCTGGCTTTATCAAATGTTGAATATGCTTGAGCCAGAGGAAATCGCCGCACTGCAGCCGAAAGTTTCGCAGCTCAGTACCGGTCGCATGTTGCGCGAAGGAGCCGATTTCTTTGAAAAACTGGGGAGCGATCAGCCTTTAATCCTGATCCTGGATAATTCGCACTGGAGCGACGAGTTCACCCTGGATTTGCTGAATTTTTTGGTGTCCAGATGCTCGCCTACGCGGTTGCTGATGATACTCAGCTTCCGGTCGAGCGAAAACTGCGCCGGTACCCGGCGGCTTGAAGAGATGCGCGAGGAATTGAGGCATCGGGGATTGTGTCAGGAATTGTCATTACATAGGTTGCAGTAAGGCGGGTCTGTGCTCGAATTTATCGCGGAGCTGACTCGAAAGCTGGATTCGCCGAAGGACAATCCACTAAGGGAGGGTTATGACCTAACGGCGGTATCGGCCGGGTAGGCAAGCTTGATGAGTAAGAGCCTTAGTTCTCGGGATGAGTTGACAAAATCAACCATAATTTATGGCAGGATTTTATTAGGCTTGGAAAACAGTCTGCGGCCGCATTTGCGGCCGCAGATCGTAAAGTCAATTAGTTGAGGACTTTTACGTTTTCCGCTTGCGGGCCTTTAGGGCCGCGGGTAACGGTAAATTCAACTTTTTGGCCTTCATCCAGGCTTTTGTAGCCGCCTGCATTGACGATGCTTCTGAAGTGAACGAAAACATCGGGGCCTGAACTTTGTTCGATGAAACCGAAGCCTTTTTCAGAGTTAAACCATTTGACGGTGCCAGTAGTAATTGTAGACATAGTAAGTCCTGTATAAATAGATATTGATTTTAAGCCTTAATAAGGCTGGGTCTAGCTGGTAAAATTGGAACTTACTAAATGAAAAACAGTACGAGAAACTACGAGAGAAACGTCGAAATGGTAAACAGAGGGTAAATCTTCTTTTCAAGCTGGGGCTAGTATCTGCTTATTATTTCACGATGTCAAACACTATTTTGCAATCGCATGGGAGCGAAGCGGGGAGGGGCGCCGACAAGAAGGCAAATAGATTGAAAAGGTCTCCCTGTTAGTCCATGTTGACTAACAGGGAGACGCCACTTTTTAGAGACAACATCAATGACCAGGCTTTCCCTCGTAATCGTCACGGCCAAAGAATCCTGAGTCAGCCGAGTCTTTCACCAAAAGCGAATATAAATTACGTGCCGAAGCGACGGTAGGTCCCCCCTTATAGATGGCTAAACCCTTCGTCGCCGGGTCTTTATGCTCGTGGATAATCGCATCGGCGACAGCCAGACCCAGGCTTTGTCCCTGATAATTGTCGATGCCGAAATGGACGCCCAGGTAAATTCGGCTCTGGCCGTTTTCTAACTGAAGCTCGGAGAATGTCGAAACATCGCGCGTGGTTCCGTCCTGGCCGCCAATGGGAGTTTGCAGCTGACCGGTACCATTATTGGTGCCAATCAGCCAAGGCAGAGTGGTCAAGGCCACCGGCGTATTGTCCGGAACGATTTTATCGGAACGGAAAAATGCCCGGAGTATCTCCGTGCCAGCCGCGACGGTGGCGCTATGGCCGCTGGTACTGGATGGATGGGATGGCGTCGTCGCCAACGGTTTCCAAATATAGTCGGCCACCGCACCTGAGGCATCGGCGTTGATCGCGGTGATCGGACGCCAGAAAACCAGATCGTATTTCGACTGCCAGGCGGCAATGCGGGCATCGGCCAGTGCGTTATCCAACGCAGCAAACAATTTAGCGTTCTGATCCAGCGTTAAATTACGTGCTGCCGAGGCGGTCCTTGCCGCCTCGTTGACGAACACTTCCGCATCCGATTTGTAATATAAAGCCTGGAGCAGTTGGTCACTGCTGCGGTTCCCCGGATGCGCGGAATCCTGGCCGTGGGTCTTTACGAAATCCACCTCCTGCGTGTATTCGGCACTGCCGACTTTCAGCGAAGGCGGGACGGCCGCAACCAGTTGTTGTTTTTTCAGGGTACTCAAGCTAAACGGCGTGACGTTTTTCCAATTGAAGTCAATGGCTGCCGCCGGCTGTATCGCGCCTTCCACAAATCCGGTAGGCGCGCCTATGATCGGATCAATGTCGCCGGCTGTGCCGTTACTCGGCCGCCATAATCCAACACCCGGATTGCCGGTGGCATTCGGCGCGACGGCGCCGCTTCCGTTGACAAAGAGATTGGTCGAGGGGGTATAGGTTGTCCTGATCGCCGCGTTGTCATCCTGTCTGGCGCTCAATGCGGCGGCGGCCGCCTGATGTCCTGCCGCGATACCGGGATCGCTAGCGTTAACCCCCGTTAGATCGCTTTCTAACTGATCATGCAACCACTGGCGGGTTGCGGCCCAGGCATCATTGTTTGGTAAGGCGCCGACCAGTACGTCATAGGCCGCTTGCGCTGCCGCAGCCGATGCTGAATGCGCAGTCAAACCGCTGGGAGCAGTGCTTTCCTGAGAGTAATAGCCCTTGCGGCTAAAATGATCGACCGCATTGACCGCGTCGAAGACCGCCCTGGCTTCTATCGCATGAAGGCGTGTGGCAACATTTGAGTTGAGGGCGATGCTCTTGTTTCCGTCCGAAAGGGAGGTTGCGCCTTTTGTCGCCAGAAGGGTGTATTCATTCCAGTCGGTCACCGCGTCGGCAAAAGTCTGCGTTGCCGATAGGGTGGCCGCGACAGCCAAAGCGATCCGGGAATAAGTTTTTGGGGAGGCTAAAGTGTTCATGATATGTCCTTATTGAGTGAATGGAGTCAGTTGCCTCTAGCGTCGCGCCAGGAGGACGGGCTGCTTGTCATGTCAAACGACCCGCACCGCAAGCACCCCTTGGATCGAACCGATTCGGGCAAGCAGGGGAGGCGGAATGTGATCGTTGATATCGATCAGCGAATAGGCGTAATCGCCGCGGGACTTGTTCAAGAAGTCAACGATATTGATCTTGTGCTCGGCCAGAATGCCGGTAATCTGGCTGACCATACCGGGTACGTTTTCGTTGGCGATCGCCAGCCGCAAGCCTTCGGTGCGGGGCAAATGAACGTCAGGGAAATTCACCGAACGGCGAATGTTGCCGTTCTCCAGGAAATCGCGCACCTGTTCCGAAACCATCGCCGCGCAGTTGTCCTCGGCTTCGGCGGTGGAAGCGCCGAGATGCGGTAAAACGATCGTGCGCGGGTGATTCAACAAGGCCCGCGAAGGAAAATCCGAAACATAAGCATGAAGCGTGCCGGATTCCAGCGCGGCCAAAACGGCGCTTTCATCGACGATGGCGGCACGGGAGAAATTCAATAAAGTCGCTTTCGGCTTTATCTTGGCGAGGCGCGCCGCGTTGATCAAATGACGGGTATGATCGTTCAGCGGCACGTGCAGGGTTACGAAATCGGCGCGCGCCAACAGTTCGTCCAGGCTGCCGGCGGCAATCGCATCCGACGATAACTGCCAGGCGCTTTCGACCGTTAATTGCGGATCGAAGCCGATGACTTTCAAGCCGAGCGCTGCCGCGGCATTGCTGACTTTGACGCCGATGGCGCCCAGTCCCACGACTCCCAAGGTCTTGCCGGCCAGCTCAAAGCCGGAGAAGCGTTTCTTGCCTTGTTCGACCAGCGATTCAAGTTCGTCCCCGTCGCCTTCGAGATTTTTGGTGAAATGCCAGGCATCGGGAATATTGCGCGCCGCCAACAACAGGCCCGCGATGACCAATTCAGTCACCGCATTCGCATTGGCGCCCGGCGCATTGAATACGGGAATGCCGCGCTTGGAGTATTCGGAAACAGGAATATTGTTAACGCCGGTGCCGGCTCGGCCCACTGCTTTGACCGTTTCGGGAATGACGACATCATGCAAATCGTGAGAGCGTAGCAGGATCGCATCGGGGCGATCGACTCCCGGCCCGATTTCAAAGCGTCCGGATGGAAATTTTTCCAGGCCGGTGCGGGATAGCGTGTTATAAGTTTTGATCTTGAAGAGAGGGAAATTCTGTGTCATCTGGTTTTTTTTACTATGTATGTTTAATGAGGGTCCCGGCGCGATTCGGCTAAGCGCGTTACTGCTGCGGTGTCGGCAGTCCGTTTTGATCGAACAGTCCTTCAAACAAGACCGAACTCAAATAGCGTTCACCCGAATCCGGTAACACCACCACGATCGTTTTACCTTGATTTTCGGGCTGCTTGGCTTGACGAACCGCTACCGCCACTGCAGCACCACTTGATATTCCGGAGAGGATGCCTTCTTCTCTTGCCAATCGCCGCGCATAGTCAATCGCCTCTTCATTGGTCACTTGTCCGATTTC
>Ga0208264_1000162_pt1 | contig 31189 bp, 24 predicted proteins | sample LakWasMet31_HOW6_2_FD_183873 | JGI IMG/M metagenome (GOLD analysis project Ga0208264, IMG submission 183873) | Freshwater sediment methanotrophic microbial communities from Lake Washington under simulated oxygen tension - Sediment Metagenome... | ecosystem: Environmental > Aquatic > Freshwater >... | reverse complement strand
TGGTATACCAAAGTTTTAGGCACATCCTTTAGTAGCGCAAAGCCACCTGCCATGTCGCCATATAATGTACAGTAACCGACAGCCATTTCACTCTTGTTACCTGTGGTGACGACAATACTGCCAAATTTGTTAGATATTGCCATCAACAACATGCCACGTATACGCGCTTGCAGATTTTCCTCAGTAGCATCGAATGGCATATCCCCGAATTGTGGGGACAATGCTGTTAGATACATGTCATATAAGGGTTTAATTGCAATCTCACTATACTTAACGCCCACAATATCAGCCATTTCACGCGCATCATTCACACTGATATCAGCGGTAAATTCCGATGGCATCATCACTGCATGTACTTTATCTGCGCCAATAGCATCTACCGCTAGTGCTAACGTTAAAGCAGAGTCAACACCGCCAGACAACCCAATCACTACGCCAGGAAAACCATTCTTATTCACATAATCAGCAAGCCCTAGCTTCAATGCATGATAGACAGTCGCCTCAAGTGGTAAATTTTTTGTCATGTTGCCATGTAATGGCTGAGCATGCTCAAAATCAACAACTTCCAACTGAGACTCAAATGCAGGCAACTCACACATCAACTCGCCTTGAGCATTTAATACAAAAGAAGCACCATCAAACACAAGTTCATCCTGCCCACCGACCATGTTGACATAGACGATAGGTAAACTATTCTCGACAGCCCGTTGCTTTAATACCTCAAGCCGAGTGTTCTGCTTTTTCATATGGAATGGTGAGCCATTCATGGCGACTAATAACTCTGCACCTGCCATTTTTGCAAGCAAAGCAGGTTTTGACTCCCACACATCAGCGCAAATCAACACACCAAGCTTAACACCGCAGTGATTAAATACTAACGCCTCAGACCCAGAAACAAAGTAGCGCTCTTCATCAAACACACCATAGTTTGGTAATACCTGTTTATGATAAGTGGCAACAACATGGCCACCTTCTAACACTGAGGCTGCATTAAAACATTGCTCTCCTTGTTGGTGCGGATGACCGACAATCACAGCAATGTCTGGCAGTTGCTTGGCTAGTGCAAGTAATGCATCTTCACAAGCTAGCAAAAAATCTGGTCGTAATAATAAATCTTCAGGAGAGTAGCCACATAATGAAAGCTCTGGAGTCACCACTAAGGTTGCGCCCTGCTCTTTTGCTAAAGTAGCACTAGTGACGATTTTTTTCGCATTGCCAGCTATATCTCCGACAATACAGTTCATTTGCGCGATTGCAATTTTCATTGATAAATAGCTACTTTAAATTGATAGAAACAGTACAGTTGATACGTTTAATAACTACCACCCGCGTCTTTAATCAACTTGATTATTTCTGTGTGCTGCCCTTTAAGGGCATACACTAAAGCGGTTAATCCGTACTGGTCTTTGGCCTTCACTTTTGCCTTATTCTCTAGCAACAACTTCACCAGCTCAGTGTCTCCGTTATCTACAGCAACATGGAGTAAAGGCGTACCTTGTGAATCAAGATTGTTCACGTTAGCACCGGCGCTTACCAACACACGAACAACTTCTATCTGCTTCTTTTTGACAGCCCACGTAAGCGCTGTCCATTTTGATGAATCTTTTTGATTAACCTGTGCACCACGCTTTAATAGAAAATCTACGACTGGGGCATGCCCTTCACGCGCAGCGATCATCAGTGCAGTAACCCCAAAGCCATCTTGCTTATGTAAATCAACTTTGTTATCAACCAACACTTTAACCGTTTCAACATCACCACTTTTAGCAGCGTGCATGAGTACCGTTTTACCATCATCGCTTTTAATGTTGACATCAGCGCCATGCTTTACAAGCAATGCAACTGTTTCTGCATAGCCAGATGAAGCAGCTAGACCAAATGCACTCCAGCCTGCACCATCTCTCGCAGAGGAGTCAGCCCCCAACTCTAATAGTTTTTTCACACTCGCTACATGATTTTTTTTGGCGGCAAACATTAAAGCGGTCCATGCATCATTATCCTTAGCATTAATGTCTGCGCCTTTTGCGACGAGCGCAGCAACCACATCGGCATTATCTTTACGAGCAGCATACATTAATGCCGAAATACCCTCATCGTCTTTAATATTAGGATTAGCGCCACTTGCCAACATTGCATTGACCGTTGCGACATCACCTTTTGAAGCTGCCGTGAGCAGATAAGCGACATCTTCTGCACCATACGCAAGCGAAACTGACATCAGTGTTGCTAGTAGTAAGGTAAATAAACGTGTGACCAAAGTTTGCATAGATTTCACTCAGTTATCGCTCTCTAAATCAAAGATTTTTCTGACGCATTGCAGCGAGAACGGCTTCGCCCAAGCCTGCTGGTGAACTCGCAACGACAGCACCAGCTACTTCTAATGCTCGAATTTTATCCGCCGCTTTACCACTACCACCAGAGATAATCGCACCAGCATGTCCCATGCGTTTACCAGCCGGCGCTGTTTGGCCTGCAATGTAAGCGGCAACAGGTTTGCTCACGTTACTTTTAATGAATTCAGCTGCAGCCTCTTCGTCAGAACCACCGATTTCACCCACCATAATAATAGCTTCAGTTTCAGGGTCAGCCTCAAACATTTCTAAACACTCAATAAAGTTCAGTCCTTTAATAGGGTCGCCACCAATGCCGACACAAGTGCTTTGCCCCAGATTTAATGCAGTTGTCTGATGCACCGCCTCATAGGTGAGCGTGCCTGAACGAGACACCACACCGACCTTTCCGCGTAAGTGAATGCTACCAGGCATAATACCGATTTTGCACTCATCTGGCGTAATCACACCTGGGCAGTTTGGCCCAATTAAACGCGTGCCATTGGCTTTCAATGCTGCCTTCACATTGAGCATATCTAATACGGGGATGCCTTCAGTAATACAAATAATCAGCTCAATCCCTGCATCGCTTGCTTCTAAAATAGAGTCTGCGGCAAATGCTGGCGGCACATAAATAACACTGGCGTTTGCACCTGTTGTACGTACAGCATCGCGCATAGTATTAAATACTGGCAGATCCAAATGTAATTGACCACCCTTACCTGGGGTGACTCCACCGACCATTTTCGTGCCATAAGCAAGTGCTTGCTCAGAGTGGAAAGTCCCTTGTTTACCAGTAAAGCCTTGGCATAATACTTTGGTGTTTTTATTGACTAAGATACTCATGCCACCACCGCCTTTACTGCTTGCTGTGCTGCATCTGTTAGCCCCTCGGCAGAAATAATATTAAGCCCGCTTGTTTGCAACATTTTTTTACCTAAATCCACATTAGTACCTTCTAAACGCACAATCACAGGGATTTGCATACCCACTTCACGCACCGCAGTAATAATGCCTTCTGCGATAATATCGCAACGCATAATACCGCCAAAAATATTCACTAAAATTGCTTTCACATTGCTATCAGCCAAGATAATTTTGAACGCCTTAGCGACAGTTTCCGCTGTTGCACCACCGCCTACATCCAAAAAGTTAGCAGGCATGCCGCCATGTAACTTAATCAAGTCCATAGTCGCCATCGCAAGACCAGCACCGTTGACCATACAGCCAATATTACCGTTAAGCGCGATATAGTTTAAACCTGCATGATGCGCAACGGCTTCTTTGCTATCTTCCTGACTCCAGTCACGTTGCTCAGCGAGTGCTTTTTGACGATACAAGGCATTATCATCGACGCTCATTTTGCAATCTAGCGCAAAAAGCTTGCCGTCAGTGGTCACCACCAATGGGTTAATTTCCAGCAAAGCCAGATCATTGTCTTTAAACAAACGGTATAAGCCTTTTAACAATTTAGTAAAAGCGCCTATCTGATCACCACTTAAATCAAGCTTGAAAGCTAAATTTCGTGCTTGAAAATCAACCAAACCATTCAGTGGATCACAAACTTCTTGCAGAATTTTATCTGGGCTAGTCTGTGCAATCTCTTCAATATCCATGCCGCCAGCGACCGACGCCACCACTACGACACGCTCTAATGTTCTATCCACGAGCATCGATAAATAAAGTTCACGAGCAATAGGTAACGTTTCTTCAATCAACACTTGATTAACTGGCTGACCATCAGGCGCATTTTGATAAGTGACTAGCGTTTTACCTAATAACTCATTTGCTACATTTTGAGCCTCGGTAGCAGATTTCACCACTTTCACACCACCCGCTTTACCGCGACCGCCAGCGTGCACTTGCGCTTTAACTACCCAACCGTCACTAGCGATTTCGGTTGTGACGCCTACCGCTTCTTTCGCAACTGCGACGACTTGCCCACGAGGCACTGGAATACCATATTTTTGAAGCAACGTTTTGGCTTGATACTCATGCAAATTCATAAAAATAGCTCTATTTAAAGGTTATGCACATTTTCTCGCAATTCAGAGAAATGCGCTAGAGAAACAAGGAATAAGTGAGCGAGCGGGATGAAGTGCTAGGCGCACGGAACACAGAAACCGAGATAGTATGTAGTATACAGCGAGGTTGCGAGTACCGCGCAACGAAGCAATTCGCCTGCGTAGCCATTTACTCCGTGTTTCTTTAGCAAAGTAATGTAAATTGATGCCATTAATGAAGTGGATAGTCGAGTGTATAATAAAACTTTACGTTTTGATTGTTTACTTATGCGTTTAGTTGTTCAAGGCTCAGCCATTACTTTTGCACATTTAGCTCATATTCACCAACTCTGCGCCTCTAGTGTCCAGTTTGTTCAAATTGCACAACATGGCTACTATTTAGCCAATCAGTCTGAAACAAACCCGTCCGTTCAGCAGTTTTGTGCTGATCAAAAAATTGACTGCGCTTACGTAGAAAACAATCAATTTATTCAAAACTTTGGCCTATGTGTAATGGATATGGATTCAACACTCATCAGTATTGAGTGCATCGATGAAATTGCAGATATGGTCGGCTTAAAACCCCAAGTGGCTGCCATTACAGAGCGCGCCATGCAAGGTGAGTTGGATTTTGCGCAAAGCCTACGCGAGCGTGTGGCATTGCTTAAAGGCCTGCAAGAATCGGACTTGATGCGTGTGCTTAACGAACGCCTTAAACTGAATCCAGGTGCGCAACAATGGATAGATACCTGCAAAGCGAACAATATCACTACCTTGCTGGTTTCTGGTGGCTTTAACTTTTTTGCTGACCGTGTGAAAGCCATGTTAGGACTAGATTACGCAGTAGCGAATACATTAGAAATTATTGACGGTAAACTAACAGGTAAAATTTTAGGCAATATTGTTGACGCGCAAACAAAAGCAGATGAGTTAGTTAAACTGCGCGAGCGCTTAGGCTTGAACGTATCACAAACCATTGCAATTGGTGATGGCGCAAATGACCTAAAGATGATGTCAGTTGCTGCGGTGGGCGTTGCTTACCATGCAAAACCAGTGGTGCAAGCACAAGCAACTTATGCGCTCAATTTTGTTGGGTTGGATGGCGTTATCAACTTATTTGCAAGCTAACTCCAATTCTAAATCATTCGTGTCGTTGTTGCCTTTGGCTCGCCTAGACACGAATGATTTATAAATGGATAAGGCATTACAGCAGCGCCAGCTCTGCTTCAGTAAATCCAGCTTTGCGTCTAGCCTCTAAATTAAAAGGCTTACGTAAGGTTGGCGCACTATACCGCTGAGCCAATTCTGCATAAGCTGAAATAGGCTCAAACCCACGTTGAACACATAACCAATTAAACCAAGTATTACCTATCAATACATGCCCGATTTCATCGCGCAGGATAATATCTAAAATCGCCGCAACTTCGGCATCACCGACTTGCGCAAATTTATTACGTAATGCAGGGCTGGCATCTAAACCACGCGCTTCCATCGTACGTGGAACCAGCGCCATCCTTGCTAGTACATCACCCTTTGTCCGCTCAGTCATTTCCCATAGGCTATTATGTCCATTAAAATCACCATATTGGTAACCTATTGTTTTTAAATAAGCATTGAGCATTCCAAAATGATAAGCCTCTTCGGCCGACACTTTTAGCCAATCTGCGTAATACTCACTCGGCATATCAGCAAACCGCCATATAGCATCTAGCGCCAAATTAATTGCATTAAACTCAATATGTGCCAACGCATGAATCAGCGCCGCACGGCCCTCAACTGTTCGCATAGAGCGTTTACCGACTTCCAATGGTGAAACCAGCGTAGGTTTTTCGGGGTGACCAGGGATTGTTTGTGTGCAAACCAACTCGGCCTCAGTATCAAGTTGCAATAGGCCCGACTGCCAAGACTGGTAGAGCGCTGGTACTTTTTCAACTTTTTGGTCTAGGCTGCATTCAGCTAAGCAACTTAACGCTTGTAGCCTTAGTTCTTGCATCTATTTATTCCATCCTTCAAAACCTGATACCTTTATCATTCGACTGCTAAAAAACTGGTCGAACATTCCTATTTGTTGTTAATTACGTGATGAGGAAAGTGGGATAAAATCCAGTTCGCCAGCTTTCATATCTGGCACCAATAGATATTGTTCATCCTTTGTGATTGCAATATCTGCAGCAGCCTGATAGCCAGACCTCACCAAAGTAACATCACCCATCATATTCACACTAAAGACTTTGCCATTTTTCCAGTCACTCACATACATGACGCCACTGGAGTGATGCACGACACCATCACCGCCACCAAAACCCTCAGCCAGATCAGACAGTGCGCCTGTTAACGTATTTAAGCTATACAACACGCCTGATGTAAAATCCACATAAATCAAATGATTACCTGTATCGTCTGCAAGTAAACCATTAGGGGCTTTTACACGTGCATCTTGTGTGTCTTTAATTAACAGCTTAACTTCACCACTCGGCGCAACTTTATAAATAGCAGCCCCTTTACCAGTATTAAATAGATCACCGCTATCACTCACATATAAGTTACCTTGCAAGTCTGACTCTAAATCATTTAAAAAATATGGCACATTTGGAAACGCTGTCGCAGGGACAAACACACTGACCTGACCGTTGGGTGTAATTTTAAGCACTTTGGTTTTATCAGCGACATACAGGTAATCACCAATAATAACCAAACCTTTAGGGTCATCTAAGCCACTCGCAAAAACAGCCACGCTTCCATCGTTATTCACAACCCTAATTTGCCCATCGCCATCTTTACCAAACTCGTTAATTTCTGAGATGAAAATTCTGCCATCTTTTGCTTGAACCACAGACTCTGGTGTTTTTAAGCCTGTGATTTTTTTGGATGCATAATTCATCGGCTTTGTAGTTTGACACCCAACAATTAGGGCAGCAGCCATGATCATCGCGCTGAATTTGATATATGTTGTTAGCATGATTACCTCTATTAAAAGTGTTGCCCTACTGTCGGGGTTGGCCTAACTAGCACCGACATCAAACAAGGTCTAAAAGGACATTGCTCTGATTTTTTTCGTCGGGAACAAAGTCACCATACCACAAGGTGTGCTTTCTGCCGAGCTGGATTGAGCTTGACTACTCATACGTGCTTGTAAAGCCGCATCAGCTTGCATCTTAGCCACCACATCGGCGATAGCAACCGCATAAGCTTCTTCTATAGAAGCCTCTGTCTGCATACTTAAAAAGCCTCGCACTTGGGACTTACCTACATACTCACCCAGATGCTCGCCTATGCCTTTATAAACATCGGCAGTCACTTCACCATAAAACAACTGCACTTGTGGGTTATAAAATAATTTAGGCTGTAACCAAACTAAGGCTTTACCAGACTGATTGACCTCACACATGGCAACATCCCCATACGCATCACTGAGTTTTGCCATGGCTAGCTTTTCAACAATAGGGCCTTGATATAACCAATAATCATGGTACGGGTGCCAAAGTTTGATTGGATTTGTATAATCCACTGGCTGAATATACATCAGCAGTTTTGATGACGACTGACGATCAACTTCTGCAGCCGCGTATGTGTTAATACTGGCACCCATTGCTAACAAGGTGATTAATTTAATAACATTTAATTTCATTCAGTTTCCCTACTTATTTTTATAACTAACACGATAAATAATATTGGCTTTGTCATCAGACACGTAAAGCGCACCATCTGTACCTACGGCAACATCAACAGGTCGACCCCATGCCTGCTGGTTTTTTAACCATCCTGTTGCAAAATCTTCCACCTCAGTCGGCTCATTGGCCTTAAATTTCACTCTCATCAACTGATAACCTGCTGGCTGTTTGCGGTTCCATGATCCATGCAAAGCCACAATCGCATCAGCTCTATAGGCAGACGGCCAATTACTTTTATCTAAAAAGCTAATGCCTATAGGTGTTGTATGTGACTTAAAACTGACAACTGGTGCTTGTGTCGTTTCACAAAAGCCAACAGACCCTTTAAAGTTAGGATCTTCAATCTGCGTACCAATTTCCTTGCTACCACCCCAACAATGAGGCCACCCATAATGCTTGCCAGCCTCAATCTTATTTAGATGCTCCGGTGGTACCTCATCATTAACAGCACCGCCAAGGGTATTACTCCGATTATCAGCACCATTGTTTGTTGCATACATCGCACCTGTGACAGGGTGCCATGCAAAACCCTGTGAGTTACGTAATCCACGTGCAAAAATCGCTGACTGCTGATGTCGCCCTAAGGTTACTAACGCGCCAGCAGGCTTGCCTTCTATTGTATATCTGAGAATCGTTGCGCGCATAGGTTCATTTTCTAAACATACATTACAACTAGAGCCCACATTGATATACAAAAAACCATCTGGACCTAATTTAACATTCTTGAGTGTATGCCCACCGGTCGGTAGGTTAGAAATAAAGGCTTGAGGTTTAGTCCAGCTTCCTTGCGTTTGGTTGACTTTCACCACCCCATCTTGATTGGCAATTAATAAAGTATCGCCAACAAAAGCAATTCCTTGTGGTGCATTCAAATCATGAGCGACAGTTACTATCTCATCCGCAACCCCATCACGATTATGATCAGGCAACATGACAACACGATGGCTAGCAACTGCAGACACATAAAGATTCCCTTTTGCATCAAAAGCCATCATCCTTGGGCCAGATAACTGCTCACCATTTTTGGTGTTTATGTCTGCAAATACCTCAATTTTGAAGCCCGCAGGAAGTTGAATATCAGCTACCCCGTTAGCCCAAGCAGGCTGCATAGCGAGCAAGACAAAAGTCGTTACTAGCCTTAGGTGGATTTTTGATTTAGACATGAAAAGATTGAGGGCATGGTGCATTTTAATGGTCGCGGTCTTTACAATACTTGATTAACAAAAGCCAAGATTTCCAATATTTAAGATGACAAAAAACTCACGATACTTAAAGCCCATGATCGCTAGAAGACAATACGCTACGCCATACTAAATTAAGTCAAAATATCTGACCATATATTGTGTGCCCAGGCTTTAGCGTATGCGCCCTCTTTATCAGACGGTACCAATGAGACACCGCCGCCTTCCGCTGACACCATAATTTTTTTTGCGGCATCGTATCGATAAACATTCGCTACATGCATGGCTTGTTTATCATCAACAAAACTATAGCAAGTGTTCGCGAATACTGGCATAGGGTCAGGCGCTCGGCCTTGCATCAACTCAACAACAGCACTAGCACACACACGAGCCTGTGAAGTTGCCATGTGTGCTGACTTTGGTAACCCAGACGCAACACTATCACCGATCACATGCACATTCTTTATTTTTTCAGATTCATAACTTAAAAAATCAACCTCACACCACGGATAATCAGATTCCAGTAAATCTGCCATTTGCGCCGGCTTACCAGCACGCTGCGGGGGAATCACATTCAACACATCCGCTTTCACCTGCTCAAACTCGGTACTCACAGTTTTAGTGAGCACATCCACGGAGACAACTGCACTATCGTGACGATAGTCAATCATACCGGTGTAAGTACTGGCCCAAACTTTGGTAAATAGCCCTTTTTTAGACACAATCTCAGCATTAGCGTCCAGCACAATAATCTTACTATTTGGCTTATGGTTTTTAAGATAATGAGCTACTTGGCAAACACGCTCATATGGGCCTGGCGGACATCGATACGGTGCTTTAGGAATTGTCATCACAAACACACCACCGTCGGGCATTGACTCTAGCTGTTGTCGCAAGTAAACCGTTTGCCAGCCAGCTTTCCATGCATGCGGGATTTGCTTCTGCGCTTCAGTCGTTAGCAACTGCGGCATGCTGTCATAGATAAAATCTACGCCAGGCGCAATAATCAAGCGGTCATAAGTGATATCGCCGCGCTGCATGGTCACTTTTCTAGCGCCAGTGTCGATTGCAATCACACTATCTTGCACCCACTGAATCCCATGATTTTTTTTCAGCAAGTCGTAGCCAAAGGTCAAGTCGTTAATCTGCTGACTGCCGCCCAAAACCAAGTTACTTAATGGGCACGAAACAAACTGCGGTGACCTCTCAATGACAACCACCTCGATACCACCCATACTCCACATACGAATATACTTAGCTGCACTTGTGCCTGCATAGCCGCCACCAATGATCACCACGCGCCCGATTGGTGACCTTTTACCCATGGCACTTGCATATGGAGCGAACGATAGCGCGCCCAACGCTGCAGCTGACTTGATAAAATCACGGCGATTAAAACCATTAAAGCTACTCATCTTGCACCGCCTTGAGCGTTTGGGTTGCTGGCATCTGACGCTTTATTTTTTTCTGATGCGAGAAATAATCTGCCAACTGATTAATCTCCTCAAGACTTAAACCACTAGCATGTCGGTGCATCACTGTCGCTTGGCGCGCACCACTTCTAAAATCAGTGAGTCGCTGAACAATATAAGCTTTATCCAACCCAGCCAGTGTGGTGGCATCAAACTCAGCATTGAAGGTCACCGCATTACCCTGCGTGCCATGGCACGCGGCACAAGACGCTGCTAAAGTTCTAGTATGTAATGCCTGCCCCACATAAACAAAATCCTCAGTTGCTTTACCCTGACTAGGCAAAATAACTGAGGATATAAGCATGAGATTTAAAAGAAATTTGTTCATGGGATCTTAATTAGTTGATAAACTCCACTACGAACCATTCTATCTAATCATAATTCAATAGACTCATGATTTAATCTCATTCAAATGACTAAATCACATGTCTAATCAATTTTAAAGACTAGAAACATTTATCTTCTAAACAGCCATCATCTTTAACACCAAGTGAAGTTAACAACTCGACCATTTTAGTGTTACCTTCATCACGTACTGCGCGAATAATCGAAACATCTGCACGCATTTTAATATTGATATCAGCGCCTTTAGTTGCTAAAAACTTCACAACTTGATCATGACCGCCAAATGCTGCCATATGAAAAGCCGTATTTTTGCTGATTGGGTGTTGGTAATCTAACTCTGCACCGCGCTCAACTAATAACTGAACCACTTTAAGCTGACCTTTAGTTGCTGCAATTTGTAATGCAGACCAACCAAAAAACTTGTCATTCGGTTTAGCATCGCCATCTAAATATTTCTTCACTAATTTAACGTCACCATCACGTAAAGCTTCTGTGTAACGCATATGGTCATCGTCTGTTAATTGCGCCATTGATGCCAATGGAAAACTAAAGGCTAATGCTAAAACAAGTGTTCTAAAAAAATTCATGCTGCTTTTCTCCAAAATCATTTATTAAAATTTATTTCTGTCGCTATCAAACAGTACTGATTAAAACAATTACTTTTCAAGCTTATTTAAAGCCATGATTAACAAAGCCTTAGCTAACAAATCATATGTTTAAGCAATGTATTTTCTTGCATTGCGGAACATACGAATCCAAGCACTATCCTCAGTGTCGTCAGAACGTTGCCATGTGTTTTGCACATTGCGAATCACACGTTCAGGATGTGGCATCATAATACTAAAACGCCCATCTGTGCTGGTTAATCCAGTGACACCCTGCGGTGAACCGTTTGGATTAAACGGATACATCTCAGTGGCTGTCGATGCATGATCAATAAAGCGCATCGTCACTAATTTCTGTGCTAACAGTTCATTGACAGCGTTAGTCTGAGAAAATTCCGCAAAACCTTCACCATGTGCAACCGCGATTGGCATTTTGCTGCCAGCCATGCCGTTAAAGAAGATAGAAGGAGACGCTAAAACCTCTACCATGCTTAAGCGCGCTTCAAATTGCTCTGATTTATTTTTCACAAAGTGTGGCCAATGTGCCGCACCAGGAATCAACTCGCGCAGATTGCTCATCATTTGACAGCCGTTACATACACCCAACGCAAAACTATCTTGGCGATCAAAAAACGCAGAGAATTCATCACGCGCGCGTGCATTAAATAAAATAGATTTAGCCCAGCCCTCACCCGCACCAAGCACATCACCATAAGAGAAACCACCACAGGCAACTACACCTGCAAAGTCTTTTAGTGATACACGGCCTGCAATAATATCGCTCATATGGACGTCATAAGCGGCAAAACCAGCACGGTCAAACGAAGCGGCCATCTCCACATGACCATTCACACCTTGCTCACGCAGGATTGCCATTTTAGGACGCGCACCTGTTGCAATGTAAGGCGCAGCAATATTTTCACTTGGGTTGTAAGTGAGTTCTGCAAACAAACCACGATCTGCCTCGTTCAGCAGACGGTCGTATTCTTGTTGCGCACTCACTGGGTTATCACGCAGTTTTTGCATTTGGTAGGTGGTTTCAGACCACATACGATGCAAGTTAACGCGCGTATCAGCAAATACTACCTGCCCATTTTGTTTAATCTCAATTTGGTTCGCGGTGGTCACTTCAGCCACCACATGAGCCAACCCATTGAACTGCGCAACAATCGCTGGTGCATCTTCTGTATGCACTTGAATCACCGCACCTAGCTCTTCGTTATACAGCGCATCAACAACACTGCCTTGCAAGCTAGAAACATCCACATTTAAACCACAGTGCCCAGCAAAAGCCATCTCAACCAAGGTGGTAAATAAGCCGCCATCAGAACGGTCATGGTAGGCCAAAATCTTGCCTGATTTATTCAACTGCTGAATCGTATTGAAGAAGTGTTTTAATTGGTGAGCATCATCAGCATCAGGGGCTACATTGCCAATTTCACCATATACCTGCGCAAGGCTTGAGCCACCCATGCGGTTTTTACCAGCACCTAAGTCAATTAAAATTAACTTAGAAGCAACATTGGTTTGTAGTTGTGGCGTGAGTGTTTTACGTGCATCAGGTGTTGCGGCAAATGCTGTTACCACTAATGAAATGGGTGAGGTCACAGATTTATTCTGACCATCATCATTCCATACCGTCTTCATGCTCATCGAGTCTTTACCAACTGGGATACTGACGCCCAATTGTGGGCATAGCTCCATCCCCACTGCTTTCACTGTTTCAAACAGGGCAGCATCTTCGCCAGCATGGCCAGCTGGTGCCATCCAGTTGGCTGAAAGTTTTAAGTCACTAATGTCGTCAATTAAACTTGCAGCAATGTTGGTGATAGATTCGCCAATCGCCATACGGCCAGATGCAGGTGCATTGACCAATGCGAGCGGTGCTTTTTCACCAATGGCAAACGCTTCGCCACGGTAAGTTTCATAGCCAGCCAACGTCACGCCAACGTCAGCCACTGGCACTTGCCATGGGCCAACCATTTGCTCACGCGCAACCAAGCCAGTCACAGAGCGGTCACCAATGGTAATCAAGAAGGTTTTATCTGCAACACCTGGTAAGCGCAACACACGCGCTGCCGCGTCTTTCAAGTCGATTTTGCTGGTATCAAATGCTTTGAGTGTTTGCACCGTGCTTTTCACGTCACGCGTCATTTTTGGTGGTTTACCTAGCAATACAGATAAATCCATATCGACTGGTTTGTTGTCAAAATGACTATCAGCGACCGTTAAGTGGCGTTCTTCTGTGGCGTAACCCACTACCGCATAAGGACAGCGCTCACGCTCACAAATCTCTTTAAAGCGAGGCAAATCTTCTTGTGCAATCGCCATCACATAGCGCTCTTGCGCCTCGTTACTCCATAGTTCGCGTGGAGACATGCCTGGCTCTTCGTTATTCACATCGCGCAACTGGAACACAGCACCTACACCAGCATCATTCACTAGCTCTGGGAATGCATTTGAAATGCCACCTGCACCCACGTCATGAATACTTAAAATTGGGTTGTTTTCACCCAACTGCCAGCAACGGTCAATCACTTCTTGTGCTCTACGCTCCAACTCAGGGTTACCGCGTTGTACCGAGTCAAAGTCCAAATTTTCAACGTTACTGCCAGTATCCATACTAGATGCAGCACCTCCACCCAAGCCAATCAGCATTGCTGGGCCGCCTAGTTGAATCAGTGCGGCACCCGCTGGGATTGGGTTCTTTTTAGAATGTTGTGCAGAGATATTACCAATACCACCCGCCAACATAATTGGCTTATGGTAGCCACGCACTTCAGTATTGCCATTTGCACTTGGTGCTTCAATTTCCAAGGTACGGAAATAGCCAGTAATGTTAGGGCGACCAAACTCGTTGTTATAAGCCGCACCACCCAATGGACCATCCACCATAATTTGTAATGGTGAAGCAATACGGTTTGGTTTACCGTAAGCGGCTGATTCCCAAGGTTGCGTAAAGTTTGGAATATTCAAGTTAGACACTGAGAAGCCAGCCAACCCTGCTTTAGGTTTAGAGCCGCTACCTGTTGCACCTTCATCACGAATCTCACCACCCGCGCCAGTTGCAGCACCTGCAAATGGTGAAATTGCGGTTGGGTGATTATGTGTTTCCACTTTCATTAAGAAGTGCATGTCTTCTTCAATAAAGCGATATGCGCCATCTTCAGCTGGGTAAAAACGTTTGGTTGGCTCGTTCGCTTGCTGACCTGCCACAATTGAAGCGTTATCAGAGTACGCGACCACTGTTTTACCTGGGTTTAATTTGTGCGTATTGCGAATCATCGCAAATAGAGACATCTCTTGTTGCGCGCCATCAATCACCCAATCTGCATTAAAGATTTTATGACGGCAATGTTCAGAGTTTGCTTGCGCAAACATCATCAACTCAACGTCAGTTGGGTTACGCTGCATTCTAGTGAAGTTATCAAACAGATAATCCACTTCATCAGGCGACAATGCCAAACCCATCTCGTTATTGGCTTGATCAAGTGCAGCCTTACCGCCTTGCAACACATCAATGGTGCTTAAAGGTTTAGGCGTATCGGTATGGAACAACTTGCCAGCATCTTGCTTGTTATCAAACACAGATTCTGTCATACGGTCATGCAACAACGGCAACAATAGCTTACGCTCATCAGCCGTTAACGCTTGACCATTCTTTGTTTGCACATAGTAAGCAATGCCGCGCTCTACGCGCTGAGTAGCTGGCAAACCACAATGCTGCACAATGTCTGTGGCGCGTGAAGCCCAAGGGGAAATCGTACCAACGCGCGGCAAGACTAAAATGAACTCACCGCTAGGCTCTTCCGCCTGCATGCTAGGGCCATACGTTAAAATTTGGTTCAGCGTATTTTCTTGCTGGGCTGATAGCTCACCATCCACCCATATAAAATGCCAAAACTCAGCGTAAACATGCCCAATATTCGGGCAAATTTCACTTAGCTTATTTTGAATTTTTTCAATTCTGAAAGGTGATAAAGCAGCACTGCCACGCAGGCTAATCATTTGTGGGTTTGGATTAGATTGGCTCATTAAACTCAGCTAAATATCAAGGACATGAATAAACCAAGATTTTAACAGATTAGCGCCTGTTAAGTCGCTAATCCAACAGGCAATTTAATGAAGATATTTTGGAAGAAAATAATATGAAAAATAATAGAGCTAGTGGCAAACACCATCACCACGGCAAAAACTAGTTCACACCTTAAGCCTAGATAGACGACTGAAAAATAGACTATCCCCAATGTGGAAGATAATACCTTTGCAATATCAAGGAACGTTAAAGCATTAGTATTAAGGTTGCGTTTGACTGGTTAACCACTGCCTGCGCCAAAAAATCAACAACATCACTAAGGCAATACCACCCATGATCGCCAACGCCCACCAAAAGCCATTTGGCTCGGCAATCCACGGCATATATTGAAAGTTCATACCAAAAATACCAGCAATAAGCGTGGCGGGCATAAACAGCATAGCCACCACTGTTAATGCGCGCAATTCTAGATTCACACGGTTACTAACGCCCGTCATGTAAATATCCATCAACCCACCCAACCCGTCACGAATCGACTCTAAAGACTCGATAAAGTTAACCGTATGGTCATAAACATCGCGCAAATAAGGGATAGTCGTTACACTAAAAAACCCACTCTCATTGCGAGTAAGGTGATTAATCACTTCTCTTAGTGGCCAGACGACACGGCGCAACTCAATACTGGCACGTTTTAATTGATGAATACTGTGCAGTTGCGTAATACTGGGTTTTGCTAACAAAGCATCTTCAAGCTGCTCGCTATCGTCACTCATTTCTTCCAGTACGTTAAAGTATTTATCAACAATACTATCCAGCAATGAATAAGCTAGATAATCAATACCTAGCGCACACATGGGTGAATGCTCGGCGCGCAATCGTTCACGTACAGGCGCAAACGCACCAGTAGAACGCTCTTGAAAAGTAAGTAGGAAGTTACGTCCGAGCACAAAGCTAATTTGCTCGGAGCTAACAGACATTGTGGCTTGTTCGTAATAAAAATGACGCGTTTCGAAAAACAAATAATCGCTAAACTCATCAAGCTTAGGGCGTTGCTCAGTATTCAGAATATCTTCCAACACCAATGGATGCAAATTAAACGCGAGACCAATTTGCTTAATCAGCTCAACGTCATGAATCCCATGAACATTTAACCACAGCTTTTTTGAAGCATCAGCATTTAACCCAGCTAAAACATCTAAAGTAATCGCTTGCTCTTGCATGCCAGATTCGTCATAACTCATCAGCGTGAGCTTGGGCACAGCTAAGCTTGCAACATCTTCATCACCCTGCCCTACATAGACTAGCGACCCTGGCGGTAAGCCACTCTTTTTGGCATGCTGTTTTTTTCGTTTATTTAGGCGTGGCTTTTTCATCAATCGCTATCTATGCAAAGTGAATACAGCTACCGTAACAAAATTTAACCTTAATGACCAGCTTGATGGCTTTCACCCGTGGCAAAAAAGTGACCGCCTGCAACATGATGAATCGTGCGTAAATCAGGATACCCCTCAAAATGCCAGCGTCCATTCGAAAACACCCGCTCATCCGCATAAGCTGCCACCACTTCGGCAATAAATAAGTCATAAGTATTTTGAATATGCGGCTCTGGGATAATTTTACACTCCAGCCATGCCACACAACCGTGGAGCAATGGCGCGGCGATGTGCGTTGACGCAAAAGCATCTAAACCATACTCAGCAAATTTATCCGTGCCCTGTAAATCTCGCCCAGAGTTAGTACCCACTTTTTGCACCACCTCGATTTGCGCAACACACGGCACATTAATCGCAAAAGTCCCTGAGGCCTCTATCAACTCGCGGGTATAGGTGTTTTTATCAATCACCACCGTGACTTTAGGTGGGTCGAAGTCTAGCGGCTTTACCCATGCGGCTGCCATGATGTTTTGGTTGCCGTTATGGGCAGAGGAAATGAGAACGGTGGGGCCGTGATTGAGAAGGCGGTAGGCATACTGCTTAGGTACAGATTTAAACACCGCGTTTAGTGAGAACGAAAGAGAATCGACTTTTAATAAGCTCATTTATGTGCTTTGTTGTATCCACAATCGTGAGCTTTGCCCGTATGAAATCATAATTAAAAACTTCAAGCAAACGTATTAGAGCCGAATTAATAAAAGCTGAAGGTACCGAGGTAATGCCCACAAATGACAGAGTAACATCCTCATTGTTACTTAACGCATTAGAAATTAAATTAAAAATGACTTCACCATCCTCATAAGTAGAGGCGGTTTTTACGTTTTCTAGAATGTGAATTACCATTCAAAAATCTCCCTCTCAGCATCCTCAACCACTTGCTCAAAAGTATCTGTGCGAAGAATTGCTCTTACTAAAGTTCCTGGATAGAAACCATCGACTGAACGCACAGTCATTTTAGGCTCAACTCCTGCACCTTGAACCGCCGAGAGCTGGGCTTTTCCAGAGCTAATAAGTATTGTGCCATTATTTCTTTGAGTGATATACCTTGTAATATTAGTTAGACCAGCTCCTCGATTTCTAACATTACTCTTTGTAGTAAACCCTTCTTCTTTAGCCCGTCTTAAAGCCTCGGTATCAGAAATACCTGGCACTTTTGTTCTTACGAGTTCAGGAATCCCTAAACCGAAGTCAGATATAGCAAGCTCAATGGTGTTAATTCTAGGAAAGTGCTGAGCAAAAACGCAGCCTATACCAACGCCAGAGTGGTCGCGGATATTATGAAAGATCTCCTCTATAGACGTGCGTATTGCGGATAACGACTCTTCAGACAATCCGACTTCCCGTCCAACCCAAGGCATTAGCCTTGTATACAAAAAAGTAGTTGCGTCTTTATTCGCAACAAGTTCTAAAGGTATTGTAGTTTTTCGTGCTGTATGCGCCTCAAAAATATATTCTTTTAAATAATGATTAAAAAAACCAGAGTCATCTAAAAAAATATTCGCAGCTGTTTTACCTTTGTGCCCCTTAAAAAAAACCTTAACTTTTATTTTTTTTAAATACTCAATAAAGTTACTGAGGACAACTATACCAACAGGTTCAATAAATCGAAGTGTGGAAAAATCAAAAGTTAATTTTGAGCACTTTGCATCACATTGTTCATCAATTACTTTATCAATAAATGGATACATTGTAACCACGTTGAAATTTACTGGTAGTTGAATCTCAATGTCACTCTTAAACAATATGTTCCACATTTAATTATTTCTGCCAAGCATCCCGCAATGTTACCGTGCGATTAAACACCGGCTTACCCTCTACGCTATCTTTCCTATCCGCCACAAAATACCCATGGCGCTCAAACTGGAAGCTTTCTTCTGGTTTTGCGTCTTTCAGGCTTAACTCCAGCTGTGTCTTAATCACTTTCACAGAGTCTTGATTGATATCAGCTAAGAAATCGCGGTCGCCTTCGCCTGGGTGTGCTTCTTTAAACAGGCGGTCATATAAACGTACTTCTGCTTCGTATGCATGCGCCACGCTCACCCAGTGAATATTGCCTTTTACTTTCACGGAATCAGACCCTGGTGTACCTGATTTGGTATCTGGCAGATATTCGCAATGGACAACAGTGACGTTGCCATCTGCATCTTTTTCGCAACCAGTGCATTTCACAACATAGCCGTAACGCAGGCGCACCATGCCATCTGGCGTTAACCTAAAGAAGCCTTTGCTTGGCGTTTCCATAAAGTCTTCACGTTCAATCCAAAGCTCTTTGGTGAGTTGTACCGTGCGCTTACCCAACTCTGGTTTGAGTGGATGGTTAGGCGCAAAGCAGTCTTCACTTTGGTCTGCTGGATAGTTATCAATCACGAGTTTGATTGGGTCTAACACAGCAATCCGGCGCTCTGCATCCACGTTTAACACTTCGCGCATGCAATCTTCCAAAATCGTGTATTCAATCCATGAATCTGCCTTGCTTACGCCAATACGGTCGGTAAATAATTTAAAGCCAGCTGGCGTATAGCCACGGCGGCGCGCACCCGCTAGCGTTGGTAAGCGTGGGTCATCCCAGCCGCTCACGTGTTTTTCTTCTACCAATTGAATCAATTTACGTTTTGAAAGCACCACATAGGTGAGGTTTAAACGTGCAAATTCGTATTGTTTTGGTAACGGATGTGCCAACATGCCAGCTTCTGCCAAACGCTCTAACAGCCAATCGTAAAATGGACGTTGGTCTTCAAACTCTAACGTACAAATAGAATGGGTAATGCGCTCGAGCGCATCTTCAATTGGGTGAGCAAAAGTATACATTGGGTAAATGCACCATTGATCGCCAGTGTTATGGTGGTGCGCGCGTCTTACGCGGTAAATGGCAGGATCGCGCATATTGATGTTAGGCGATGTCATGTCGATTTTAGCGCGTAGCACCATGCTGCCATCGGCATGTTTACCATCACGCATTTCACGGAAGCGTGCCAAATTATCGGCAACGCTACGGCTACGATAAGGGGAATCTTTACCTGCTTCAGTTAAGGTGCCGCGATTAATGCGCATTTCGTCTGCACTTTGCTCATCTACATAAGCATGGCCAGTTTCAATCAGGCTTTCAGCCGCGCGGTACATTAAGTCAAAGTAGTTGCTGGCAAAGTATAAGTTTGTTTCGTTGGTATTATCCCAACCAAACCCTAACCATTTCACTGCGTCTGAAATACTATCTACGTATTCTTGGCTTTCTTTCTCTGGGTTTGTGTCATCAAAACGCAAATGACAAATGCCGTCAAAATCACGCGCTAAACCAAAGTTTAAGAAAATAGACTTCGCATGGCCAATGTGCAAATAGCCATTAGGCTCTGGCGGAAAGCGTGTGCGGATTTTAGCAACATCGACAACACCCGTGTCTTGATGTGCCGCATCGCCTGGGCTACCTGCCCATTTTTTGGTGGCGTATTTATTTTGAGAAAGGTCCTTTTCAATAATCGCGCGGATAAAGTTAGAGCCAGCAGGAATCGGTGTTTTTTCAGATGACATAGCAACAAATTCAATTTAAGTTGCCGCTATTTTACACCAGCTTACTCGCTTGTATGAGTACCTGTACAAATTGATTCGATGCACCTCAATTCAAACCATTTTCGCCACATTAATCATAATGAACTCTTGAATAAATCAGCGTGAGATATCGTCAAACGAGGCTTATCAACATGCCTATGCTAAACTTAGCCCATGATGAACAGCTTAACTTTCCCTATTTTAAAATTGCTCGCGGATGGTAAATTTCATTCGGGTGAGGCCATTGCACAACATTTTAATGTAAGCCGTGCCACTATTTGGAATGCATTACAACACGCAGAAAGCTTAGGTATTGAAGTTTTTTCAGTACGTGGTCGAGGCTATAAGTTACCGCAAGCGCTCACGTTGCTAGACAAGCAAGCCATCGTCAACAATATGAGCCAACAGCACGCATGGCTGAATGTAGAAGTGTTTGACACACTGCCTTCCACCAATAGTCATTTGATGCAAAACATGGGCGCAAAAACACATGGTACTTGCGTAGTTACCAATTTACAGACCAGCGGGCGAGGCAGGCGTGGCCGTGAGTGGCAAGCCAGCCTTGGTGCAAGCTTAACCTTTTCGCTGCTTTGGCGTTTTCAATGCGGTGCAGCAGCGCTCTCTGGTTTGAGCCTAGCAGTGGGTGTAGCACTCATTCGTGGACTACATGAAATAGGCGCAACAGAAGCCAAGCTTAAATGGCCTAATGACATATTGATCAATCAGAAAAAACTGGCAGGCATATTAATTGAGTTGCAAGGCGATATGGAAGGCCCAAGCACAGCGGTTATCGGCGTAGGTATCAACTTACAATTACCCGAAAGCGTGTTACAAAAAATAGACCAGCCAGCCACCGATTTACACCAAACATTAGCGCACACCATCAACCCTAACTCAGTCATGGCAATTCTACTGAAACACTTGCTAGATGTGTTATTCACATTTGAGAGCACTGGTTTTGACGAACTGCGTGATGAGTGGGCCAAGCATCATGCTTACCATCAACAAGCTGTACGCATGCTGATGCCAGATGGCAGCGAAGTGAATGGTGTCGTGCAAGCAATTAGCGAAAACGGCTCGCTTATTGTTGAAACAGCCAATGGCCTGCAAAAATTCATGTCGGGGGAAATTAGCTTGCGTAGCTATACCGCCACGCAAGCCTGAACAACTTACTACAAACTTAATATTTAAGTGTAAGCCCTACGTTCACAGAGCGCCCCATACCTGGCACTGATACACCATGAACAACTCCCGTCCCCATGGTTGCTCCCTGGCCAAGATATGCGCCACCAAGTGGATCGTAGTAATGTTTGTCGAAAATATTCTCCACACCTAAATCCAATCGTGTGCTTTTCCAATCATAACTTGTATAAAAATTAAGCAATGTAAAGCCTGCAGTCTTTAGCTCTTTACGAACGGATTGAACATTGTCTTTACTATCCACTAACTTCGCTTGAATCTTGTTAGACCATTGACCAAACTGATGCTCTAAAGCCAAAGTAGCATTCAATGGCATGATGTTATACAAATCATCATCTGTTGTATTGTTCTTACCGCGTAAATAACTTAAAGACCCTGTCGCATCAAACCGGCCCAACCCTGTGTTCTGCGCTAAAAGCATTTTCACTGATACATCTATACCGTATATTCGTGCAGACTGATTATCCAGACTTAAATTCACAAAACCATCTGTTCTAGTAGCGCAGGCTTTGCCAACTTGGTTACATGCCACAGCATCAATATAATCATCAATATAAGTGAAATGTGGCGTTATCTTTAGATGCCAATGCTGTTGAGCGGCATCATGCCAATTGCCTGAAACACTTAATTTATGAGCAGTTTCTGGCTTTAAATTCAAATGACCAACATAGCCATTACCATCGCCATACAGGTTATTCATGTTCATGACCATAGTGTTATTATTAGACCACGCAAATCGCTCATACACATTGGGTGAGCGAGTCTTTATGGCATAGCCTGCCTCAAAGGTTTTTTCTGCATCTGGTGTAAAACGTGTCATCGCTGTTATATCAATATTGTTGTCAGTTTTTGAGCGGTCTGCGGCATTAAATGCTCCTGGAATAGTTGCTGGATTGCTGGGATCACCATAACCCACCATGCCGCCCACATTGTTATAGCCCTGCACCTTACCAGCGTCCATCTTCACTGTACTACTGCGCAAACCTAGTTGAGAAAACCACTGCTCAGTCCATTTTGCATCCCACTCTGCAAACACATCATAGCGATCCCGTTGACCATTATTAATATTCCAAAAAGCATTTGGCCCCATCATGGTGTTCGTGCCAATAGTTGCAGGGCTTTGAGATGGATTCCACCAGTCATCTAATCGATATCGTTGAAGCTCTGCCCCCACACGCAAAGTATCACGCGTTGAAAGATTAACATCACCCTTGATAGTCAACCCTGTGGTTTTGCCTTCAGTGTCCATTGGCATACCCGGTGCGCCGCTATAAAAATATTGTTTATCATCACCGAACTGCATGCTATGACGTGTTCTTTCATGGTATGCACGCGCTTCTAACCTACCCCATTCATATTTACCCTGATAGCTTAAATTGTACTGCTCACTCTCATTACCTGTCATATCCATACGTTGATTTACAAAGCCTTGATATGGGATATCTTGCAAGCCTAGTTTAAACTCAAGCAAGTGATTTTCATGTTGCAGACCAAAAGCTAAAGCATGATTGCGTGACTCATAGGCAGTTGAACCAACTTCACTGCCACTTAACGACCCTCTTAATAAAGCAGATTGACCAGCGGGTTTAAACTTACGGCCTGCTTTGTAATTATCAGCCTCAACCGTAGAGCCTGTATATCGCATATAAGCTTGATCATTGGCGACACTGGTAGATATGTTCATACCACGCGCATGATTATTACTGCGGTAAAAAGTATTAACCTTACCTTCTATCAACAACCCATGCCCAGGCTCTGCAAACTCTGCAGATTTTGAATCAACCTTTATTGTGCCAGCGATGCTATCACCCCCCATACTCACTGGCGTAATGCCAGCAAGCACTTCTATTGCGGCTACATTAGCAGGGTCTATATATGAAAGTGCTGGATTCATATGATTTGCGCAACTGGAGATTAAATCCATCCCATCTACTTTGATGCGAATACGATCATCTGCCAAACCGTGAATGACAGGCAAGCTGGAAACACCGCCTGCACGATACAAACTTACACTAGGCTCAATCCGCAATAAGGCGGCAGTGTCACTTGTATTCAGTACATGAGACTTATCTTTTGGCAACCTCTCAGCAACAACATCAACACTAGGCAAATCCAAATGCTCTGCATATGCTGCCAACGGATAAATGCCGATTAAGCATGATGTTAAAACACTAGGGACAAAAACACTTGGTGTTAAAATAGTACGAATTATCGTTTTTTTCTTTAACAAACATTGCCTCATATCCTCGCCCCTAATTAATATGTGGCGCGGATTATACGCTTTGGATAAATTACTGGAATGTGGCATATTGTCGCATCAGCGTGCGTAAAAATGGTGTTAACAATAGATGCTGGCAATACAAAAACAAAATGGGCTTTGTTTGATGAGGACAGAAAAATCATCCATCAAGGCGCATGTTTCAACGCACAAATCCTCACTGCCAGCATACTCCCTGACTCGCTAACTTGTGACCAGATTGTGATTTCAAATGTCGCAGGTGAAGCCCATGCAGAACGCTTACAGCAACGCATAAGCACTTACCCAGCAACAACCTTCTGGCTGACTGCTAGCAAACAATTAGGTCATGTGATTAACAACTATAACACGCCAAAGTTACTAGGAAGCGATCGTTGGGCTGGGTTAATTGCCGCGTGGTACATGCAACATGAAACATGTGTAGTGGTGAATGCTGGCACGGCAACCACAATAGACGCAGTAGTCAGCACTGAAATGAATGGTGAAACTTTTGGCGTGTTCATTGGCGGCATGATATTGCCAGGCATAGATCTGATGCAGCAAGGCTTAGGTGCCGCAACAGCTCAACTACCAACATCCACAGTTGATGCAAAGACTCACCCGCAAGTAATGATTAGTCCATTTGCTACAAGTACCGCCAATGCAATTTACAGTGGTGCGGTGAATGCAACAATAGGCGCAATTAAACAAATGACGCAATCATTAGAAAAAGAATATCTGCATACACCAAAACTAATCATTAGTGGTGGAAATGCAATGGTATTACAACAAAATCTCGCAGATGAAAATTCAACTGACGTCGCTATCCCACAAAAAGAAAAAACTGTTACGATTGTAGATAACTTAGTATTGCAGGGCTTATATCTGCTTACAATACCGGCAATCCAACAAACCAAGCAAAGCGCACTGTAATGAAATATATTTTTTGGCTATTGGCATTAATCAACATTGGCTTGTTTGGCTACTTCAATATTGATGTTGTTTTACCAAAACCAGCTCAAACTCAACAAGCAGAAATCTCCCCAGAAAAAATAAAAATCTTGTCGCAACAAGAAATTGACGCGATCAAAACTACTAAGAAGGCCGAAATTGCTCAGCCGCTACCAGTGGTTGATGTCTGTTTTGAATGGAGCGTTTTCTCGGATACCAACCTAACTAATGCACAAACGGCATTAGAAAGCTTAGCGCTACAATCAATAGTCAAAGAGCAATCGACACAAGAAGCAAAGCGTTTTTGGGTATATAGGCCGCCTTTTAAATCAAGCGCAGAGGCACTAAAAAAAGCAGCTGAATTAAGGGATAGTGGAATAACAGATGTTTTTGTAGTACAAGAGCCTAGATGGAAAAATGCTATTTCTTTTGGGATTTTCAGTGATGAGAAATTGGCGATTAATTTGCAAAAGGAACTGCAAGCCAAAGGAGTTAAGAACGTTGAAAAAGCATTGCGCACCCAGGGCAAAAGTTATTCCAGCTTATTGCTGAAAAACCTGACTGAAAATGAAATTGCTGAAATCAAAAAACTAAAACCAAACTTCCCAGCAGCAGAGCTTAAAGAAGTTAGCTGCGACGCACTTTAAAGCATCGACTAAACTCACTCAGCTTAAATCAACTAAGCCAAAATTCATGAGTCCTGACTAATCTGGAAATAACTTACCAGGATTTAGGACATTATTTGGATCAAAAGTTAATTTGAGTGACTTCATTAAACTCATTGTGGTCGCATCAATCTCGCGTGGCACAAATGGGCGTTTTGCCATACCAACGCCATGTTCACCAGATAAGGTGCCCTGTAAAGACAGTACCAAACTAAACACCTCATCTAAACACTGATAAGCACGTTTCATTTCATCAGCATTATCTGGATTTACCAGCAAATTCACGTGAATATTTCCATTACCTGCATGACCGAAATTCACATTAGAGATTTGGTGAAGCGCAGCAAGCTTCTCTAAACCAGTCAGCAACGCAGGCAGATGAGAAACTGGCACTGCAATATCTTCATTAATCTTCTTAGGCGCAATATCTTTTAGCAATGGAGACAATGCCTTACGTGCAGCCCACAAGGCTTTAGTATCATGCGCTGGTTTTGCTTCAATCAGTCCTGCCACTTGGCATGCTTGCAAAATGGCATCGGTTGCTTCAACAAGCTCCTGTTGCGAGCCGTCCACCTCAATCATTAAATAAGCACGTGCATTTTCAGGTAGTAAATTTTGATGACGGCTGCGAATCAGTGTAAGCGCCCCATTATCCAAAAACTCTAAAGCACTAGGCGTATAAGGTTGCGCCATAATGGCCGCAATCGCTTTGGCGCAACTTTCTGTGTCAACAAATTCAGCCGTGATTCCGCCCGTATGCTTGGGTAAAGGTGTCAATTTGAGCGTGGCCTCACAAATCACGGCTAATGTACCTTCAGACCCAACCAACAAGCGGGTTAAATCATACCCCACCACACCCTTACTAGTGTAGCAGCCGGTTTTAATGATTTCACCCTTACCGGTCACCGCTTTTAAGCCAAGAATATGGTCGCGTGCCACACCGTACTTCACTGCGTGCGGTCCTGCCGCACAAGTCGCTAAATTACCGCCAATGCTACAATAGGCAGCACTTGAAGGGTCCGGCGGCCAAAAGAAACCGACAGGTTTAATCTCATCTTGCAATACTTGGTTCAATACGCCAGGCTCAACAATCGCCATACGATTATCAGGGTCAATACTGATAATTTTATCCATGCGCTCTAACGAAAGAGCAACGCCGCCCGCTTCAGGCACACTACCACCAGCAGTACCAGTACCACGCCCACGCGGCACCACAGGTACTTTATGTGCATTGCAAAGCAAGATGACACTTTGTACCTCTTCTATCGTGAGCGGAAAAACAACAGCAATCGGGCTATGATAATTACGGGAGTTATCGTAAGCGTAGGCATAGCAATCTACGGGGTCGGTATAAACTCGATTTTGGGGGAGTAAGAGATTAAGTTCAGCTAAGAAACTCTTGTGCACAGCGTTAATCATGGAAGAAAGTTTCGAATATTATCTACGATTGTTGTTTTATCGCTTGATGAGGGTGGTTCTACTGCAGGTTTACCAAGCACCACTTGGCCACTTTTACTTCCCCAACGATCAAACACTAAGTTTTCACCCATAATGATTCTTATCCAATCAGGGTAACTATAAGCGTTGCCATTGTGATGATCTAACAATGCACCAACACCTCCTCCAAAAAACACATTACCGATCATCCCATCGTTAGCACGAGAAATAACTGTCGCATATCCAGTTAACTCACCGTCTTTTTCGCAAGTAACTAATAAATTCTGATCTGAGCGATGTATGGTAAGTGTCCCCGAAGTAAATGCAACCCAATCACCATACTCATTTTTAGCTCTGCATTTAGCATTACTAACAAACGAATTGTCTTTTGAATAAGTCTCAATCTGCATACGCTGATAAGTATCTTTAGTGAGTGATGCGCAGCCACTAAATATCATTAGAATCAGCACTAAAGAACTATATTGAAATAACTTCTTCATTGGCACGGCCTTGTTGAGTTAAAACTAGCCTGCATATTTTAGGTATATCAGGCTAGTTAGGCGTTGAAACAGCTTAGGGACAAACTTACTAGAGTAAGATTAATATCTTAGCACTTAATATCCTAGCGTTTTTTAATATACAAATCGGTAATGGTGCCCTCTTTCATCTCTGCCGCAAAACACACAGTTTCAGATAAAGTTGGGTGTGCATGAATCGTTAACCCTAAATCATGTGCGTCTGCGCCCATTTCAATTGCCAACACCGCCTCTGCTAACAGCTCACCAGCATTAACACCCACGATACCAGCACCAATCAAACGATGTGTTTCTTTATCAAAAATCAGCTTAGTAGCACCTTCAGTGCGCGCAATCGATAAAGCACGACCGCTAGCCGCCCATGGGAAGCTAGCTTTTTCGATGGCGATACCTTTGGCCTTGGCTTCAATTTCGGTCACACCCACCCAGGCCACTTCAGGGTCTGTATAAGCAACTGATGGAATCACAGAAGCAACAAACTCTACTTTTTCACCAGCAATCACTTCTGCTGCTACTTTAGCTTCATGCGTTGCTTTATGTGCAAGCATAGGCTGACCTACGATATCGCCAATCGCAAAAATGTGCGGCACATTGGTACGCATTTGTTTATCTACGTTGATAAAGCCGTAATCATCAACAGCCACACCTGCATTTTCTGCGCCAATGTTTTTACCATTTGGACGGCGACCTATCGACACTAAGACGCGGTCATATACTTCAACGCCTTTTGGTGCGTCTGCATTGCCATTCACGCCTTCAAAGGTGACATGAATACCATCTTTCTTAGGCTCCATCTTTGCCACTTTGGTATTGAGCATAATCGCTTCAAAACGTTTTTCCATACGCTTTTGTAATGGACGAACAAGGTCACGGTCACAACCTTGAATCAGTCCATCAGTAAACTCAACAACGCTTACCTTTGAACCTAATGCATCGTATACTGTACCCATTTCAAGGCCAATAATCCCACCGCCAATCACTAACATTCGCTTAGGCACATCCGCCAGAGCCAAAGCACCTGTAGAATCCATAATGCGTTCATCTGCATCAACACCCGGGAATTTAGTCGCTTGTGAACCGGCTGCAATGATTGCATTTTCAAAACCTATTGTTGTCACTTTGCCATCTGCTGCTGTCACAGCAATTTGGTTGGCGCTCGTAAACTTGCCTAAGCCTTGTACGACAGTGACATTACGTTGTTTCGCCATTGCGGCCAATCCACCAGTCAACTTGCCAACTACATCGTTGGCTTTCCAATTGCGCAACTGTTCTAAATCTACTTGCGGCGCACCGAAACTAACACCATGGTGACTAGACTCTTCAGCTTCAGTAATGACTTTTGCAGTATGTAGCAAAGCTTTAGATGGGATGCAGCCTACATTCAAACAAACACCGCCCAATGTTGCATAGCGCTCAACCAACACGACTTGCTTACCTAAATCTGCCGCGCGGAAAGCCGCCGTGTAACCGCCAGGACCACTACCTAACACCACCACTTGTGTATTGATATCGCTAGCGCCGACTGCAACAGTTACAACTGGAGCAACAGCAGCTACAGTTGGTGCCACCGTTGGAGCCGTAGCAGGTACTGGCGCCTCAACCTTCGCTGATGCCACAACTTCAGCAGCTTCTACTAATAACATCAGTGACCCTTTTGCTACCTTGTCACCTACTTTAACTTTAATTTCTTTTACAACACCAGCATGTGAAGATGGAATATCCATAGAAGCTTTGTCAGATTCCACAGTAATCAAAGAATCCTCTTTAGCAATTGTGTCACCAGTTTTGATCAGTACTTCAATCACGTCAACACTATCAAAGTTACCGATATCCGGCACCAATACTTCAACTAAATTACTCATGCATACCCTTTGTAAACTTTGGTTATTTTTTGCAATTTTAACATCAAACCTCTCATTTTATCGCGTACTAACATGCAATAACCTTGCTGCAACACAGCAATATCGACAGCTAATTACACTAATGCCGAGCAAAAAACCTAAAGCGTAGTGAGTACCTTAGCCAAAATTTGAATAACTAGCCTAACGAGGCTCAATCGCATAGGCTAAAGTTTATGTGTGCGATTGAGCGTTGACAACACTAAGCAAAAATCAACGATTAGTTAATAGAAAATTGAAACTGATCGATAGGCACAGGTTTACCAAACAAATAGCCCTGATAAAGCCTACAACCATAATCTTTCAAAATGGCCAATTCAAGCTCAGTTTCCACACCTTCAGCAATCACATTAATACGGAAGTTGTTCGCCAAATCGATAATCGTCTTGACCATAATTGCATCGTTAGGGTCATATGCCAAATCTCGTACAAAGCTCTGATCAATCTTCACCTGATCAAGCGGTAATTTTTTCAGATAAGAAAGCGAAGAATATCCCGTACCAAAATCATCCAATGACAACCTGACGCCTAGCGCTTTAAGGGCATGCATTTTCGCAATCACCTCATCAACATCTTCCAAAATCACACTTTCGGTCAACTCAAGCTTCAAACGAGAGGCATTAACCTCATGCTTCATAATCGCCTGATGGACAGATTCTACAAAGTCTAGCGACCTGAATTGATGAGCACTCACATTTACCGCAATAATTAAATGATTTTTCTCAAAACTTTTTGCCCACTCAGCAAGTTGAGAACAAGCCGTATCAATCACCCAATGTCCGATATCAAGAATTAACGTAGTCTCCTCTGCAATTGGAATAAACTCCACTGGAGAAACAATACCTCGTTCAGGGTGTATCCACCGAATCAAAGCCTCAGCACCAATCGGACGGTTATTATCATCTACTTGTACTTGGTAATATAGTGCTAGCTGTTGCTTGTCGATTGCATATCTCAACTCAGCCTCCAAACTAGCGCGGATACTTAATTTTTCCTGCATAACCGGATCGAAGAATCGTAATGTGTTCCTACCAGCTTTCTTTGCCTGATACATTGCAATATCAGCTTGCTTCAACAGCTCTTCAATTTCGTACTCTTCACCGCCGAATAAAGTAATTCCTATACTAGAAGTACTCTGATATTGGTGAGCCCCGAAGATACAAGACTCATGTAAAGCCAACAAAATCTTATTAGCAATCTGCTCAGCAATAGCTGCAGCCTCTGAAGCAGACTCCTCCAAGGCCTCAAGTACAACAACAAACTCGTCACCACCAAAGCGGGCTACCGTATCGCCTGCACGTACTGCACTACTGAGCCTATCAGCTTGAAGCTTAAGCAACAAATCACCGGTACTATGCCCTAAGGTATCATTCAGCACTTTAAAGTGATCTAAATCAATGAACAACAATGCCCCTTTTTTACCAGAACGACTACTTACAGAAAGCGCCTGACGCATACGATCTAATAGTAATAGTCGATTAGGTAAATTAGTGAGTGGATCATAAAATGCCAAATGCTCGATTTTCTCAGAAGATGCCTTACTTTCACTGATATCAGTAAAGACAGAAACGTAGTTAGTTACCTTAGCATCTGTATCTTTAACTGCTGATATAGTCATGCGCTCGGGATAAATCTGCCCGTTTTTGC
>Ga0208264_1000160_pt1 | contig 31871 bp, 28 predicted proteins | sample LakWasMet31_HOW6_2_FD_183873 | JGI IMG/M metagenome (GOLD analysis project Ga0208264, IMG submission 183873) | Freshwater sediment methanotrophic microbial communities from Lake Washington under simulated oxygen tension - Sediment Metagenome... | ecosystem: Environmental > Aquatic > Freshwater >... | reverse complement strand
CCACTGTTGCCTTCGCTGCTGGTTCGCTTGACGGATGACGAGCCAAAAAACAAGCAACCAGAGCCGGTTTCAAAACAGGTAATGAACGAAGAAGAATACCTGAAAGCATTTAATGAAGATCTGCAATGGCTGTATAATGCCACGTCCCTGGAAGCATCCGTTGATCTGGATAACTATGATTTTATCGACGAGAATGGACAAACCAGAAATTATCTCAAAGAATCTGTGATCAATTTTGGAATTCCAGATCTTACCGGTCATACGGCCTCACGTGTTAAAAGCACACATATCGAAGCAAGCTTACGCTTGGCCATTGAGTATTTTGAGCCCCGTATTTTACTCGATAAGCTTAAAATTGAAGCGCGCCGCACCGATCAATATAATCAAAACGCCTTAAGCATAGATATTCGGGGAGAGCTTTGGATGCAACCCTCGCCTTGGCCTCAGCATTGGCAAACCGATGTCGATCTGGAAACAGGATCGGTGACGGTCAAAATTAGCGGGCAAGAGTTATGAAGCAACGCATGCTGGATTATTATAATCAGGAGTTGCGGCATTTACGCCAGATGGGGCGTGAGTTTGCCAATCAAAATCCCAAAATTGCCAAACGCCTGGACCCGGACAGCTTTAAAAATGAAAAGCTTTGTCTGGACCCTTACGTTGAACGGTTACTTGAAGGCTTCGCGTTTCTGGCGGCACGAGTACAACTGAAGATTGACTCGGAATTTCCAGAATTTACCCGGCATTTGTTGGAGTTTGTCTATCCGCATTATTTAGCTCCAACCCCGTCAATGATGATCGTCCAAATGCAGCCGGAAGATTGTCCGCCACAAGGGTTTATTGTTGAACGCCATACCGTGCTTAAAAGTTCGCTGGGTGCGCATGAACAAACCCAGTGTAAATTTCTTACCGCTCATCAGGTGCAAGTTCTGCCGTTGACCATTGCTGAAGCGCAATATGTGCCTAACCTGGCCAGTATTCCCGAAAGTATTCGCAAACAAATTCAACAATCAACCGAGCCAGTGCTGCCAGAAATTCAGGCTGCAATCCGCTTGCGTCTTAGAACCCTTGGAGAAGGTGATCAGGCTCAACCATTTAATCAACTGGCTTTGGATACCTTGCCTCTGTATTTAAGTGGTCAAAATAATTTGACTGCCTTGTTATATGAGCAGTTTTTAGCCGATGCGGTGGCGATTGCTGTGGTTGATGTGGCTGGCGATAACATACCAAAAAACAATCCTACTGCTTGCACCTTAATACCGCAAAAACCCAAACGGTTTGGTTTTGATGATGGTCAGGCGCTGTTTCCCTATGGGCCGCGTTCTTTTCAAGGCTATCGGTTGTTGCAGGAATATTTCGCTTTCCCTGAGCGATTTCAATTTGTTGAGCTGACCGGTTTAGCGGCTGCACTAAAAAATACCCAGAGCACTGAGTGTGATATTTATGTGTTATTAAAGCGTGCACAACCAAAGCTAATCCATGTGTGCGACAAACATTTGTTTGCCCTGTTTTGCACTCCGGCGATTAATTTGTTTCCGCACCATGCTGACCGAATTTCTGTTAGCCACACTAAAACCGAATACCAGGTGATACCCGATAGGACGCGCATGTCCGATCTTGAAGTGTATAGTCTGGAGCAGGTAACAGGATTTAACGCTAACTTACAGGAAGCACAACGCTTTCAGCCGTTTTACAGCCATCTTTCTGGTAGCCGCTTTTCGTCCGAGCATGGTTATTACACCATTCAACGCAGAAAAACCAACTTGTCTGCCAAGCAACTGCTGCATGGAAAACTAACTGATTATTCCGGCACCGACACTTATATTTCGCTGGTTGATCCCAAGCAAGCGCCCTATAACGTTGCGTCAGTCAAAGAATTGGGTTTGAATTTACTCTGCACCAACCGGGATTTGGCGCATAAAGACCGCAACCAGTTTACTGAATTCAGTTTGGAAATTGACGCTAAAGTTAAAGAAGATATTCAATGTATTGCAGGACCAACTAACCCAAAACCATCCAAAGTTATTGATGGCAAGGCCTGGCGATTAATTAGTCATTTATCATTAAACTATCTGTCTCTGATGGATACGGATGAAGGCGCTTCGGCCTTGCGCGAACTGCTAAGCCTTTACAGTGATCCCGACGATGAAGTTACCAATCAACAAATTGCTGGCGTACTGTCAGTAACTGCAAAAAACGTGGTGCGTCGAATCAACAATTCCGAAGCAATTGTGTTTGGACGCGGCATTGAAATCACGGTCAAATTTGACGAAAGCGCTTTTGAAGGAAGCAGCACTTTTTTGTTGGGTGCCGTGCTGGAGGTTTTTTTCGCGCGCTACGCGTCAATCAACACGTTTACTGAAACCGTCATTATTACTGACAAACGGGAGATTATGCGATGGCCGATCAGGATCGGACAACGTCACACCCTTTAATCGACCTGTTTAAGGACGATATTCAGGATTTTGACTTTTTTCAGGTGTTGCGCCTGATTGAATGCGCATACCCGGATGAGCCCAGGTTGGGCACAGCTCAGCAATTAGCTGATGATCCTCCGGTCCGTTTTGGTCAGGAAGTTTCTTTGAGTTTTCCGCATGCCGCACTCAGCGCATGGCAACCCCTGACACTGGAAGACGTTAAACACCGGTCAGTCAATCGACTCGATGTACGATTTTTTGGGTTATTTGGGCCACACGGTCCATTGCCACTGCCGCTTACAGAACACGCGTTGGAAAGGTTAGGAAAAGGCGATCATGCTCTGGTTAATTTTGCCAACGTATTTCATCATCGGTTGCTGTCGTTGTTCTATCGGGCTTGGGCAGAAGCTCAACCGGTAACGCATTTTGACCGGTACGAAAAAGATTTTACTGAGGATCGGTTTAGCCGCTATTTGGGTTCATTGTTTGGTTTGGGTATGGATAATCTGCGTAATCGAGATGCCATGCCGGATCAGAGCAAATTACTATTTACAGGCTTATATGCCAGCCAAACCAAGCATGCTGAAGGCTTGGCTATTATCATTGAGCAATCACTGGGCCTGCCTGCGCATATTGAAGAGTTTGTGGGTGAATGGATGCACATTGATCGACATGAACAAACCCGTTTGGGCGTTAACATTGACGCAGGTCAATTGGCGATCAGTGCCGTGTTGGGCGAGCAAGTATACGGTTGCCAGCATAAAATGCGCCTTGTTTTAGGCCCGATGCCAATGACGGGTTATAAGCAACTGCTACCCGACCAAGCCGGACTAACCGAGCTGGCGGCCATTGTGCAAAATTACATCGGTGATGAGCTGGTTTGGGATGTTAACTTAATTTTACGCCAGGCCGATATTCCGCCATTACGACTGGACGGCAGCAATCAACTGGGTTGGACATCCTGGCTGCTGAACAAAGGTTGTAACCATTGCAAACCCGATGGCTATTGCGAAACCTGCAAACCATACCCACCCAGTGATGCGCATGATCTGACTTTAGATCAACCCAAGCAACGATTTCAATAAAACAATAACAAGGAGATGCGGTAATGAGTGAAATTGACCGAGCCAAATTATTCGGCAAGTTAAACAAGCTATGTTACAAAACCATTGAAAGCGGCACCACGTTTTGTAAATTACGCGGCAATCCTTATGTGGAAATTGTGCACTGGTTGAATTTGCTCTTGCAATCTCAAGACTCTGATTTACATCGCATTCTCCGGTACTTTGATATAGATCAGGCAAAATTACTCAAAGATACCATCGAATCCCTGGATAAACTGCCCAGAGGCGCTACTTCCATATCGGATTTTTCCAGCCATCTTGAAGATGCGATGGAGCGCGGCTGGGTTTATGCCAGCATCTTGTTTGGTGAAAGCCAGGTGCGTAGCGCGCATTTGTTGGTTGGCATGTTAAAAACCAGAACCTTGCGCAATCATCTGCTTGAAATCTCACCCGAATTTAAAAACATTAGTGTTGATCGACTGACTGACCAATATGCTGAAATTGTCGCTGGCTCGCCGGAGGAAGGCCAAGCGCCGAGCTTAGTCAATGCCGTGCCTGGAGAGGCCAGTGGGGCAATGTCGCCAGCCGCATTAGGCAAACAGGAAGCCTTGCGGCAATTTACCGTCGATTTAACTGAGCAAGCCAGACAAGGCAAAATGGATCCTATTGTTGGTCGCGATGAAGAAATCCGCCAAGTGATTGATATACTGATGCGCCGCCGCCAAAATAATCCGATCCTGACTGGTGAAGCCGGAGTTGGTAAAACGGCTGTCGTGGAAGGCTTTGCTCAAAAGATAGTCGCGGGTGATGTGCCTCCGCCTTTGCGGGACGTGATAGTGCGCACGTTGGATGTTGGTTTACTGCAAGCCGGTGCCAGCATGAAAGGTGAATTTGAGCAGCGTTTGCGGCAGGTCATTGAAGAAGTACAAGCATCGCCCAAACCCATAATCCTGTTTATTGATGAAGCACATACCTTGGTTGGTGCGGGTGGCGCAGCCGGAACCGGTGATGCGGCCAACTTGTTAAAACCAGCGTTAGCACGCGGAACTTTGCGTACCGTGGCGGCTACCACTTGGGCGGAATACAAAAAACACATCGAAAAAGATCCGGCCTTAACCCGTCGTTTTCAAGTGGTACAAATCGCGGAACCCAGCGAAGAAAAAGCCATTCTGATGATGCGCGGTGTGGCGTCAGTTATGGAAAAACATCATCAGGTTCAAGTTTTGGATGAAGCGCTGGAAGCGGCGGTCAAGCTTTCGCACCGCTATATTCCGGCACGACAATTGCCCGACAAAGCAGTCAGTTTACTGGATACCGCCTGTGCCAGAGTTGCCATCAGCCAATATGCTGTGCCAGCTGAAGTGGATGATTGCCGCAAACGCATAGCTGCCTTGCAAACCGAGTTGGAAATTATCGAACGCGAACACGCGGTTGGCATCGATACCACGCAAAGAAATGAGAATGTACAACAAAAGCTGATCAGCGAAAATGAACGCCTGACTGCTGTTGAAGCGCGTTGGACATCAGAGCGTGAACTGGTTGAAAAAATCCTCAATCTACGCAGTCAATTGCGCGCTGGCGGAAATCCGGTTGATCAAACGCCCGACCAACTAGCCGAAGTTGCATCAACTACAGATGACCGCGTTAAGCTGTTAACCGAACTGCAAGCCTTGCAGCTAAATCTAAAAACCATTCAAGGTGAAACACCATTAATATTGCCCAGCGTTGATACCCAGGCGGTCGGCTCGGTAGTGCAGGATTGGACCGGCATTCCGGTTGGGCGCATGGTTAAGAATGAAATTGAAACCGTGTTAAAACTGGCTGATCATTTAGAGCAGCGCATTATCGGTCAGCGGCATGCTTTGGAAATGATAGCCAAGCGAATTCAAACTTCGCGTGCCGGTCTGGATAATCCAGGCAAACCGATTGGCGTGTTTATGCTGGCCGGAACCTCCGGTGTGGGTAAAACCGAAACTGCACTGGCTTTGGCCGAAACCTTGTATGGCGGAGAACAAAACGTCATCACCATCAACATGAGCGAGTACCAGGAAGCGCACACCGTTTCTACCCTAAAAGGCGCGCCTCCAGGTTATGTTGGTTATGGCGAAGGCGGTGTGTTAACCGAAGCAGTCAGACGCAGACCGTATAGCGTAGTACTTCTGGATGAAGTGGAAAAAGCACACCCTGATGTGCACGAAATATTCTTTCAGGTATTTGACAAAGGCTGGATGGAAGACGGGGAAGGGCGGGTGATTGATTTTAAAAACACCTTGATTTTACTCACCACCAACGCCGGTACGGAACTAATCAACTCACTTTGTAAAGACCCGGAACTCTTGCCCGAGCCAGAAGGCATAGCCAAAGCACTACGTGAGCCATTATTAAAAGTGTTTCCACCCGCCTTGCTGGGCCGGTTAGTGGTCATTCCGTATTACCCGCTTAATGATCAAATGATTGGCGCGATTGCTCGATTACAACTGGGCCGCATCAAAAAACGCATAGCTGAAAGTCACAAAATACCGTTCACCTACGATGATGAAGTCATCAAGCTGATTGCCAGCCGTTGCACCGAACTGGAAAGTGGCGGCCGGATGATCGATGCCATCTTGACCAACACGGTGTTACCCAAAATCAGCGAGGAGTTTTTACTGCGGATTATGGATGGCAACGCCATTGAACGCGTACATGTCTCTGTTGTGGATGGGGAGTTTGCTTATGAGTTTAACGGTTAATTAGATGGCAAGTTATCAAATTCCAGGCCCAAGTTGCAGAGTTGGCTTACCGTTGAGCATGGATGAAGGAACCTTAGCATTGTGTTTAACTCCAGCACCGGGTACCGTCTGTTCCAATTCGTGGCTTTATCCCACTAGGGCCTTGTTTTGTTCGTTACAACCACCTAACAAAAACATAGATTTAAGTTTTTTGTTTATGCAATGCCTTAATCCTAGCAAAGGCTTAACTGAACAGGATTACAAAACAGCCGCTGCCAAAATTGATGTTGAAGTGGCGACCATTAAGGCAGTGGCTGAAGTTGAATCATCGGGTAGTGCTTTTGATGACGATGGTCGTCCTAAAATATTATTTGAACGCCACTATTTTCATCGATTGACTGGTGGAAAATATGACGGTAAACACGCTGATATTTCAAACAAAAAAAGCGGTGGTTATGGCAAGTTTTCTGCACAATACGGAAAACTGGAGCGCGCATATCATTTAAATGCCGATGCGGCATTGCGTTCTGCGTCCTGGGGCAAGTTTCAAATTATGGGTGACAATTACAAAGCTGCAGGTTTTAGCACAGTGCAGGCCTTTGTAATGGCTTTAACAAAAGCGGAATCAGAGCATCTACATGCTTTCACCAGCTTTGTCGGGCATAATAAAAGCATGTTGAAGGCCTTAAAAAATAAGGACTGGGCGGAGTTTGCGGCTAAGTATAATGGTCCAAAATATAAACAAAACAAATACGACAGTAAACTAAAAGATGCCTATGAACGTCATAAACCGAAGCCAGTCCAGCCATGATGAAATCCTTTAATTTATCATTGCTGGTAATCCTTGCATTGACCAGCATTGCACAAGTTCATGCTGAAGGAAACTTGGGCTTATGCGCAACCAAAGAAACCAATTATTTTAGCTGTCCTACAAGCAAACACCGTTGGATTAGCCTTTGCGCCGGTCCCCAAGATAACTTGCAATATCGTTTTGGAAAAGCAGGAAAATTGGAATTGCAATTTCCTAAAGCGGCTACTGGTGATAATAATCAGTTTAAATATGCACACTATTTTCGTGCTCAAACAGATCGATTTGAAGTCAGTTTTACAAACCAAACGGTGAGTTATTCAATTTTTGATTACCAGGAAGACAATCAGCGCCATGCCGGTGTACGTGTAACCGATGCTAAAGGGCAAGAAACAGAACTGAGTTGTGTTGGGCGAGTTAGTAGTCGGCTTGGTGAGCTGAAAACAAAGCTGCAATGCGATCACGATAACGCGCTCAATCTGGAGAGTTGCGAATAAGTTATTTTGCCAGTTCATAGAATGGGCTGAGGAACGAAGCCCATCACCGTGGATAAAGATGGACTTCCTGCGTCAGCCCATCCTATAGCTCTCTCAAATGCAATCTCAGGGCCGTAAGTTGGGGTGAGGTAACGAACCCCAACGTTTTTGGGTGGTTGGAGTTTTGATCTGAGATAATATGTTTCGGGGTGTTCTTACGTTAAAACATTTTCACACATTTGATGCTCGGTTTATGTTGGGCTTCCTGACGTCACCCCAATCTACGGCCCTATAGCTCTGCGCTTTCTGGGTTGCTGGAAATGATTGATATATCCGCATAAGTATCAATTTTTACATTGTCATTAACTGGTCATCTTTGCGACATAAATTTGACATGATCAGTGTTTATCGTATCTAAGATTTTTAACTACTTGGATAACCATGAAAACCACTCAAACATCACCTGTATTGTCCTCGTCCAAACGACTGGTTTGTTTTTTGGCTAAGTCGGAAGAAATGATTACTGAAACCCAAAAATTGCGGTTTCGGGTATTTGCTAAGGAAATGGGCGCCAAACTGAAATCTGCTGATGAAGGTTTGGATTATGATGAAGTGGATGCTTATTGTGATCATTTGGTTGTTTATGATAACCACAAAGAAAAAGTTGTTGGTTACACGCGTTTGTTAAATCAAGACCAAGCTGAAAAATTGGGCCGGTTTTATTCACAAAGCGAGTTTAATCTGGAAAAAGTTTTGGCATTGCCCGGGCGTTTTTTAGAAGTGGGCCGGACTTGCGTAGACCCGGATTATCGGGGTAGTGTGGTGTTAACGACTTTATGGTCGGCGTTGGTTGAATATGCGGTTACTGGCGGATTTAATTATCTGTTGGGTTGTGCCAGTATTACGCCGGGTCCTAGTGGTTTTGCGGTGAATGCTGTTTACCAAAATATTGAGAGTAAAAATTTTGCGCCGACCTCACTTGCGGTTTCTCCTAAAATTCCTGTGCCCAGTCATTTGCGCTGCCAACGTGACGAGTCCGGTATTCCGCCGTTGTTAAAAGCGTATTTCCGTTTTGGCGCTATGGTTTGCGGCGAGCCTTGCTGGGATGAAGATTTTAATTGCATGGATTTGTTTGTGTTGTTGCCGTTAGATCAACTGCAAGAACGGTACAGCAAACATTACATTAAACCAACTATGGCAAATCATGAAAATAACACGGCGTTTATTGGTTAAATGTACTTGGGTTGTTTTGCTGTTTGTTGCAGGGATATTGCTAGCTGGAATCTTATTTCCGGCCATTTCCTTTGGGTTTGCTAAAAAGGCCAAGCACTACCGCGATGCCATAAAAATGGTCTGGTTACAGTGGTTTAGCCGAATTTTGGGCTGCCGGATTAACCTGGAAGGTGCTTTGCCAGAGCAGGGCACTTTGCTGGTGTGCAATCATATTTCCTGGATTGATATAATTGTGGTTGGCCGGTTTTTACCTGCTTACTTTGTGGCTAAAAGTGATATTTTAAGTTGGCCGGTGATCGGCTTTTTAGCGCAACAGGCGGGTACGATTTTTATTCGGCGTGGCGATAAAAAGCATATTCACGCGACTTCAGAAAAAATGCTGTGGTTGTTAAAACAAAACAGCAACATTATTGTGTTTCCTGAAGGCACCACAACGTGTGGTGATGAAGTGCTGCATTTTCATGCGTCATTATTTCAACCGGCGGTGATCACCAAGGCCTGGGTGCAACCAGTGGCAATTAGCTATCAACAGCTAGCCAAAAGCCAAGCGCCATTTGTGGGCGATGATGAATTTATACCGCATTTACTCAAAATGCTAAGCCTGGATGGGATTGATGTGACCATAAAGTTTTTAAAGCCGATTTCGGCAGCGGGCAAAAGTCGTGTTGCGATTAGCGATGAGGCCAGGCAAGCAATTTGCGCTGAAATCATTCATGTTGATTGGTCTAAAACGCCCATAACACAGGGTTTGTAAGCGTTGGTTTAACTGACAGAAAAAATACTGTCTAATAGGTTAACTAATTATTACAAAAGGAGCTTACCGTTATTGGCTACGACTAAATTTCCTGAGTTGGAACAACTCGGGCGCATTATTGATTGTCTGGGTGATCGTGCACAAGTGCAAGTCCTGACAACTGTGTCTTACAAAGACATGCAGTTTCCCATTCACTGCATAACATTAGGATCCAAACAAGCCGATGCGCCAGTGCTGGCCTTTATTGGCGGAGTACATGGCTTAGAAAAAATTGGCTCGGAAGTCATTCTGTCTTATCTGGAAACGCTTAGCCAATTGCTGGATTGGGATGATGAGTTTTTAGCGCGCCTGGAAAAGTCACGCCTGGTTTTTATACCGCTGGTTAATCCAGTAGGCGTTTATTTGGGAACCCGTTCCAATGGTAATTGTGTCGATTTAATGCGCAATGCGCCAATTGAAGGCGAAGGTTTAACCAAGTTGTACAGTGGCCATCGAATTAGCCCTGTCCTGCCGTGGTATCGGGGCCTGGAAGGCACGATGGAATTGGAAGCTCAGACATTATGCGATGCCGTCAAACAACAGTTGTTTAAAGCGCCAGTGTCGATTGCTTTAGATTTGCATTCCGGTTTTGGCATTAAAGATAGATTATGGTTTCCATACGCCTCCCGTATGACGCCTTTTGCCAATTTACCGGAAGTATTTGCCTTAAAAACTTTGTTAGACAGATGCTATAAGCATCATATTTATAAAGTTGAGCCGGTATCCAATGAATACGTTATTAACGGCGACTTATGGGATTACTTATACGATGAGTATCTGGCCCAAAAATCCCCGGAACAGGTATTTTTGCCATTAACCCTGGAGATGGGTTCCTGGCTATGGCTGCGTAAAAATCCAACGCATTTGTTTTCCAGACATGGCCTGTTTCATCCGTTATTGCCGCATCGACAACAGCGCATATATCGCAGACATTTTATGTTATTTGATTTTCTGCATCGCAGTTTATTAAACCCGCAGCCCTGGACTGGCTTAACCGAACAACAGCGCATCAGCAACTTCAATAGTGCCAAAGCGATATGGTATGACTAAGCCGTTAACACCCAACTGGATTTTACTGCGCGGGCTGATTAGAGAATCCGCGCACTGGGGCGATTTTGTGCCGCTGTTACAAGCAGCGTTTCCAGATTCAACCATTACCACCCTGGATTTGCCAGGAACCGGCCGTTGGCATACCCGGCAAAGCCCAAGTACTATCACAGAAATAGTCGATAGTTTACGAGCACAGGCAATAAGCGCAGGTATTTTAAAACAACCGGTGCGGTTGTTAGCTATTTCGCTGGGCGGGATGGTCGCTTGGGAATGGATAACTCGTTATCCCAATGATTTTGAGGGCGCTTGTTTGATCAATGTCAGTTTTTCTGGCCTAAGTCCCTGGTATCAAAGAATGCGCTGGCAATGTTTAGGTCAGGTGTTAGGTGTGCTTATCCAGAATGACAATCAAAAACGCGAGTTGGCTATTTTACAGTTAACCAGCAATTGTCGTACAGACAAGTCATTGATCGCCAAAGCCTGGGCGGAAATTGCCAAGCTCAGACCCATAAGTACTAAAAATCGCTTATGCCAAATGATTGCCGCCGCACGCTATAAACCTGCTTACCAACCAATTCATCTGCCAGTGCTGTTGCTGGCCAGTCAAAATGATCGCTTGGTCTCCTTTGCTTGCTCAGAAGCAATCCAGCGCACATGGCACATTCCCTTGGTTAGCCATCCCAATGCAGGCCATGATTTACCATTGGATGATGGTGATTGGGTAATTAAGCAACTGCAAACATGGCTAAATTAAGCTGATTGTTATTGAGTAACCATTAAGCGTTACTTATAAAAGCCCTCTCCAGAGGGAGAGGGCAATTGAAATAAGCTGGTTACTGTTGATTTGTTAAAAGTTACAGGAGCGATTTAAGCAAGTGAATTAGCCGCTACCGCATGACGTACATCCACGCCATCAATCATCAGAATCATAAATTCAGCGATATTACGGCAATGTTCACCACAGCGTTCCAACGATTTAATCATTTGTAGTATGTCTAATGCCCGTCGGATCATCCTGATGTTATGCACCACCAGCTCCAGTTGATGTTTAATGCCTTCCTGTAATTCCTGCTCGTAATCTCGGTCGGACTGCAACAAGGTATATGCCAGCTGTGAATCTCGATTAGCAACAACAAGTAGCAATTTACCCAAGTTAGCGGTTACCAGCTCACCAATTTTGATGATGTCTTTTAATAGATTCTGGTTGGGATCACTGGTGCCGGGGTCGTATAACACCGTTATAAATTCTGAGAAATCAACGATCTCATTACCCATTTTTTCCAGTTCGGCAACAATTTTTGAGGTTGCAATGATTGCATGTAAATTAATTGCTTTATCAACGTTGTGTTGTGCAATCGTTGCCAGCACTTCGTTGTCCATTTTGATTTCAAACTGCTTCACCTCGGCATTTCTGTCAATGACGGTCAAAGCTTGTTCAATATTGCCTTCGTTTAGCGCTTCCATGGCGTTGTCTAATTGCTGCTTAACCACAGTAACCATGGTATGTAATTGGCTGTGCAAATGGTCTAGCCCGTGGTCGTTTGAATCAGTTAAGTTGCTATGTTCAGTGCTCATAATGTTAATCTTTAAAAAAACAATCACAAGTTTATCAGCATCTCCATAAAAATCAGGTTACAGAAATATGACAATTCCATAGGCGGGTATTTATTAACTAATGATGAGGGTTGGATTCACTTGGGATTGTAATGGTATTTGCAGTTCTATATAGTTACCCGTTAACCTAGAAAATGCAGTTTAATCACTCAAACGGGTGAGAGTGAAGAAATCCCTTTAAGCTTCGATCTGGCTCATGCTTCGACTGGCCCCTCGGCAATCTGCATCCCTAAAGTGGAGCATGAACGGATTTTTTACGTCCAACTGATATTTATTCTATTAACAAGTGGTTGCTGATTAATCAGGTCTGCCATTGAAAAAAGCTGCATTCAAACATAAACACGATTCATGGGCATTCCTTACTGGCGATTATCTAGCTTTTATTTTTTTTATTTTGCCGTTTTGGGCAGTTTTTTGCCGTACTGGGGACTCTATTTAAAAGAATGTCATTTTAGTGCTAAGGATATTGGTCAACTGACCGCATTGTTGGTTGGCACCAAAATCATTGCGCCCAATATTTGGGGCTGGTTGGCCGATTGGTCTGGTAGAAGTTTGCGCATTATCCGGCTGACATCATTTTTTGCGGCTGTGATTTTTTCTGGTTTCCTGTTTCTTTACGGCTATGTATGGGTGGCCTGGTTGACGGTGGCATTCAGCTTTTTTTGGAATGCCGCCTTACCGCAGTTTGAGGCAGCAACCTTGGCGCATATTCGCCTGGAACCGCAACGTTACAGTCGAATCCGCTTATGGGGTTCAGTGGGGTTTATTGTGGCAGTGCTTGGAATTGGCCAGTTTTTAGAGCTGCAATCCATCTTGTTGTTGCCGTTTATTATCACTCTGCTATTAGTTTTAAGCTGGTTTGTATCGCTAACTGTTCCAGAAGCGCAAATGGAGCGCCATAAATTAAAGACGGCAGGCATTTGGCAAGTTATAAAAAAACCGGCCGTTATCGCGTTTTTGCTGGCAAATATGATGTTACAGATTGCCCATGCGCCTTATTATGTTTTTTATTCGATTTATCTTAAGGAATATCATTATGCCGAATCGACGATTGGCTTATTGTGGGGCTTGGGTGTATTTGCCGAAATTATCCTGTTTATGTTTATTGGGCGGATTTTTAAAACCTGCTCAGTTAGAATCTGTTTGTTGATCAGTATTTTCTTGTCAGTTTTGCGCTGGGCATTGGTGGCGTGGTTTGTTGATTATTTGCCGGTATTAATTGTTGCGCAAGTGCTGCATGCCGCATCATTTGGCAGCGTCCATGTCAGTGCAATGCACTTTATACAAAATAAGTTTGGCCATCAGCATCAAGGAAAAGGCCAGGCTTTATATGCCAGCGTGGCGTTTGGATTAGGCGGCATGTTGGGCAGTTTTTACAGCGGGTTTTTTTGGCAAACACTGGGCGCTCAATGGGTTTTCTCGATGGCGGCAGTGAGTTGCGCAATTGCGTTAATCATTGTTTATATCTGGGTGGATACTGAAAATCCTCAAAAAACTTAACATTAGGTTAAAATAATAAAAACATCTTTTTAAATCAGCATAACCAATAGGAAATAAAGTGTTTGAGATAATCAAAAGTGGCGGCCTGATGATGTGGCCAATTATTATCAGTTCAATTGCGGCAATGGCGATCATTGCAGAACGTTTTTGGACGCTGCAAAAAAAGAAGATATTACCGCCGGAATTGGTCTCGCAAGTTTGGGGGTTATATCGCGAAAATAAGCTGGATGAAATTACTTTACGACGTCTAAAAGCCAGTTCACCTTTAGGTTCCGTATTAGCGGCCGGATTAATTAACCGTAAACATGGCCGTGCGGTCATGAAAGAATGTATCGAAGAAGCCGGTCGTAAAGTAGCACACGATCTGGAGCGGTTTCTGAACACCCTGGGTACAATAGCTGCTGTGGGGCCGTTATTGGGATTGCTGGGTACGGTGTTTGGTATTATTCAGGTGTTTTCAGCCATGATGGAACACGGCGCTGGTGATCCAACTGCTCTGGCTGGCGGTATTTCAGTCGCGTTGGTAACCACAGCTGCGGGCTTGACGGTTGCTATCCCCAGCTTAATTTTTCATCGTTTTTTTGAACGCTTAGTGGATGACTTAGTGGTTAACATGGAAGAAGAAGCCTTAAAGCTGGTGGAAATTGTACACGGGGAACGTGAGGAATAAGCTATGAAGTTTCAGCGTAAACGCAGGGAAAAAGTCGATATTACCTTGGTCTCCATGATCGACGTACTATTTGTACTTTTGCTTTTTTTTATGGTTTCCACCACGTTTAACCGGCCAACGCAGATTAAGGTCAGTCTGCCGGAGGCCAGTGGTGCGCAAGCCGAATCCCAACCTAAAACGGTTACTTTAATTATTAATGCCGATGGCATTTATCATTTGGAAGGTGAAGATCGCCTGCCACATGAGTTAATCGATCAAAAAGAAGCCACCTTGAAACGTGAATTGGAAAAGCTGGCCCAACACGGAGCCGATTTGCCGTTTGTTATCAATGCGGATGCAAAAACACCGCATCAATTTGTAATACGGGCGTTGGATGTGGCTGGGCAAGTGGGCTTTACGCATATCGGTTTTGCCGCTCAACAACCCACAACAGAGCAATGAAGAAAACATTGAGTCGCTGGTTTTTGGATGTTTGGTATAAAGATCCGTTTATTGGCACCTGGCTAATGCCATTAGGTTTTCTATTTTCGGATATTGTTAAATTTAGAAAGTTTTGTTATCGCATTGGCCTAAAAATGGTAAAGCGCTTGCCTGTGCCAGTCATTATTATTGGCAACATTACCGTGGGTGGCACTGGCAAAACCCCGCTGGTTATTTATTTGGCCAAATTGTTACAAGAAGCCGGCTACAAACCTGGCATTATCAGTCGTGGTTACGGCGGTAAGTCTGAGCAGCCGCAAGCGGTTTTACCTGATAGTGAGCCATCAATCGTTGGTGATGAAGCGCTATTGATAGCTAGACAAACCCAATGTCCAGTGGTTGTGGGTGTTAACCGGTTTGATGCTGGCAGTTTACTGCTTCAGCAATCGGCTTGTGATGTGGTTATATCTGATGATGGGCTGCAACATTATGGTTTGTATCGGGATATTGAGGTGATTGTGGTGGATGGCGAACGCCGCTTTGGCAATGGTTATTGTTTACCGGCCGGGCCATTACGCGAACCCACTGACCGATTGCTAACCGTTGATTTTGTTGTGGTAAACGGCATAGCGGCAGAGCCGAATGAGTTGTCCATGACCATTACCGGCAACACGGCAGTTAACTTAAAAACCGGCGAAACCAAGCCCTTATCGGACTTTGCAGGAGTTGAATGCCACGCAGTTGCTGGCATAGGCAATCCAGACCGGTTTTTTAAATTGCTAATGGCAAAAAACATTCCCTGTATGGGGCACGCTTTTCCTGATCATCATCTGTTTCAACCTGATGATATTAAATTCAAGGACGACAAGCCCGTACTTATGACCGAAAAAGATGCGGTTAAATGCACCGAATTTGCTGGCCAGCAACATTGGACCGTGCCGGTAACTGCGGAACCGGAAGCCAGGTTTTCCGAACAATTATTAAATTTACTAAGGCAAAAACATGATAGATAAAAAATTACTCGACATTTTGGCCTGTCCAATCTGCAAAGGCCCATTGATTTACGATGCGGCTAAACAAGAATTAATCAGTCGTTCCGAGCGTTTAGCGTTTCCGATTCGCGATGGCATTCCAGTTATGCTGGAAGATGAAGCCAGACAATTGAGCAATCAAGAAGTTGAAGCTTTGTATAAATGAGCTTAAATTTTAAAGTTGTGATTCCGGCGCGCTACGGCTCCAGTCGTTTACCAGGAAAACCATTATTACCCATCGCTGGCAAACCCATGATCGTCCATGTGTGCGAGCGGGCATTGGAAGCAAAAGCAGAACAAGTCGTCGTTGCAACCGATGACGAACGCATCCTGAAAGTCGTGACTGACATGGGTCTGCAAGCCGTCATGACCAGAGCAGATCACCAGAGTGGAACGGAGCGGATTGCGGAAGTGGCCAGTATTTACGGCTGGCAGGAAGATGATGTTATCGTTAATTTGCAGGGTGATGAGCCGTTAATTCCATCAGAGTATATTCGCGATGTGGCATTAGCACTGGCTTTTCAGCAAAAAGCCGGTATTGCGACTTTAGCCGCCAAAATGTTGGATGCAGAAGAAATTTTTAATCCGAACGCAGTAAAAGTGGTATTGGATAAAAATGGCTATGCCTTGTATTTTAGTCGCGCCCCAATTCCTTGGGAGCGGGATGCTTTTCAGGCATCATCAGGTCAACCAAGCAATCGCATGCCGCATTTACGTCATATTGGCATGTATGCGTATCGAGTGGGTTTTTTGCAGCGTTATTGTTCCTGGCAGCCATCCATACTGGAATCCGTTGAAGCGCTGGAACAACTAAGAATTCTCTGGCAGGGCGAATCAATACTGGTGAATGTCGTCCCCAAAACGCCACCGGCCGGGGTTGATACCCAAGCAGATTTAGAGCGTGTTGCGCAATTGTTAACTTTAAAAAACTCTGGCAATTAGTTGGTATTCGCTGTTTGTTATCGGGCATTTTTTGCTTTGAACTATGGTATTATTGACTGATTATGCTGTCTTAACTTAATTTCACTCATCTATCCGTTTCTCAAGAGCTGTTAATGGAACAATTTCACAGAATTAGTCGTTTACCACCCTACGTTTTTAACATTGTTAACGATTTAAAAGCTAAAGCGCGAGCGGCAGGGGAAGATATTATTGATTTCGGTATGGGTAATCCAGATCAGGCCACACCGGATCATATCGTCAATAAACTTATTGAAGCAGCCAGAAGGCCGGATACGCATCGATATTCGGTGTCCAAAGGTATTCCACGCTTACGCAAAGCCATTTGCAACTGGTACAAAACCCGTTTCGATGTGGATTTGGATCCTGAAACCGAAGCCATTGTTACCATTGGTTCCAAAGAAGGTTTAGCACATTTGGCATTAGCAACCCTGGGGCCTGGGGATGTGGTATTAGTGCCAAATCCTGCCTATCCCATCCATCCTTACGGCGTTGTGATTGCCGGTGCGGACCTGCGCCATATCCCGGTTACGCCTGGCAGTGACTTTTTTGAAGAATTACAAAAAGCCATAGTGGATTCCTGGCCCAAGCCAAAAATGCTTATTTTAAATTATCCCGGCAATCCGACCAGCGAATGCGTGGAACTGGATTTTTTTGAAAAAGTGGTCGCCATTGCCAAAGAACACAACATTTGGGTAGTGCAAGATATTGCCTATGCCGACATTGTGTTTGATGGTTATAAAGCGCCATCCATCCTGCAAGTTCCTGGGGCTAAAGACATCGCCGTGGAGTTTTTCTCCATGTCAAAAAGCTACAACATGCCAGGATGGCGGGTTGGGTTTATGTGCGGCAACAAAGAATTGGTTGCGGCATTAGCCAGAATTAAATCGTATTTAGATTACGGCACCTTTGCGCCCATCCAGATTGCCGCTATTGCTGCGCTGGAAGGCCCGCAAGAATGCGTGCATGAAATCGCCAAAATGTATGAAAAACGTCGCGATGTGTTATGCGATGGCCTGAATGCTACTGGTTGGCCAGTGGTAAAACCCAAAGCAACCATGTTTGTATGGGCACCCATTCCAGATGCTTATAAAGAAATGGGGTCATTGGAGTTTTCCAAAAAACTCTTGGCCGAAGCGCAAGTGGCCGTTGCCCCGGGTATCGGTTTTGGTCAGTATGGCGACGACCATGTGCGTTTCGGTTTAATTGAAAATGAACACAGAACCCGGCAGGCCGTGCGAGGCATTCGCAATATGATGAAAAAAGACAAGGTCATTTAGGCCGTTTTTTGTAACACTAGTTTAGGAGTTTGTTTTGAAACCGGTAAAAGTGGGAATACTAGGATTAGGCACTGTCGGTGGCGGTACCGTTAACGTGTTGACTCGTAACGCGGCGGAAATTGCGCGCAGAGCAGGGCGGGAAATTATCATTACCAAAGCCTGCGCAAAAGATCTTAATAAACCCCGCATTTGTGACACTCAAGGCATTGAGCTGACTAGCAATCCATTGGACATTATCAATGATCCAGACATTGAAATCGTTCTGGAATTAATCGGTGGCGCTGGCGTAGTTAAAGATTTAGTGCTGCAAGCCATTGATAATGGCAAACATGTGGTGACGGCCAATAAATCACTAATTGCTTTACATGGCAACGAAATTTTCGCCAAAGCCAGTGCTAAAGGTGTCATCGTCGCGTTTGAAGCGGCTGTGGCTGGTGGTATTCCCATTATTAAAGCCATCCGCGAAGGCTTAAGCGGTAATCAAATTCAATGGCTGGCCGGCATTATTAACGGCACTGGCAATTTCATCCTGACTGAAATGCGCGATAAAGGTCGTGATTTCCATGATGTCTTGGCCGAAGCGCAGGCTTTGGGTTATGCGGAAGCCGATCCAACTTTTGATGTTGAAGGCATAGATGCCGGTCATAAGCTAACTATCTTGGCTTCGATAGCGTTTGGTATTCCGTTGCAATTCGACAAAGTCTTTACCGAAGGTATTACCCAGATTACCCGGGTGGACGTGGAATATGCCGAACAACTGGGTTATCGCATCAAACATCTAGGCATTGCCAGAAAAACCCCTGATGGCATCGAACTGCGCGTGCATCCTACCTTAATCCCGGAACGGCGTTTGATTGCCAATGTTAATGGCGTCATGAATGCTGTGCTGGTTAAAGGCGATGCCGTCGGTGCCAGTCTTTATTATGGCGCGGGTGCGGGTGCTGAGCCAACCGCGTCTTCAGTGGTCGCTGATGTCATTGATGTGGTTAGAGCGCTTACCAGTGATCCTGAAAACCGCGTACCGCATTTGGCTTTCCAGGCGCAATCCATCGCAGACATGCCGATTGTATCAGCCGATGGTTTTAAAACAGCTTATTACCTGCGCTTAAATGCCGAAGATAAGCCTGGCGTATTGGCTGATGTCACCCGAATTCTTGCCGCACACCATATCAGCATAGAAGCAATCATCCAAAAAGAACCTTTAGAAAATGAAACTGCTGTGCCCATTATTTTGCTAACGCAAATTACTTTAGAACAAGAAATGAACGCGGCGATTGCCGAGATTGAAGGGTTGGCTACCGTTACCGGTAAAGTTAACCGCATCCGCCTAGAAACCTTAGGATAAAACATGAGTAACCAAACCCGTTATACCGGCTTAATTGAAAAATACCGCGACCGCTTACCCGTCAGCGCAAATACCCGCATTATCAGCTTGGGTGAAGGCAATACGCCACTGATCAAATTGGAAAACATCCCCAGGTTAATTGGTAAAGATGTTGATATTTACGTTAAATTTGAAGGCTTAAATCCAACCGGTTCGTTTAAAGATCGTGGCATGACCATGGCCGTCACCAGAGCAGTGGAAGAGGGCAGTCAAGCCATTATCTGCGCTTCAACCGGCAACACGTCAGCATCTGCGGCCGCTTATGCTGTGCGCGCCGGTATCAAGGCCTTTGTTTTAATTCCCGATGGCAAAATTGCTTTAGGGAAATTGGCGCAAACGTTGATGTACGATGCCAAAATTATCCAGATTAACGGTAACTTTGATCAAGGCATGGCTTTGGTTAAAGAAATCACTGACCACGCGCCAGTAACCATCGTTAATTCTATCAATCCGTACCGTCTGGAAGGCCAAAAAACGGCGGCTTTTGAAATTATTGACGAACTGGGCTTTGCTCCAGATTACCATTGCTTGCCAGTCGGTAATGCCGGTAACATTTCAGCTTATTGGAAAGGCTATAAAGAATATTCCACTTACAGCCCGGGTCTGCCAGCTATGGTACGCGGCCGTCCCATCATGTGCGGTTATCAAGCGGCAGGCGCTGCGCCTTTCGTTAATGGTGCGATGGTGGATAATCCAGAAACCGTTGCCACTGCCATCCGTATTGGTCATCCACAATCCTGGGATTTTGCCTGGGCTGCTAAAAACGAATCCGGCGGCTGGTTTGACAAATTTACAGATGAACAAATTTTGGCCGCACAAAAAATGCTGTCCAAATACGAAGGAATTTTCTGTGAACCTGCCTCTGCAACTTCTTTAGCGGGCGCTTTGCATGACATTGGCAATGGCAAAATCCCTGAAGGAAGCACCATTGTTTGTACCTTAACCGGAAACGGCATCAAAGACCCGGATATCGCTATACAACAATGCGCTGACGCCAAGCCTGTGACAATTGAAGCAACACTGGACGCAGTTAAACGAGCAATTCTGGATAGTTTGTAAGGATGTTTTTGGTTGCTTGCTCATGCGCGGCAAGCAACCAGCAATATTAAGGCAGGCATCGCTTATGCAATTGATTTAGTTAATAGCTAAATATCCTGTGTCACAACCGAGCTAACCTGATTCCTGCCTCCATGTTTAGCTATGTATAACTGAGTATCTGCAGCGCGGATTAAATCTTCCAGATCATGATGTTTAATGCGTTCAGCCACACCAAAGCTGGCCGATATACGGGTAATGCCGCATTTGGCAGGCAAAGGCATTGCACTGATGGAAATCCTAATGCGTTCCGCAAATAAACTTGCCTGACTCAGGTTGGTTTCCGGCAATAACATCACAAATTCTTCTCCGCCCCAGCGAGCCAATACATCGCCGCCACGGCCATATTGCATCAGCAAGCGGGACATTTCTATCAGCACCCTGTCCCCAGCTTCATGTCCATATTGGTCATTAATTAATTTAAAATGGTCAATATCCAGCATAATAATGCTGATTGAGCGGTTTTGGCGTTTAGTAGCATTCCAGACTGGATTTGATAAATCGACAAATGCTCTGCGATTATGAAGGCCGGTCAATGGGTCTATTCTGGCCAGTTGCTCAGCCTGTAAGCTCAGCCTTTGATAATGTCTAACCTGATATGCCAGCGCTAAAGCAAATAGCGAGGCTTCAAGAATAAGACCAATTTCCAGGGCATGATAGGTTTTGTAAGTAAACGGCAACCAACCCCAAACTGCAAATACCGTTGAAATTGCACCTAGCATCCCGCATGCTGAGGCGGCCAAAAAATAGCGAGCGGCTTGGTTACCTTGATACGCATAATAAAAGCCTAAACAATACATAATGAATGTAAACAGACTCATATAAATAAACGCAAAATAGACAGCTATTTTATGACTGTCCGTAAAGGTGGATAATGTGATTACTGCAACACCAATTGCACAAAACAATTTCAGGTTAGTGGCTATTTTCGGAGTGTGTTTGGCGATTGCTAAAAAGTGGTAGGCAAACAGCAGACCGAAGCAGCTATAGACAACCATTTGAATTAAGACTATATAGCGCTGTACCAGTACATGCCCTGACCACAACCAAGCTAATCCATACCCTGTATAACCTATGTTAGCGAGAATAATGCTGATCAGAGTCAGTGAATAAAACAAATAACTTCGCTCACCCAAACCTATAAATAACAAAAAATTGTAGACAGCCAGAGCGATCAGGAATCCATAAATCAAGCCATAGGTGTAGCCCATTTTGTATGTTCGTGCAGACACTTGATCGTTGGTAAGCAGTTCAATCGGAATAACCATCGGGTCGATTGAATCGATGCGCAGATAGAGTTCGGTATGACCGGGCAAGAAAGTAATGGGCAATACATAGCCAATCGATGGTGTTAATCCAGATGGATCAATCTGCTCATCACCCGTCTGCAAAATAGTGTCGGGTTGGTTTTTATGAACCACATGCACTTTTAATGAATCTATCCAGGTTGTGCAGGCAACCAAATTTAACGGCATGGGGTTTTCAGTTTGGTTTTCGAATTCTAAATGCACCCAAATGGGTTTGGAGTTGATGCCAAAAGTTAAAATTTCTTCCTGGCTAGGTTGAAACTTACCTTCTAACGCCAGTTTCTGCACTTGCTCTAGCGAAAGTGGTTGGTTTTTTTCAATTAAATAAGTGACAAGATTGCCGATTTGTTGACCCAAAATCGCAGGCAACGGCAACACTTCAGCTTGGGCTGTGATAGTGAAGGTATACAATAAACATAAAAAAAGCAGTTTTAAATATTGCCCAATTCCAACAACCCACCGTTTTGAAAAAATATAATTAGCATTGGGCATTTTTTTTAAAGTGGTCATTTGGAGCGATTGTTGGCATAGATCAGGCGTCTTGTTTTACAGTGTTTTCAGGCATACTAATTGATTTAAGCAAACAAAAAAATAGGCAAAAATTAAAAATATAAAACTAGCTAACAGCCAACATAGTTATCCTAGCGGCTATAAAGAGTCTTTTAAATGCTTAAAATTTATGTTGCGATTTGTATTTGAGATTAACCAAGAATGAAACCATATAAACTGGGGTGTAATACCTAAATTAGTTAAACGATTAGTTTTGAGTATTACATTAAGTGAATTGCAGCTGATTATATACGGTAGCCATTTTTTGAAGATTGATATAAATTTAAGGTAAAAATAATTTAGGTTCTATGGACTTATTGACAAAGTTTTGGCTAAGAGTGGCGGAACACACTCCTGCTTTTGACCAAAATAAAAGCACACCTGATGCGCTCAGTTTCACCCGTCTAGGCCTGCATACTCCATGAGGTCCCTAATCTTAAGGAAGCTGTACACGTCATCGATATTATCTTGCCTTTGGTTCAAATTAATTATTTCATCAATCACACGACTCACAGAGCTGGGGTGATTTAAGTTGGACGAATCCCGCTATTTTATTCGAATGCAATTCTCCTGATCAGTCAGTTAAAGTTTAAGATACAAATTAGGAAATTAGCCGACTATACAATAGAATTTTTAAGGTAAGTTCTCTGTTCATAATAGAAAGGCAATCAGTCTGCTTTTCTGTTCTGATGACTTGCTACCGACATAAAAATTGGGTTAAGGTTGGTTAATTCGCCTAAACTACCCACATCTTTAACCGATAAGGATTTTTTATGACTATTTTATTTCGCTCTCTCATTATCTTATTAGCTGTCGTTGCCAGCGTCGGCTGTGCAAACAAGCGTCACGGGGCGAATTCGCCTATCGGTGTCAGCCCCAGTGAAATCTATTATTCACAAGTATCTCTGCAATTTGAAAAAGGCCGGCATTTAACCACCAATTATCGCCGTGGCACTTTGCTGCCCATTAATACGCAAGTCATGTTGATTGAAATTTCAGGTAAAAATATTGAACTGGAAATCTTACCTTCACATGCAAAATTGCGCATAGAAAATGTCGAAAAACATACTGGTGACAGCCCGGAACAAGCTTTTGCCAAGTTATTTGGTAAAAATAAAGTGGATTTATCCAGGTTTTCAAAACTGGAGCAGGATAATATTTTGGCAGGGAAAGTAGTTAAAGGAATGAGCAGAAAGGCTGTAATCGCCGCCCTAGGTTACCCGCCGATCACCGAAACGCCGGTGATTACAGGCAATCAATGGACTTATTGGGCATCCCGATTTGACCGTTTTGTGGTGCATTTTGATAATGACAAAGTTGTGAAAATTCAGGATTAACAAATTGATAACAGTTAGTTATTGGAAATAGCCCACTGAATGAAAACCTGCCTGATTATCCCGGTTTATAATCACGAAGAGGCCATTAGGCAAGTGCTGGCTAACTTGAAGCCTTATTGTGTGCCCTGTTTTTTGGTCAATGATGGTAGCTCAGCGCTGTGCGCTGAGCAATTGCAACAGTGTGCCGAACGTGAATCAGACTGGGTAACACTAATTAACCGTAGCCAAAACGGTGGCAAAGGCGCGGCGGTGCTGGATGGATTTAAAGCGGCGCAAGCATTGGGCTTTAGTCATGCCATTCAAATTGATGCAGATGGCCAGCATGATAGCCGAGCCATTCCACAATTTCTTGCTGCCAGTGCTGCCAACCCTGATGCCATGATTTTAGGGCAACCGCAATTTGACCAATTTGCCCCCAAAAGCCGCTTGTATGGTCGGCGCATAACCAACTTCTGGATTGCCATCAACACCTTGTCTTTTGCAATTGCAGATGGCATGTGCGGATTTCGGTTGTATCCGTTGACAGCAGTGCAGCAGTTGCTTAAGTGTACGGCAATTGCCCAGCGTATGGATTTTGATATAGACATCGTGGTGCGTTTATATTGGAAAGGTGTGCCTGTGATTAATATTCCCACGGCCGTAACTTATCCGCTGGATGGCGTATCGCATTTTAAGTTGTGGCAAGACAACGTGATGATTTCCAAAGCCCATGCCAAGCTGTTTTTTGGCATGCTGCTGCGTATTCCGCGTTTACTAATGCGGCACTTTAATGGCTAAATCCTTGCACTGGTCCGAAATGGGGGAGTGGAGCCTGGTTTGGGGCATGCGCTTTTTGTTGCGTGTGTACTTTATATTGGGTCGACGGCTGTTGCAGTTTTTTTTATATCCGGTAGTTAGTTATTACTGGTTGGTTAACAAGCCAGGCAGACAAGCCAGTCTTAATTATTTGCAGCGTTTGGCGGAGTTTGCACCGTCATTACAAATTGGCAGCGGTTTATGGACAAGTTACTTACATTTCATTAGTTTTGCCAATGCGATTGTCGATAAACTGGCGGCATGGTCTGGCGCAATTACTTTGGCGGATGTTGAATATCAAGGCCGCAATGAATTGGTGGCCGCCATCAAGCATGGACGTGGTGCGGTGCTGTTGGGCTCGCACCTGGGTAATCTGGAAGTCAGTCGGGTGATTGCCGATTTGGACACAGACATCCGCATTAACGTGCTAGTGCATACCAAACACGCCCAAAAGATTAATCATTTATTTAATCAAATTAATCCGCACAGCGCTTTAAATTTAATTCAGGTGACTGACGTGGATATGACTACATCATCCTTGCTTAGCGATAAAATCGAGCAAGGCGAGTTGGTGATTATTGCGGCGGACAGAACGCCAGTTAGCCAGCAGCCACGGGTAAGTTCGGTGAGTTTTTTAGGGGCTGAGGCTTTGTTTCCGCAAGGACCGTTTATTCTGGCGGCACTGCTAAAATGTCCGGTTTATACCTTGTTTTGTTTAAAACAAAATAATAAGCATATTATTTATTTTGAACACTTCTGTGATGAGTTGGTTTTTCCACGCAAAACCCGCGAACAAGCCATTCAGCAAACCATTCAACGCTATACGCAACGCCTGGAGCGCTATTGTTTAATGGCACCATTACAGTGGTTTAATTTTTTTGATTTTTGGCGGCAGGATGACAAATAACAAAACGGTGCTGTTTGATGGTCAGGATTTAACCATCGAAGCCATATGCCAAATTGCCCGGAAAAAAGTGCAAGTTCAGTTGGGCGGCAGCGATGACTTTATTGAACGCATTGATAAGGGCGCACGATTTATCGACACGTTGTTAACCGAGCAAGGCTTTGTGTATGGCGTAACCACTGGCTATGGCGATTCTTGCACGGTCTCTATTCCATTAAATTTAGTGGAGCAATTGCCCAAGCAGTTGTACACCTTTCATGGTTGCGGTTTGGGCGCGCATTTTGATGCCCAACAAACCAGGGCGATTATGGCCGCACGCTTAACCAGTCTGGCGCGCGGTTTTTCCGGCGTGCGTTATCAATTGCTGCAACAACTGGCTGGTTTACTGCAGCAAGATATTCTGCCGTTAATTCCGCAAGAAGGTTCAGTGGGTGCCAGTGGTGATTTAACGCCATTGTCTTATGTGGCGGCTGTGCTGGCTGGAGAACGGGACGTGTTTTATCAAGGCGCACAACAAACCACAGCCGGAGTATTTAAAAAATTAGCTATTGAAGCACTTGTTTTAAAACCCAAAGAAGGCCTGGCGATTATGAATGGTACGGCGGCCATGACTGGTTTGGCTTGCCTGGCATTTCAGCGAGCCAGTTATTTATCACAATTATGCACACGCATAACCAGCTTGGCATCGGTGGCCTTAAGTGGCAATGCTTATCACTTTGATGAAAAACTGTTTTCGGTAAAACCGCACCCAGGCCAAAATCGGGTTGCGGCCAGATTACGCCAAGATTTATTGCTGCAACACAGCGCACCGCGCAATGATACCCGCTTGCAAGATCGCTATTCCTTACGCTGCGCTCCGCATATTATTGGCGTGCTGGAAGATTCGTTGCCTTGGCTGCGCCAGTTTATCGAAACCGAATTGAACAGCGCCAATGATAATCCGATTATTGATGCTGAAGGCGAACATGTATTGCATGGCGGGCATTTTTACGGCGGGCATATTGCTTTTGCAATGGATAGTATGAAGACTGCCGTTGCCAATCTGGCGGATTTGCTGGACAGACAGATGGCTTGTTTAATGGATCCTAAGTTTAATCACGGTTTGCCGGCAAATTTGTCCGGTGCTACTGGCGATCAAGCGCTGTTAAATCATGGCTTTAAAGCCTTGCAGATTGCGGTATCAGCCTGGACGGCCGAAGCGCTTAAACTAACCATGCCGGCCAGTGTATTTTCGCGTTCCACGGAATGCCATAATCAGGATAAAGTTAGTATGGGTACCATTGCCGCCCGAGATTGCTTGCGCATTTTGGAGTTAGCTGAGCAAGTGGCCGTAGCGGCGTTGATTTCAGTCGTGCAAGGCGTGGAACTGCGCGGAAATGTGGCCATGTTAAGCCCTTCATTGCAAAATACGGTTAAGCAATTACGCCAAGTCAGCCCCTTTCTGGAAACAGATCGTGCTTTGGAACAAGAGCTGCGCGCCTGCTTGCAATTAACCCGAGATCAACACTGGCAGTTATATGAGTAAAGGCCTGTTCCCTACGACGGTGGATTTGGAAATCCCATTTCATGACGTGGATATGATGGAAATTGTCTGGCACGGGCATTATGCTAAATATTTTGAAATCGCCCGCTGTGCCCTATTGGATAAAATTGGTTATAACTACCGGCAAATGCGTGATTCCGGTTTCGCCTGGCCAGTGATTGATTTGGCGGTACGGTATATCAAACCGGCCGTATTTGGGCAGATTATTTCCATTCATGCCGAAATCGTGGAATGGGAAAATCGGCTTAAAATCAATTACTTGATAACAGATAAAGATTCCGGCACCCGTTTAACAAAAGGTCATAGCATTCAAGTGGCGGTAGATATGACAAATCAGGAAATGTGTTTTGTTTCACCTGCCATATTGTTACAAAAACTGGGTTTGGAGGGATTTTGAAATTACTACTCGTCTTATTAACCAGCTTACTGACGGCCGGTTTTGCAAGGGCTGAGCAATTAACTTTAACCGATATTGCCGCTCTAAAGACCAATGCACCCATTACCCAAGGCAGCTTTCAACAGACCAAACAGCTAAAAGTGCTGCGTAAGCCATTGATTTCAAATGGTGAGTTTACTTATGATCAAAGCAAGGGGGTGATCTGGAAAACCTTAAAGCCGATGAAATCCTTGCTGTTGGTTAACGGTAGCAAGCTGCTAACCGGACAAGCTCAACAAGCGGTACCGGCGGCTTTTTGCAAGGTCTTTACCGCGTTGTTGGGTAATAATATTGAACAATTGCAGGAAGGCTTTGAGGCAAGTGCCATGGGCCCTGCCGCTCGTTGGCGTGTGCAATTAATACCTAAAGATGCGTTTTTAAAGAAAATTATTACCAAGATGACCTTGCTCGGCGATACCGAATTGCGTAGCCTGGAAATTGTCGAGGCCAGTGGCAATTCCACGCAAATTCAATTTGATAACATTAATCATCCACTTACATTAACACCTGAGCAAGTCGCCGATTTTGAACGTCTATCACCCTAAACTGACTGCCGGGTTATGGTTGCTGGGGATGATCGTGATCGGTTTTCTTGGACTGCAACTGTTAAAAAACGATTGGCTGGAAACCAGTTTTTTGGCGTTATTGCCAACTAACGAACAGCAGCCGGAAATCGAAAGCGCCATCAAACAACATAATCAATTAAGTAACCGGAAAGTAATCTGGTTGGTAGGCGGCGTGTCTGCTGATCTGGCGATAGCCAATGCCAAAACCCTTAAACAGCAGCTGGAAGACAGTCTGTTGTTTAATACGGTGACCCTGGAGCAATCGCAGCAGCCCTATGCCAAGCAGTATCAAGCCCTGTTTCCGTATCGGTTCCAGTTGTTGGATGCATCAGTTCGGGAATTATTAACAAAAAATCCAGATGACTTACTGCAACAAAATCTGGAATTGCTAAATAGCCCGCTCGCGCAACTGCAAACGGCCGGTTTTGAGCAAGATCCATTGTTATTGTTTAATCGTTATTTTTCTGGTTTGCAGCCGATAAAGTTAAATCTTCAACAAGGCATGGTGCTGTTGGCGGATCAGCAACAGCAGTGGCTGTTGTTATTAACGGAGTTAAAGGATGAGCGTCTGCAGTTGGATAAGCTGGAGGCCTTGTTAACATTGGAGCAAACCGCACGCTCCCATTTAAAAACAGCGGGCAGTGAGCTGCTGGTAACAGGCATGCCTTTGTTTACCGCTTACGGTGCGCAATCATCCAAACAAGAAATTTCCACGGTTGGTATCGGTTCCAGTATCGGTATTATTTTGTTGTTATGGCTGACCTTTCATAGTGTTAGGCCGTTGCTGTTATCGGTACTTGCCATAAGCTCAGGTTTGTTTGCCGCATTAGTCATTGGCGTATTGGTTTTTGGAAAAATCCATTTACTTACTTTGGTATTTGGTGCCAGTTTAATTGGCGTTGCGGATGATTATGCCCAACATTTATTGTGTGACAGCTTGGGCGAGCAGGATTGGAATCCCAGGAAAAGTTTAAAATTTATTTTGCCCGGCTTAACCTTAGGCTTGGTCAATAATTTACTGAGTTATGCCAGCTTAAGTTTTTCGCCTTTTCCTGGCTTGCAGGAAGTGGCGGTATTTTCAGCCGTGGGCTTGTTGGTGGCCTGGTTAACAGTGGTGTTGGTATTCCCAATATTGTTAACGGGTTTTAAATTTCAACATGTGCCTGGCATTCTCAAATTAACCAGTTTTTGGGAACAGCATTGGCCGCTGTGGTTGTTGCAAAATAAGCGCTGGTTAACCGTGCTAATGCTTGTTTTTGTTACTGGTGGTTTGCTGATGCTACATCCGCAGGATGACGTACGTTTGCTGCAATCTGCGCCACCTGAATTGCTGCAAAGCGCCGAAAAAATCAAATCGTTATTGCCAATAACACGGGATAATCAGTTTTTTCTGGTGACCGGAAAAGATGAGACGGAATGGTATCAACACGAGCAAGCGTTGGTGCAGCGCCTGCAAACCTTGCAAACACAACAAAACGTTCAACATTTTGAAGCCATCAGCCAGTTTTGGCCCAACGAACAGCAGCAACAGCAAGATTATCAACTTTTAGAACAGACTTTGTTACAAACTGGCGGGTATCAACGCTATTTAACAGAGTTGGGTTTTGATGATAAATACATAACAACCGCACTCAAGCAATTTGCCGAAGCAAAGTCCAAGGTGTTGTCGTTGACCCAATGGCTGGCAGTCGCCGATCCGGTCAAGCAATCGCTCTGGCTGGGATGTACTGCTGTGCATTGCCAAAGTACGGTGTCGTTAACCGGCATTAAAGGAACTGCTGCGTTACAGCAATTACAGGACTTACCTGGGGTTGCGTGGGTAGATCAGGTTGAAAGTTTATCCTCGCTGTTTGCGCGTTACCGAATCAGAGCCAGCGCCTTATTGGCGGCAGCATTCAGCTTGGCATTTATAGGATTGGCCCTAAAATTTGGTATACGTAATACCCTAACCATCATGTCGGTTCCGGTTGTATCATTAGCCATATCATTAGCTATGCTGGGCTGGTTTCACCAGTTGTTCAGTCTGTTTAATCTGTTTGCGCTTTTGTTAGTGTTAGGTATTGGCGTGGATTACGGGTTGTTCTTTTTTATGGCGGGTGATCGGCGCGTCAGTACGTCATTAGGCGTGACCGTGTCCGCACTGACCACCTTGCTGGCGTTTGGTTTGTTGGCTACTAGCCGAACTGAAATAGTTCATGCGTTTGGTTTTACATTAACAGCTGGAATTACAACCTCTTTGCTATGTGCCCCATTAGTAGGTTTTAAGAGACAAAAAAATGACAAATACAGTTAACCGAAAAATCATTATCATTGGCGCAGGCCCATCGGGCAGTATTGCTGGAGCGTTGCTGGTTAAACAAGGCTTTGATGTCACTATTTTAGAACGCCAGTTATTTCCGCGTTTTAGCATAGGTGAAAGCCTGTTGCCGCAGTGTATGGAATTTATTAAGCAGGCTGGCATGATGGAAGCGTTGGTGGATGCGGGTTTTCAATTTAAAAACGGCGCATCGTTTGTGTGCAGGGATAAAAAGAACGAATTCAATTTTGAACAAAAATTCAGCCCTGGCATAGGCACCACGTTTCAAGTGCAACGTGGTCGGTTTGATAAGTTGCTGGTGGATGAAGCCATCAAAATGGGCGTGCAGGTACAGTGGCAAGTTGAGGTGATTGCGGCCGATTTTTCAGGTATTCAGCCCAAATTAACCGTGCGAAATCAGACAGGTCAGGAGAGTGAGCTTTACGCGGATTTTGTGTTGGATGCCAGTGGTTTTGGGCGTATTTTGCCCAAGTTATTGGATTTGGAATCGCCGTCCGGCTTTCCTGTGCGACAAGCAATTTTTGGGCATATTGAAGACAATATCAGCGATGCAACGTTTGATCGCAATAAAATCAGGGTAACGGTACACCCGGAGCACAAGGATGTCTGGTATTGGTTAATCCCGTTTAGCAATGGCCGAAGCAGTGTAGGCGTGGTTGCCGAGCCTGAGTTTTATCAAGGCCGGCAGGATTACGATCAACTATTGCAAGACATTATCAACCAGGATGCCAGCTTGCGCAGCTTGTTGGCAAATGCCAAGTTTGATGAAAAAATAAATACCATAGTTGGCTATTCGGCCAATGTTAAAAGCCTGTTTGGAAACGGCTATGCCTTACTGGGCAATGCCGGTGAGTTTTTGGACCCTGTGTTTTCATCCGGTGTGACCATTGCCATGAAATCGGCTGTGTTGGCGGCCGAATTGTTAACCAAGCAGTTTAATGGCAAGGCCGTTGACTGGCAGCAGGAATACGCAGTCCCATTGCAGCGTGGCGTTAACACCTTTCGGGTATTTGTAGATGCCTGGTATGATGGCCGGTTTCAAGAAGTGATTTTTCATCCGCGCCAGCAACCGGAAGTTAAAGCGATGATTAGCTCGATATTGGCTGGTTACGCGTGGGATGAAAATAATCCGTATGTCAAAAGCGCCCGTTCCAGGCTGGATACTTTGGTGGAGGTTTGTCGGCAGGATCTGGTTTGAGAGGGTTTTAAAATTTTCAGCCTGTTAGGGTGGGGCAGAGGCGGTAGCTGAACCCAATCACAACCGGCGGATTATGCCTTACCGAGTTGGGCCGTGCCAAAGACGCCGCCTGCGCCATCAACAGTCCGGTTGGCTGGGCAGGCGGTTTTGCCTACCGTTTAGCATCGTGCATTTATTTGGTGGGCAGAAAAGCGTTGCCCACCCTACCAGGCTCAGTTGGGGTATGGCGCTTAGCGCGAAGTCCAATGCTACAAACCGTGTTGAATAACGCTAGATTGAAACGCTGGGGGTTATGGGTTCCATCGGATTTTGCGGCAGTTTAAGTCGCTGGGTTCAACCGCCGGATGCGGAAAACCGCATGTCCGGTGGTGTGGGAGGGGTAACGGGCGAAATCCCGTTATCTCCACCCGATC
>Ga0208264_1000159_pt1 | contig 32145 bp, 32 predicted proteins | sample LakWasMet31_HOW6_2_FD_183873 | JGI IMG/M metagenome (GOLD analysis project Ga0208264, IMG submission 183873) | Freshwater sediment methanotrophic microbial communities from Lake Washington under simulated oxygen tension - Sediment Metagenome... | ecosystem: Environmental > Aquatic > Freshwater >... | reverse complement strand
CTGAACTAATAACACTTCAAATTTTATCTAACCCTACGGGGCGCTTTGATCGCCCTCCCAGGGATTGTCATGCGCTCCGCTTTACTGGAGGATGCTATGACAGATCTAATCAAATCTTCAAACCAAGAGCCTTTCCATAACCCATGGAGTCGGTATGACTCACCTGCTGTTTCACGTAAATACGGGAGAGAATATCTGGAGAGACTGTTTGTTAACATGGAGAAAACCACATTCGCGCCAGAACCTGATTTGCAATGCGAAGCCGATCTCGCCAGTGCAAGATCGCTTGTACCAGATGGGTCGACTCTGGTGGTGTTTAACGAAAACGCTTCAATTGCGGATTGTGCAAAACATTTGCACAAACTGACTGAAACAATCTGCGAAAAATCCCAACTCAGCGTTGAGATTTTGTCGTCATGAAAGTCGTTAATTATCCACAAAGATCCTCTGAGTGGCATGATTGGCGTCGAAACGGAGTCACTGCTTCGGATGTTCCTGCTTTAATGGGGTGTCTTTATAAGACCCCGTGGAGAATTTGGGCCGAAAAGCGTGGCTTGGTGTTGCCGGAATATTTGGATGGTAACCCCAATGTTGAACGTGGGATTCGTTTCGAACCTGTCGCACGTCGTCGTTTTGAGGAAAGGCACGATACATTGCTGCTTCCACTCTGCGCCGAATCAACGGAGGAACCTATTGTCCGAGCCAGTTTTGATGGTATTGATGATGATGGATGTCCGGCGGAGCTAAAAGCGCCTTGCGAAAGTAAATTCCGCGAAGCCCTGGCTCAAGGCAAGCAGTCCGAGATGTACCAGAGGTACTACGGTCAAGTACAGACGCAGATTTATGTGTCAGAAGCCGACAAAGGGTATTTGACACTGGATATTGGTACTGAATATCTGGATTTTGTTATACCTCGCGATCCCCGCTACATTGACCAATTGGTTAATAAGGCAAGGGAGCTCTGGGAACTGATCTTAACGGGCAAAGAACCTCCGATGGATCCAAGTCGAGATTTATATGTTCCGGCTGGGATGGATAAGGATAAGTGGCTGCTATTGGCCGCTGATTATCGTCAGAATGAAGCTAAACGAGCGGCATTTCTATCCGAAATAAAATCTTTGGAAGAGAAGATGGAGTCGACTGAGCAACAATTCTTGTCGATGATGGGCGAGTTTTGCATTGGCGAATCAGCGGGTGTCCGAGTTAATCGATATGTTCGTTCTGGTTCCGTAGATTACAAGCGGATCGTGGAGGATATACGAGGTAATGTTCCTGAAATCATAAAGGAACGTTATCGACGAGATTCAGTTGTAGGTGTCCGTATTACCGTTAGAGGTGACGAAGACAAACGAACCGTTGTACCGTTCAATCCTGAAGACATTCAACGTGTCACTGGGATAAATGATTGGTTTTAACTTTACACTTTATTTACTAACCCACTGGGGCGTAGCCATTGCCCATTGGGTTGATGATGCGCCCTGGATTTTAAGAGGCGCATCATCATGAACCAACAAAATTATGAATTATTTAAATCAGCACGTAAAAACGGAAATATCCCTGCGATAGACGCTTTACGGCATCTTCGGCAGCTTGATGAATTAACCAAGTTAGCAGAAAGGCACAATTTCACCTGGACAGGAAAATACGGGCAATGTGAATCCGCAACCTGGGAGCAAGATGGTTTCACCCTGAAAGCTCGTGTGGTTGATGACATTGACGGGTGGTATGCCCGAGGTGTCGACGTTTATGGTCGCTTTTCAGATCAGTGGGACATCGGCGCTATACAACATTGGCAAGGCGATCGTCGTTCATACAAATGGTTTATACCGGCAGATACCACTTACAGGCACGAATCCTATGCGAAAGCATGTGATTATGGTCGTGTGTGGGAGTACGTCGGGATCGAAGTGACTGCAAGTCGGCAAGGCATTACCTTGTCCAGTACTACATCCTTAGGAATTGAATCGGATTCCGGTGAAGCATATTTCACTCAGGTCGCGTTTGACTTGGCTATGGAAGCGATGGCGGAAGCGAAGATCAAATTACGGCAATTATGCACAGACAATTGCCAACAAAACTCGAACTAAAAGTTTAGCCCTCTTCCTTTGGTAGGGGGCTTTTCTCTTGGCCTTATTCATTTGAGGCCAACGGAAAAGCATGAACTTTTAGCGTTTTCCTTATTGGAATCGTTGAAATCCTGCAATAGCAGGCGTTCCGTCTTATGACGGCGAGGAGTTTTATTCTTCGTGCTGGGTGCGTTAAGACCAGCTTATCCAGGCTTATAGCCATTTTTATTTTAACCCATTCGGGACACTCATCCCGATGTGGGGTTTTGGTGTCCCGTCCATTTGGAGGTACACCATGAAACAAAATGCAAAACAAACCAGAGATGCTGCAAGAATTGCTGCTGAGGATAAAATCCTTGAAACCGCAAATTCGAAACCGGAAATGGTTTCAGCAACATTAATTAGTAACCCAGGACTCTTTCGGGAACTGGGGGACGATATGGCCAAAACCATCGTTTTAGCCTTGCTTGGCCGAGGTCAGCAGGAAAATCTGCAACGACTTCTAGGTCAAAAATCAATAGGTCGGCGCAAGTCGGTCTTATTGGCCAATCTGTTATTGCTGGATGCGTTCGGCGAGTAATATGGCTTGAAGTAAGCGGGACTCGGGACTGTCGTCCTGTTCTCGCAATTCTGATGCGGCTGTTTCTAATGCAGCATCATATTCATTAACGGTTTGGGGTGTTTTATATTGTCCTGTCAATCTCTGATAGGCACTTAACTCACTTTGGGTAATTTTTATCCTATCTCCAAGCCTTATCATTGTCTGTCTCTATTTAATGCAAAAAACGCATTGTAACGTGACAGTTTTAATAAACAACCCTGAAGGGAAGGCATTTGTTTCCCTTTGTGGGGTACGTGTGCCTTTCTTTCAGGTGAAACCCTGAAAAGGAGATAATCATGTACGCACAATTTTCTATCGCTGAAGTTTTCGGTCTGCCAGTTCCTTCAACAATGACAGTGGAGGGATTTGCAGATAATCAACATCCCAATATCCCTTTATTAAAGGAGTATGTGTTCCGTAAGGAACCGTTGCGAGATGTATTGTCGTTTCTGCGGCATTCGGCAGGTGACGGGTTGTATGTCACTGGACCTACTGGATGCGGAAAAACATCGCTAGTTGCGCAAGTCGCTGCTAGGCTAAATTGGCCAGTTCAATCCGTTACCTGTCATGGGCGTATGGAATTGGGCGATTTAATGGGGCAATTCGTTTTGACCAATGGCAACATGCAATTTGTGCATGGGCCTTTGGCAAAGGCATTACGTGATGGTCATTTGTTGATCTTGAATGAGATCGATTTAATGGATCCGTCCGAGTTGTCTGGATTAAACGATATTATCGAAGGAGCACCTTTGGTGATTGCGCAAAACGGTGGTGAAGTGATTCGTCCTCATCCTAAGTTTCGGGTAATTGCGACTGGTAATTCATCTGGTCAAGGTGACCAGTCTGGGTTGTACCAAGGCGTTATGCGTCAAAATCTCGCTTTTATGGATCGCTTCCGCTTACTTGAGGTGGGTTATCCAGACGAGACAGAGGAGGGCCAGTTATTGGAACTCACCGTGCCGAAGTTGCCAGAGGCGATCAGGTCCAAAATGATTGATGTCGCAAATCAAATCCGTCGTTTATTCGTTGGTAATGATCCTGTGGCAACGCTAACCGTTACTATGTCTACGCGCAGTTTAATTCGCTGGGCGTCATTAACGGTTGCATTTAAGGGAAGTCCCAATCCACTCGAGTATGCAATGGATAGGGCTCTTACTTTTCGAGCCAGTCCAGAACAGCGAATTGCAATCTTAGCGATTGCGGCAGCTGTTTTTGGCGATGACTGGAAACAGTCATGAAGAAGTATGCTCTTTATCGGTATGTCAATAGTGATGGTTCAACGAAAGATTGGGCTATTACTATTGAAGATGAGAGTTTCACGACTCGCTGGGGAAAAACCGGCAACAAGTTGGCTAGTTTCTCAACAAAGCCATTAGCGCGCTTTGATCATAGTGCGTCTCACTTAGTCCTTTCTAAACAACGAAAGGGTTATCAGCGTGTTGGTGCTGTATGGATTGATGATGAGGGTGTTATTCAAAATGATGCACCAGAGTCATTAGCCACAGCTATGGACGTTGAGGCCACATTGTTTTGGCGCATTAAAGTTCCAGCCAGTGTCCAAAATGGACAGCAGCTTGAGTTGAACGCCTGGGTTTACCAGATAAGTCATTTGGAAAGCCTACTTAACGATGCTATCTGCATCGGTTTGTTGATGCTGGAGCATTCTGCGCCAGGCTATGTTGGTTCGTGGAAAATCCCGTCGGTGTATTCGTCTTCGGCAGGACAAACTTTAGAGTCACAAGGTATTACACCCTTGCTGATTTTGATGGCCATGAAAAAAACTGCGCCAGAAGGAGTGACCGTGTCACTCTCAACGAATGATGGTACCGAGATCGGTAGTGAAATTCGTAAAGAGGGTGATGTTTTAGGATTGTTTGGTACCGACTTGACTCAAATTCGACCACAAGCCGAATTATTGGGATTAGTCGAAAGGCCGATCAATTTCGCTGTAGATATAAAAACGGAAGAGGATTGCTGGTTTTAGATCATTTCCGTTCATTATTTCATTTATCAATAACCCCATGGGGCATACTAATTGCCCTTGGGCTTGGTATGTCCCTTTATAGGAGATATACCATGCTAGATACGAAAATGATTATTGACCGATTAATCGTGGTCAAGATAGACGCCACCATATGGGGCGGTCGCAAAAAGCTTCAAAAGGACGACTTAAAGCTCGCCGATGGTAGTGTGCTTCCGCCTGAAGAGCTTGCTTCACTAGGGTCTAAGAAAATTGCCGACCCAAAAGAGTTGGCAATTTTTAATCGACTGAAGAAGGAAGCTGAGCGGATCTGCCTAAAGGTTGGTTCGAGATTTATCGGTGGCTTTGCTGTACCGGAAGGTTCGATTGACTCCGTATTGAAACAACTAGAAGTTGTTTCAATGAAGTTTGAATCGGCCAAAACAGACTATTTGGCTCGGTATGACGAGGCAATTGAAGAATGGGTTAATAAGCACCCAGGATTCGCTTCTGTAATCCGAACAGCGGTTGAACCTGTTGAGGTTGTTGCGGCAGGTTTACGATTTGACTATGTCATTTTCAGGGTTACTCATCCTGATCGAGATGATGTGTTAGTTGACGCGACAAAACAAGTGGTCAACGACTCGTTAAACCGTAAGGTGAATACGATTAGTGACAACTTGTTCAAAGAGATCGCGCAAGAAGCCAAAGAGCTTCTCGATCAGTCATTGTTCGGCAAGAACTCCGTCACCAGGAAAGCACTCAGCCCTCTAAAACGGATGCGTGACAAGCTGGACGGGCTTGCATTCTTGGACAATCGGGTACAACCGATCGTCGACAGAATTGATGAATTACTCGACAGGGCACCCGCAACTGGCGCTTTAGAGGGTAGTTTCTTAAATGAAATCATAGCTACTTCATTGCTTTTGTCTGACCCAGAAAGGGTTAAACAGCATGGAAGTGGCTTATTATCTGATCAAACTATCGACGAGCCAGATAATGACGATGAAGATGATTTCTTGAGTACTCTGCTTCCAGTAATGGATAGTGTTGGAAAAACTCAAGACCTTGTATCCATTTTCACTACTGAAAACGGAGATAACTCTGATCCTCAAGGTGTCACTACGGTACCCGATAGTGTTGTCATTGACGATTCTTTTGAGACGGAGGATGAAGATGATGATTTGGCAGGCTTTGATGCTTTCAAGGCTAGCCGTGATTCATCGATTCATAGTAACGAACCTAAAGTTGAAGAGGCCATCATTCCGATGGTCAGCGATGAAGAATTCGCCTCTTTAACGAAACCAGTTCCTGCGACATCTTTAGTAACTGAGGAATTCTGGTTTTAATTTCTAATGATATGCGGGGTAACCATCACTTAACAGAGTGATCGGTTTACCCTGTGAATTTTGGAGTAAATGATGAATTATCAATTGAAGCCCGATAAAACGATGGCGTATTACGCTTTACTATTATCGGAATTAGCTATTTGCCAAAAGGGAGTGGGGGTTATCTCACCTGATTATGTGAATTTGCATTTTCACAGAATTAGTATGCCGCCTGTTTTTGTTACTGAAGCGGGTTTAAACGAAGATCAAGTTAATCAACTTAAAATACTGATTAACCAAAATCTGCACTCGTCTATGTTTCGATTTGCCAGTATCAGTCGGCATTGGGAACGAAAAACAAGTGCATTCTTAAATAGTCACCGATTAGATATGGCGACAAAAAGCTGGTTAATTCAAGCAGAAAATGAAAGCTTACCCATTGAATCTTCTCCTCGGGGAATCGCTGAAATTCGGTTACATGCAAGAATTAGAAAAGCGGTAAATCATGCTATGCCAGGTTATAAAGATAATCAGCATTACACTGACTATTTAAATTCCGTTCTTTCCAGACTTTCCTGATCTATATCAATATTAACCCCTGGGGTAAACCAATACCCCATCGGGTGCATTGGTTTGCCCCATTTATTTTGGAGTAAACCATGACAAATAAAACCTTAAACAATGCGTTTCCAATCGTTGCTGCGGCTTTGGGCAATAAGCTCGGCGTTCGTGTCAGCGTGGGTGGAAACATTGCGATGACTAATGGCAAACACATTAATGTGCCAGCTTATAACGGTCAAGATCCGGATTATCTCTCAGTAGCCTGGGGTTATTTAGCTCATGAATCAGGCCATGTAAGATTCACTGATTTTTCAGTGTATACCGGTGGGGCAACCAGTCCGATACGGCACTCAATTGTTAACCATATTGAGGATGTGCGAATTGAGAAGGCGATGATGGAGGTGTTTCCAGGAACTCGTCTAACACTTCGGAAATTGGATGAGTATTTATGCTCATCAAATAAGTTTTCGGTCCCGACCGAAAGCAGTCATCCTTCGGCAATATTAGGAAGTTTTCTATCATTGAGGCTTGCTGTTGATGTATTGGGATTTACAAGCCTCGAAATTTACGCTGATGCGGTGGAAGCAGTGCTGGAATCGGTATTTCCTACCGGTGCAGTGACTCGGCTATTCGGTTTGTTATCTGAAGTGCCTAGCTTAGACAGTACACAATCTGTGGTATATCTGGTCGATAAAATCTTAAGCATGCTCCAGGAAGAAAAGGAGAAAGCTGAAGATCAGGCTAGGCAGCAAAAGCAAGACCAAGATCAAAGTCCGGATGATGATGCTGATGATGGAAATAGCTTACCCGATGTGGACAGTAACGATCCTGATCAAGATCAAAATGACGATTCTGGTGCGGATGACGATACTAATGATCAAGTGAGCGACAATAACCTACCTGATGTCAATAGTAGCGATCCGGATCAAGAGGCTGCAACCCTAGCTTCTGTATTGGGAGCAATGCAAGATGATCTTTGTCAGAATTTCCAAGGTATAGCCCAACAGATCCTTGCTGGGCAAGCTGAAGAAAGTTATGACAATGATGTTTCTTTACCCTTAGCTATTGATCCTGTACGCAATGATGTACTTGGTCAGCAGTTATTGAAAAAAGCGTTGCTCGAATCTGGACCAATACGCGCGTCGTTGTTGGGGTTAATTCAATCTCAACAGCAAGATCGTACCACGCACAAACGTATGGGAAACCGGATAGATGGTCGGCGTGTAACCCGTTTGTTACAAGGTGATGCCAGAGTGTTTACTCAGCATGCTTATCGGCAAACGCCAAATACTGCCGTAGACATCATCGTCGATGCCTCACCTTCCATGAACATAACATCAGTATCAGTGAACGCTCGCCGTATTGATATTGCTATGGAAGCAGCCATTGCCTTGGCATTGGCTTTAGAGAACATTGATGGCGTAAACCCAGCGGTGACAAGTTTTCCACACCAGGATAACGTCAGTGTTACACCACTATTGCGACATGGTGAGCGAGTTCGTAACGCTGCGGCATCGTTTAATACGATCACGCATGCCAACACGAGCACGCCATTGCATACCGCACTATGGTATGCAGCGGCAAGTGTTATGGAAACTGTTGAAAAAAGAAAGGTCATTCTCGTATTAACCGATGGTGAACCTGATGACTCGCAGTTAACCAAAGCAGTAATTAACCGTTGTAAAACTTCGGGAATTGAAATGATCGGTGTTGGTATCGGTATTGATATTCAACACTTATTTGAGAAGTCAATCTTCATTGATGATGTCTCTGGGTTGCGTTCTGAATTATTCAGAATCAGCAGAGAGCTATTCGCAGCATAGATAAAATATGGCCATCTTTTGTTTTGGTGGCCAATTTTTAACAACTTCTAGTTTCCCCGTTGTAATTTGACGGGGAATTTCTAGGCTATAAAATTAAGTAAACGGAAGGTAATTCGTTTTTCTTAAACATCTACAGTGATCAACGAGGTGTTTCAGAAAAATGAATTTTTTTGAATTTTCAGTGAGAATTCAAATTAAGTAGTGCCAGCTCAGCACTAAAAATGAAGAGCCTTATCCAGCCGCTATCGGCATTATTAAGTACACCCAAAAATGCTAGTTCGTTGTTTGTTAACGGCCTAGCCTAATCACTTTGTCACCCGCCGGGAACAACTTATCCCGGTTTGGGGATTGGTTTGTCTCCGGCTTTTTTTAAACCTAGGAGATTAACCATGAACCAAGTATCAATGACAGTAAACCCAAAAAACTTAATTCAAAGCTTAAAGTATAGTTTTACTTTGAAATCAACGTTTTTAGGGGAGCTGATGCAAAACGCTCGCAGGGCCGGTGCAACCTCTGTTTCATTTCAATTCGCGCCAGAAACACAGATTTTGCGCATCACAGATAACGGTCGCGGAATTGAATCTATCGAAAAGCTCTTGGCTGTTGCCGAAAGTGGATGGGATATCGAAACCATTGCCGACGAGCATCCTTTTGGGATTGGATTTTTGTCTGCGTTATTTGCTTGCACCCATATTACGGTGGTAAGTAAAAGTGGACGGATTTCCGTTAACACGGCTGATATTCTTAGTTTTAAACCGATTTCTGTTGAAAAGGTTAAAGACTTGGAGTTTACTTCGATCACAATGGTTGGGGTTGAAGTCACTCAAATCGAAATTTTGGAACAGCTGAATAAGCTTGCACAAGGTTTTCCTATTCCTGTGATTTTTAATGGGGCAGCACTACAAAGACCACATGCCTTGGGTACTGCTCTAACGTTTATTCAAACAGAAATAGGCCATTGCCACATTGGTGGATTTGATAATCCTGGAATAGATCCTTGTGGAGGTTATCACGTCTATTTACAAGGGCTGCCAATTTTTACCTCTGGCTTCGGGTTTCATTTTCATCGAAATATCGTGCATTTGGATTCGTCAAAATTCTTTGCCAGATTACCTGACAGGGACAAATTGATCGATGAAGATGATGTTATTCGGATGGTTGATGAAGTCTATACGGCTGAAATCCGAAAAAAACTGGAGGGGCTAAAGCTAATGCTTACTCCGGAAAAGTTTGTTGAATATTACAACATCATGAGTTACAGAAAGTTATTGTCGTTGCTCAATGATGTGCCAATTGTTCCACGTCAATTATTGGAAGAGTATACGGACTATCCGCAACATGATAGTCATGTACTTTCTTGCGAACAGTTGAGCTCGGCAATACATCGGTCCGAAATAGAGTCAAATGCGGTAATTATTGTTAGCGCAGATGATGACATTCTTTTAGATGGTGCTGCCAAGTATATGCTTGCGTGGAAAAAGGGCTATGTATTTTATCGCGATGGCCTTGATGATGGGCATTGGTTGTTACCCATGGTGCGAAACTTGGATAGAGAACCAGTGGAGATAGAATTAATCAATGAAAGTCATGTAGCCCGTTTTCAAGGCGAATGGGTTTATATTGATGTTAGGTTCTGCAGTTCCTACATCATAAAGGTGGGAAATGATTCAGTGGAAATATCTGGAGACGCGTTTTATACCGGACAAGATGATTCTAATGAGGTGATTTGTCCGGCTAATGAAAGTACAGGAGACGCATTAAAACAGACGTCTAGCTACAATGATTCAAATGGTTGGTATCAACAAACCGTATTGGATACGGATATGGATAATTTTTTATCGTTCTTAGTAGCCAATACTTCGCCAGATCCTGCCAAGGCCATGGAACGGTTGTTGCCGAATTTATCCAGTTGTCCTTCGTTGTTTGGCAAATCGTTTGTTATTTCAGTGGATGATGCCGGTCAAGTTACTTCGGTGACTGCGGCCTAATTTAGCTGATTTAATTAACTAAAAAAGGAAACGTTTTCTCGCTCGCGGGAAACCGTTTCCTTCCTTAAATAGGAGTAATAAAATGAATTTTCCAGTCACTTTTACCGAAGCTGATGAGATTGACCCTGAAGACCTTGAAGCTGCAGCTGACTATTACAATCGATTGATAGCACCGGTTATCGCTGAAAAACGCTTTAGTGTTGTGTTAAGCGAGAGTCTGCTTGACTTAGTTATGCAGAAGTACGCATGCACTCAATTGTCATTGACAAGTGTGATCGGGCAGGTAGTAAGGAGTCAGGCATCATGAAGCGGCTGAAGTATTTTACATTACGAAGAGCCTGGCCTTAGACAGTTATGCTTGGATTGTCCGTAAGTTGGAGTCCTGACAAATCAGTTTGTGTGATGTTCCATTTTGGCAAGCTTGTGCTATTAATAGGGCCACATTTAACAAAAAATTAGAACAAGTTTATCTGGGAGAAAATCTCCCAGATAAATTCATAAATAACCTTTCATTTTTACTGACGAAAATATGGACACCTTAACTGTTTTTGCACAACCTGAATCAATAAGCCACAACTCCTGCGTAGTACGGGTTTTTTGGCGAACTGGATTGCATCGGCGCCAAGCTGTCGACATAAAATTGAATCTCGACTGCTCTGATAAACAGGCGGCCGCCGAGTTAATAGCGATAAGGTTTTTATTGGGGGACGCTCACGCGTTTAGCAAAAACCGTGTTGGCAAGAATCTCAGGATCGTTGTTTCGAAAGGGGCTATCAAAAAGTTATCCAGGCAAGCCACTCAGAAAAAGAATCTTTATGACTATGGTTACCCGATTTTTACCCGCTATGCAGGGGCAGAAATTGTCGTTTCAAAAGATTCATCATGGTTTCCAACTGCTGATGAATTGAATGAAGTTCCCGTTGTTAGCGGTGAGGACTATAACGGGATGGAAAAAATTGAAAGTGAGCAATTAGGGCAAGTTGCTATTACGCGTCACGCGTTAGAACGATATGCTCAGCATTGCGATACGATTAACATAGATACGACCTGGAAAAATCTATGTCGCCGGTTGATTAATACAAAAATGGAGCGCCTAAAACTACCTGAGCGGGTTATCTTGCACAAACTGAAACGTTATGGCCAAGAGCCCGAAGTATGGATGAATCCAGAGAACCCATTGCACTATGTTTTTTGCAACAATAGTGATCATAAAATACTTGTAACGGTATTTAACAAAGATCCTGATGAGCACTTACAGGTGTTTCATTCACATTATATCAATCATATGAATTGAGGACGATTTAACCAATACGACGTTGTATTGCTAATTCTTCTTTTTTGATTACGCAGGCGGAAATGGAATTGGCAATACGTCTTCTTGTTCCCATTCTTTTTGAATTGGAACCTGATAATCCTAGCTGGGGATTTTAAACAAACAGCCTTTCAAACCGTCGTCCAGGAAATACTTTCTGTCCGGCATTTAACCAACCCGCTAGGGGAGATCACTCCCCAATGGCGGAGTCGTATCTCCTTTGGCAAGCACCAGGAGAACGAAGATGTACTTTATCATTGGCTTACTGACCTTGGCTGTAGCAGTGATTGCTGTTCAGCATATGGCTAGAATTCTTGGCCTTCTATTTGCAGAAAGCTGGAGGGCATTCAAAAGCTTGCTCAGTGGATACAAATTGAGGCTTGAAAGGCGTCACCATCGAAATGATTTTCCCCCTATTACTCCATCCGCTCAGGATGTGGATTGGGTGGCAGAATCTGCTGCAATTCGCGAAAAAATCATTGGTGATGGTCCTCGTCGGGTTCGTGCTGGAAATATCCTGCTCAACCAGGTCGATATGGACATATTGATGATGAAGAAAAAATCAAAATTGGCGCAAATCGAAATCGAAACCGCTGCCAAATTTGATCTTATAAACCTCGATCATGATATAGCTGCAGAAGCAAAGCAGATTGAGTTAATGAAGTTGAAAACCGAGGCAGCTAGGTTGCGTAAGAAATTAGCTAGCGTTGAAAATCGCATGGAAGCAAATAAATCCATATCGAAGACTCAAGCGCCAATGCCAATTCCTGCGGAGCCTACTACTCAACCGATGTTGAATAGTAGCCTTTCGAAAAAGGGAAAAACAGTTCACTAAAAATAACCCATCTGGGGGTATCTCCCCCAATTGGGTGTAGGTATCCCCTTTTTTTAAGGAGGTGCTTATGCGTATTAATTCAGCCATTCGAAAAGTTAATCTCGATTGGATTAACGATGAATGGTTATGGCTGATAAGTGATGATCCTTTGTTGGAAGAAATTCCGACATGGACTGAAGCCGATATATTGTATTTGTACGACCATGTTTTGCAGAAAACACTGCAAAGCTATGTCGATACCAGAAGTTCGATAAAAACCAAAGCTGAAATTCGGGAATGGATATTAGTTGATGACTATATCAGTCCTTTTAGCTTTTTAAATTGCTGTTGCAATACTGGTCTCAACCACGAGACTATGCGCGGCTTAATATTTGGGCAACGAAATCAAAACAAATTGATGGGTTGCTTACATTAATTAACTTAAACCCTTGCGGGCATCTTATGTGCCCACTTGGGATTCATGATGCCCGCCATTTTTTGGAGAGTCATCATGAATCATATTCGCATAGCCGGTAATGTTTTAGGAACCATGTTCATCGCATTGCTGCTATTAGCATCTCTGCTGGGGCGTGATATTTGTCTAGAAATTCTGGGTGAATTAGAGCATGTTGTTATCAATCATGAATCCCCGTCAAAACTTGGATAGGGATTTCGTTTTACCGATCATTTATTGGGGATGCTGATTTAAAAGTATTCCTTATTTCACTAACCCTCGCGGGCCTGTTTCCGCAAGGGGCAACTCCGCGAGTTAATCAAGGAGTTATTATGTCAACAACTATTTCTTACAGGCATTGTGCCATTCGATTTTCAATCTCAGAAATCGAGGGTATTTTCGATGATGTTAACCTCTACCGTGACCGATACATACTATTGGAACTCCACGGTAGCAGCAATACAACTACCTATCATCCTCAGACTGGTAGAGAGGTGGGAGCAAGGCACTGGTCTGTTCAGGCAATTGGAGATGCAGTCGATATTGTTCGTACTGCAATCCTGTCTTCTGCATTTTGTGAAGGACAATGTTTACGCTGCTATGGGCAATCAATAACCACCCCAGAACAGTATATCCGGCGAGTTAGATCGGCACTTAGAAACCATCTAACTCTTGGTCAGGCAATGAATAATGGATTCACTATCGAAGTTAATCTTCGTGGTGAACAGATTACGAACCTGTCTGAAGTTGAACGACTCAATAATCAAATAGTTGCTACTGAAACCACGATTGGGTATCAATGGCAATTACGACCATTATTGTCTGTGAAAGATGCAGCATTGCTTTTTTCGCTGAATTCTTTGGATACCAGATCCCCATTCGAATTCATGAATGTGTATGGTCGTGAGTTTGGACTGTAGAAGGAGGCATCAATGACTACTGTAATCGATGATTATTTTCTGCAAAACATGCCAGCTTATTACCGGACAGGGGGGGATACTAAAGGGGTTTACGATGTTTTTAAACGGGTGTTCCCTCAATCTTATACAAAGATTGGTCAAGTGTGTAAGCGAGGACAGTATTGGCGGGCATTTTGCTTGGAAATGGAAGTTGCTCTGGCCAGTACGTTTAAAGAAGGCATTAATCAGATCGATGCCTATTGGCTTGAAAACAAAGGTAAGGCTGCGTTGGAATTGCGATTTGAGCCGTATTTAATCAACGGTAATGCGGTTCACTTCATATATGCCACAAACGTGGATATTATCGCATCAACTACTGGGCTTAATGGCCCATTTAGATCCTTATGGAGCCAGACCGGAAAATGGAAATATGCCAAACAAGGCGATACTTCAAGAGATCTGATTCTGAAAAATCTTTAAATATCGACGCCACAAAGGGAGAAATTTCTTTGTGGCCACTTAACAATTTTTGTAAGGAAAATTATGAGCGATAATGATAATAGCTATAAGCATGATAATAGCTATGGGCGATTGTTCTCTCATCCAGAAATGGTGACTGACCTTCTAAAGGGCTTTATTCATGAAACATGGGTTGCAGAATGCGACTTCTCTACCTTGGAGAAGCCAAATGGCAACTACAAAACTGACGATATTCGACACCGGACTAATGACATCGTCTGGAAGGTACGGTGTGGGCCGGATTGGATTTACATCTATATTTTGTTGGAGTTTCAGTCCAGCGTAGATCGCCACATGGCTAATCGCATAATGGGCTATCTAAGTTTGCTATATCAGGACTTGATCGTCTCCTTAGATTTAAAGAGAGGAAAGGCTCTGTTACCGCCTGTTGTCCCGATTGTTTTGTATAACGGGGATCGCAAATGGAATGCGCCGGTGGAAATTAGCGACTTAATTCATCCTCATTTTTCTGGACTGGATCGGTTTAGACCTCGGTTAAGCTTTTTGCTTTTGGATGAAAGTCAATTTGCTGATAAAGAGTTGCCCGAATATAATCTGGTATCGGCTTTGTTTCGGCTAGAAAATAGTCAGTCGAAAGAAGAAATTGACGAGGTATTGAATCTACTGATTTATTGGCTAGGTTCGCCTGAAAAGGAGAGCTTAATGCGGGCTTTCATATCTTGGTTTGATTGGTTTTTCAGAAAAAAAGACCCTGATGGAACCAAATATTCCTACACTTCATTACAAGAGGTAAGATCGATGTTATCAACAACTATTGACAGTTGGATTTCTAAAGGTAAAGCCGAAGGCAAAGTTGAAGGTATAGCTGAAGGCAAAGTTGAAGGTATAGCCGAAGGTGAGGCTAGAGGCGAAATCAAAGGCGAACGTAAGCTATTTTTAAAAATAGCAGGCAAACGGTTTGGTGTATTAAACACTGAACAGATGGCTCGTGTTAATGTGGCAACGCTTCAAGAACTTGATAGTTGGTCAGATAGGCTTTTAGAGCCATCTATATTAACTCTTGACGATTTGTTTGCGTCTACCCACTAAGCATATTAAAAGCGCCTAATTCTTAGGCGCTTTATTTAAAGCATCTAGTCAATTACCCAGTTGCTCCATTTTGGTGGTTTTTACAAGATGAACAGGTTGTTGTTGCATCCAATTCAATGTTAGATGTGAGATAATTGAACAGATATATCAATCGAAAGATGTTTTAAATATCAAATGCGCGCGAGAAACGCCGACATTCATGTCGGTGATTAGGACGTCGGTTGGACAACAGCCCATAATTTCGCTTGATTCTTTCGATTCTTCACTGATTATGGGGTTCGACACCCTCATAATTACCGACTAAAATAGGCGGCAGCCAGTTATATTTGAAACGCTGATCTTTCTTTGGGCCAATCCATACACCGTGCCAGTGAGCTGATCTCAAATGGGGCGATACTTTACGTCCTGTGTCTGTTTGATACCCGGTACTTTTTAGTTTGGCTCCTGTCACTTTCCCCACATCCCAAACCCTTGCTTTTTCAGCCGGAAATAATCGCCAGCCTTTTTTTGTTTTTGTCGGCTTAGGACGTTGTGGATGTTGGCCTGGCTGTCGGTTATCATCAATTTCTGGCTCGTCCTGGCAAATATAGAGTAATAATGAAATTAATGGATTGATACTTTGCGATAAAGCTTGCACATAGTCTGGATTATTTTGGTAGCTTACATCAGCTTCCCAGGCTTTTTTTGCAGCTTCGTCCGTTGCTCTGTCAATTGCTTCAGTAATTGTCCAGTTCCCCATGTGTAACACAATTGGCGTCAAAAACTCCTTTCTATGTAACAACAATCTAAGTTCACTGCGTTTTGTTGTTATGTCATATTCCAGGTGAACCCAAAAACCGTATAACGGCTCATCTAACCAGCACATGCCATCAGTTTCAACATACAAACACCACTCGGGCATTCGATATAGCACTTCAACCGGCATATCTCCTTTCATGATTGTATCTGCCAAGGCTTCTCGAAAATTGCCATCGAACCTGTAAATACCTTGACTGTATCGCCATGATCCAAGTGCCGATATTTTGGCTACTTCGGGTATCAACTGCATGGGCAAACGCATTGAAGCATCAAGTTCGTCTTGATGGGCATCACAAACCACAGTATACCAAGCCGCCATCGGCATAAAACACCACTCTGGCCAGTCTGGTAGAGACTTGCCTCGCTCCTGCAGGAATTGATCTACCCATTTTCCTACAGCGTAAGGTTTAATTGATTGATTCAGCTTATCGACAGAATTCATTTTTTTAGCCATTTAGACATAACTATCATTGAAATATAAAGTCAGAATTGGCATTGCATGTAAATGACCAATTTTAAATGAAAATCCGGCTATGTGTCATTCTATGGTTGGAAATGATCTCAAAACTCGATGAAGTGGTCGTAATTGTTAAATGCATGCTTAGTTGAAATCGATGCAAACTTGTTATCGATAACTTTTCTGGAATTGATTGAATTCCCAAAGGTCCGGCTCCGGCCAATTCCAGACTATCATTTTACACAACCTCTCAGTTACTGAACGTCCGATTACTGGAATATAGCGGGCAATAGCCACACTATTGATTTCCAGAGAAGAATATTAGGCGTTAATAAGATCAAGCGCTCACAAATTGTATTGTAATGAATACTACTTTAAAGTAGTATTCATTACATGAATAATTGGCTCTTATTGATAACAAGTCTTTCCACCGAAAACGCTACGGTGCGTATGCGTGTTTGGCGATCATTAAAAGCATCTGGTGCAGCCGTGTTACGTGACGGTGTTTATTTGATGCCGGAACTAGCACCCTGCCGAGAAACACTCGATGCCATTGGTGTTGAAGTACGCGAGAATGGCGGTACCGTATTAGTTTTACGCATTGAGGAACCCCTCGATGGCAAATTTTTAAGCCTTTTTGATCGTACTGAAGAATATTCGGCATTATTGATGGACATAACAAAGTGCCATGGTGATTTGTCTACTGAAACCGCCCAAGAGAGTCTCAAGCAGTCTCGAAAACTCCGTAAGGCCTTTACCAGCCTGTCTGCCATCGATTTCTTCCCAAGCGAAGCGCAACGGCAGACCGAAACTGCCCTCAGCGAATTCGAACTGTCGATTGTTCGAATTCAGTCTCCCGATGAACCACACGCGATTCAAGGTTCAATCTCGTTTTTATCCATTTCCGATTACCAAGGACGTATTTGGGCAACAAGGAGCCGACCATGGGTAGATCGACTTGCCTGTGCTTGGTTTATTCGACGCTTTATTGATGAGCAAGCCCAAATTCTTTGGCTAGCGTCTCCGAATGACTGTCCTTCTAATGCAATTGGATTTGATTTTGATGGCGCGACCTTCAGCCATATTGAGGGCCGAGTAACGTTGGAAGTGTTGTTGGCGAGCTTTGATCTTGATCAACCGGCACTCAAACGATTGGGGGCATTAGTACATTTTTTGGATGTAGGCGGCGTGCAACCACCTGAAGCCGCTGGTATTGAATGCGTATTGGCAGGATTACGCGATGCTATCCTGGATGATGATCAATTATTAGCCACTGCTAGTGCCGTTTTTGACAGCCTATTGGTAACGTTTGAGAAAGGGGTAAGTGCTCAATGACTCAATTTGAAAAAGACGAATTCGATGCCGCCTCAGTAAAACCCGATCCGGTTAGCTTCGGAGAGGCATTCATATTCTGGCTAAAACTGGGATTTGTCAGTTTCGGTGGTCCAGCAGGGCAAATTGCCATCATGCATCAGGAATTAGTTGAGAAACGGCGTTGGATTTCCGAGAAACGTTTCTTACACGCTCTGAACTACTGTATGTTATTGCCAGGCCCTGAAGCTCAACAATTAGCCACCTATATCGGTTGGCTAATGCATCGCAGTTGGGGCGGTATCGTTGCAGGGGGGTTGTTTGTTTTACCCTCACTGTTAATTCTGATTGGCCTGAGCTTCGTTTATATGGCCTTTGGCCATATGACGGGTATTGCGGGTGTATTGTATGGCATCAAACCGGCAGTGACCGCCATTGTCATCTTTGCGGCGTACCGTATTGGATCAAGGGCACTCAAGAATTGGCTACTGTGGACCCTATCTGGATTAGCTTTTCTAGCAATTTTTTTATTTGGCGCGCCGTTTCCGTTGATTGTGCTGCTCGCAGCAATCTTGGGAGCCATTGGCGGCAAAGTGTTGCCTCAAGAATTTGCGATGGGTGGTGGGCATAGTAGTGCCAAACAGAGCTATGGTTCGGCGTTAATTGACGATAACACACCAACGCCAGCGCATGCTTTGTTTAGTTGGGTTGGTTTGTCAAAAGTGATACTAACTGGCCTGATCCTATGGTGCGGTGCAATCGGTTTTCTTTGTGCTCGCTATGGCTGGGACGGTGCATTGACACAAATGGGCTGGTTTTTCACTAAGGCAGCTTTGCTTACGTTCGGCGGTGCCTATGCCGTTTTGCCTTACGTTTATCAAGGGGCAGTTGAGCATTTTCACTGGATGACGCCGCATCAGATGATTGATGGCCTAGCTCTCGGTGAAACCACCCCTGGCCCTTTAATTATCGTGGTGACCTTTGTAGGGTTCGTAGCTGGATGGACCAAGGAAATTTTCGGCCCAGACCAATTATTTTTAGCTGGAACCATCGCGGCAATAGTGGTGACTTACTTTACCTTTCTGCCCAGTTTTCTGTTCATCCTGGCTGGTGGCCCAATCGTTGAATCAACCCATGGCAATCTTAAATTCACCGCCCCCCTAACGGCTATTACTGCAGCCGTGGTCGGTGTAATACTCAATTTGGCAGTGTTTTTCGCTTGGCATGTGTTTTGGCCGCAAGGATTTACGGGGAAGTTTGATGCCATTTCAGCCGTCATTAGCCTGTGCGCCTTTTTAGCACTGTTCCGTTACAAAGTGGGAGTTATTCCGGTCATCGCCGCATGCGGCTGCACTGGGCTATTCTATGGTTTCATCAAAATCTGGCTTGCCCAGCAAGGAGTTATTCTATGAGTATTACACGTCAATCCAGCGCTTTAGCGCTGTTAATCTCATCATTACTAGGTAGCGTAGTCTTCGCTCAAGAGCCTAATCCGCATACAGGGTCGCTGGATACCGCCAGGATAGAGCAACTGACTGGTGCAAAAGGCAAGCTTGATACCAGTGAAAATGCCTTCAAAGTGACAGTGCCACGTAGTGATTTGGTTGTGAGCGTTGCCGGTGTAAAAATGACAGCAGCAACAGGATTCACCTCATGGGCTGCCTTTTCACCAGCTGGTGACAAAACCATGGTCATGGGCGATATGGTTTTACAGGAAGATCAGATCAATCTAGTTATGAGCACAACGTTGGAAAACGGTATTGAGGTCTCAGCGTTGCACAACCATTTCCTTTGGGATACGCCAAAAGTGATGTTTATGCATATCGGTGGTTCTGGCGATGCGGATAAGCTAGCGACAGGAATCGGTAAGGTGTTTGCCAAGATTAAGGAAACCAGTAGCGGTAAAACCACAGCAAAACCTAAGTCGTTTGATGCAGGCAAGACTTCTCTTGACCCCAAAACCATTGAAACTGTTATCGGTTCTCCCTTGGAAAAAGTCGGTGAAGTCTATAAAGTCACTATTGGTCGTACCACGCAAATGGACGGACATACTGTTGGTAAGACTATGGGCGTGAATACCTGGGCGGTGTTTGCAGGCAGCAATGATAAAGCGATTGTCGAAGGTGACTTTGCGGTGCTGGAATCTGAACTTCAAGGTGTGTTAAAGGCACTACGTAGCGGGGGAATCGCGATTACCACGATTCATAACCACATGGTAGGTGAATCACCCAGAATTGTATTCTTGCATTACTGGGGAGCTGGTACAACTACAGATTTGGCCAAAGGCTTTAAAGCGGCATTGGACAATCAATCCAAAACCTGAGGAATTAACCATGCAATGGATTACCCGTGAACGCCCAAAAATTGATCGAATCGCCTGCCCTTGGTTGATTACTCGTTTTATCGATAAAGCAGCGGAATTTCTTTACGTACCGCCAAGCGCCGTACTCAGGATTGCAGGTGAAACTGGGGCTATTCCCTATGACGTTCCTGACGTAGAGTTAAGTCATGTCGGAGATTTGTGTAGTTTTGATGCCTTCCTAAAAAAATATTCACTCAATGACAAAGCCTTACAACAGTTGGCGGTCATCGTTCGCGGCGCTGATACCTCAAGGCTTGACCTATCCCCACAATCTGCTGGGTTATATGCATTGTCATTGGGTCTTTCAAAAAACTTTATCGATGACCATGAACTATTAAAGCACGGTTTGGTAATGTACGATGCACTCTATGCTTGGTGTCAACACTGCCAAGCAGAAACGCATAATTGGCCACCAACAATTTACTGATTTGCTATAGGCTTTGTACTCCAACTATTTTGATTGCCGTTTAGACCTCAGCCGTTAACCTGATTTAATCGATTAAGCTAACATTGTGGCCGGTTCCTGGTTGCATGCCGACAAGACTTACTGTAGCCGGAAACACGATAAGGCATTGTAAGAGCGTCGAAAACAAAGGAATGGGGTGATTACCCAGACGAGCTATATTGTTGAACGAACCTTAGGAAGCCAGACACGCTGGATTGGCTCCAGAACCTTGCGACCAAGGATTGGTCAAAGCGCATGCTTGGCATCTGGAGTAAGCATTGGCGTTAGCACAGACGTGCTTGGCAACTTCTGGCATCAAGCCGGATTGGAACCACTACGGGTATCAGTGAATATTTCAGCAATTGAGTTTAAACACCCAGATCTGGTTGAGAAGGTAGGTAGTGACTGAAAAAGATGTTCGTAAGTGAAGGGATCAACGCGTTTTGTAAATTCATGAATAAGTCAGTATGTTGCTTTGTGCTTACGCATTCACCGGATAAAATGAAACTCGCACTAAGGATCGTCTAGGTTATTTAGTGAGCTATACCCGCTGACCTAAGTCAAAACGAAAGTTTATTCAGATCATCATAATATAAGTGCATAAAAAACCGATTGACAGTCGGTTTCTCGTTGCATAAGATCTATTTCATATTAAACCGAGCGAAAGCCAATTCCTATGCAAAGTGTAAAGCGCCCGTATCTGGGTAATCTAGAAATTGCAATACTTGAACACCTGTGGGCACATGGGGAATTCGATGCTAAGGGTGTGCATAGTGCATTAGGAAAAGCCCGAGGTATTTCGCACAATACCATCCAATCGACACTTGAGCGCTTATTCAAGAAAAAACTTTTAGCACGTGAAAAAATCAGCCATGCCTATGTATACCAAGCAGTAGTCAATCGTGATGAACTTATGGGCCGCATGATTAAGGATGTAGTCAATACCATATCAAAAGAAAACACTGACGGCATGCTGGCAGCCTTCGTCGATATAGCGGCTGGCACTAACGATGCCGATCTGGATAGGCTTGAACAATTGATCAGTGAATACCGTTTAAACCGCGACAATAAACTGCCATCATGATTGTGCATTTGATCCAGTCAGGGTTATTGGCGATACTCTTTTTTTCGGGTTTAGTCGCTTTACTAACGATACCTTTATACCCTAAAGTTAGAAATCACTTGATTCAGCTACCATGCCAAATTCGGTCAAAAATACTAACAGTGTGGTTACTCTGCCCATTATTTACCGGAATTTTGTTAGCCTTTGCCGGATTAATGCCTTCATGGGTGGATAATCACGACATAGCAACAGAGCATTGCGCCAGTCATACGAATGGCTTAGCTCATTTATGTTGGTTCGATCCTATTGTGCATTTTTCTGCGCTGACATGGGAAGTAGGTTTCGGCTTTTTATTATTGATCCTACTTTTTCATACCTACAGAGGCATTAATCTGCTAATTAAGCACTGGCATTTTCAAACAACACTTCGACTTATAGGTAAGCCAGACAAACAGAATGGCGTTTTTAGCATCGCCAGTGATCATTTTTTTGTCTTCTCTTCTGGATTATTCAGGCCTTACGCATTCATTTCTTCGCAGCTCATAGAACAATTATCGGCAAAGCAATTAGATGTTGTATTGGCGCACGAGCAAGCTCATTGTCAACGACGCGATGTGTTAAGACGCTTATTTCTGAGTTTGATATCCTTGTTTCATTTCTCATCAATGCGTAAAGAATTGTTGGCTGACTTAGAATTGGCGCACGAACAAATATGCGATACCGCCGCAGTTCATAAGGTTGGTGATAGGATTTTTGTGGCAGAAACCATTATTAATATTGCCCGCAGCACAACACGCGGATTCCCAGAACAAGACATCGGTGTTATCGCTTTTAATGGCAGTCACATAGACATCCGCATCCAACAGTTACTGGAGCAACCTAAGCCAGTGAATCGTTACGTGGCGTTTTTTTCATCGTTATTTTTTGCCATCATAGCTATTGGCATCCTGTCATTAGCGATGCCCTTACATCACTTGATTTAACCCACAGGTATTAAAAAATAGGGCTCGATTTGAAACTCGCTTACATAAAATACCGACTATCAGTCGGTTTTATACTTTGATCAATTTGATGGCTTGCCATAGAAATTTCTTACAATTGCGCCTTTGCTGTCTTAACAAACAAGCGCCAATGCATTACACACACTGCTCGGACTAACCATGAATTATTCACCTAAAAGGATCGTTTTTTTTGCCATAATGCTGTTAATGGCTTGTTCTGAACAAATAGCGGGTATTGACGAAAAAAAACAAAAGCCTCAAGCCTATGTTTTTACGGATTACAGTGATAAAACCGAATTATTTGTAGAATTCTCTGCTTTAACGGTTGGGCAAATTTCTTCGTTTGCAGCCCATTTTTCTAAACTCAGTGACTTCCAACCTATAGCAGAAGGTAATGTCACCGTTATATTGAGTAGTCAAGATCAACCTACAGAACGATTCTCCACAGATGCCCCAGCTGTTCCTGGTATTTTTGTGCCTAAAGCAGAACCAAAATATGCTGGCAAACGGCAATTGGCCGTCGAATTAACATCTAAAGCATTAACAGTTCGGCATGAGTTAGGTGAAATCCCCGTTTATCAAAATCTTGCTGCAGCTCTTGCTGCCACTGAAGATGAAAAAGATCAAGGCGGAGATATTCCCTTCCTTAAAGAACAGCAATGGAAGGTGGATTTTGCCACAGAAGTCATTGAACAACACGAATTGCAACAATCCGTGCGGGCATTAGCAACCATTAAGGCTGCTGCTGGCAATGAAGCCTATGTCAGTGCTCCGGTTAGCGGGCACCTATTAACGTCAGCTGCAGAATTACCGAAAGTAGGCTCCTATGTCGAACAAGGACAGGTATTGGCCTCGTTGGCTGCTCGGCTTAGTGGCAATAGCGATATGGCACAATTGGAGCTGGATGTACAAACAGCGCGCACGCATGACCAGCTCGCACGTAATGAACAAAATCGTGCTGAACAGCTGTTTCAAGCGAATGTAATTGCCAAACGGCGCCTTATCGAGGCACAAAGTAAAACGCAAATCACCAATGCCGAGTTAAATGCCGCTGAAAAACGTTTAAAGCAAACACGTCAACAATCCGTGGGTAGCGCTTCAGGCATTAAAATATATGCTCCGATTAGCGGTATCCTAGCTCAAGTGGCGATAGCCTCGGGCAGCTATGTTGAAGAGGGCAAAACATTATTTTATATCATAAATCCGGATCTATTATGGCTGGATGCCCATATAGCTGAAGCTGACATTGCCCAACTGAAAACACCTGATCGGGTCAGTTTTAGCATCAGGGATGGTGTGTCTCCAAACCAGCAAGGAGCTAGCGCTGCGAAAGCGGTTGGCATCGGGAATGAATTCCAAATTCAGTTGGGCAACAACGGCAAGTTAGTTTCCTATGGCCAAGTAATTGATCCCGTCACCCGCACGGTGCCGCTGGTTGTTGCCTTTGAAAACCCACAGCGAAAATTAGCTGTGGGTTCGCTAGTACAGACCAAAATCTACACTGACGACAAAATACAGTCTATTGCTGTTCCAGAAAAAGCACTTATCGATGATAACGGTCAAGATTTGGTCTTTATCCAATCTGAAGGTGAGTCCTTCCAACGCAGAGTATTAAAGTTAGGCATTAGGGATCGAGGCTATGTGCAGGTGCTTAGCGGTTTAAATCAAGGTGAGCGAGTGGTAACAAAAGGCGCTTATCTAGTTTACCTTGCCTCATCGTCGCCGGCCCAATTGGGTGCTCACGGCCATGCCCACTAGGAGCCAATAAAAATGATTGCTCATACTATTGCCTGGTCATTAAAAAATCGGTTGTTTGTTTTGGTGGGTGCCGCTTTACTGCTACTTTGGGGACTTTATGAGACCCAGCGCATGCCAATAGATGTGTTGCCGGATTTAACCGCCCCCACGGTGACGGTTATCAGCGAAGCACACGGCATGGCACCTGGCGAAGTCGAACGACTCATCACTTTTCCAATTGAAACCGCTTTAAACGGTGCCGCCGGAGTTCGCAGAGTACGTTCCAATTCGGATGTGGGATTAGCAGTCATAATCGTGGAGTTCGATTGGAATACCGATATTTATCAAGCGCGTCAGATTGTAGCTGAAAAATTACAGTTAGCTCGTAGCAGCCTTCCGCCTGATATTGCAAATCCTGTGCTCGCTCCCATCGCTTCGGTTATGGGCGAGATACTATTCGTTGCATTAGAGTCTGATCAGCATGATAGTTTAATGCTGAAAACCACGGCAGACTGGGTCGTTAGAAAACGTCTTTTATCCGTACCTGGCGTAGCTGAAGTTATCCCAATAGGGGGCGATACCAAACAATACCAAGTCGAAGTTAAACCTGAACGTTTAGCGGCTTATGGTCTGACCTTAACCGAAGTGCTTAACTCGGTTCGGGACAGTAACCGTAATGCTTCTGCTGGGTTTTATACAGCTTCGGGCCAAGAATATTTAATCCAGGGTATCGGTAGAATCCAACACCTCGACGACATTAATAATAGTGTCGTTGCCCAACGAGACGGTCAGCCTGTCCTAGTTAAGCACGTTGCTGACATTAAGATCGGTGCAGCGCGTAAACGCGGTACTGGATCCCACAACGGCAAACCCGCCGTGATCTTGGGCATACTTAAACAGCCAGGCGTAAATACACTGGAATTAACCCAACGCTTGGATGCTGTTTTGGCAAATATCCAAAGTTCTTTACCCAAAGGCATGGTCTTGGATGCCAATATCTTTAGACAAGCTGATTTTATCGCTGTTTCTGTCGGTAATTTGCTGGATGCGTTACGAGACGGTGCGCTTTTAGTTGTTATCATCCTCTATGTATTCTTGATGAGTGGACGGGCGACCTTAATCACCTTACTGGCTATACCGCTCTCCATGATTGCCGCGATTCTGGCCATGAAAGCCATGGGAGCTACTATAAACACGATGACTTTAGGGGGCTTGGCGATTGCTTTAGGAGCCTTGGTGGATGATGCTATCATCGTCGTCGAAAATACCGTTAGGCGTATGCGCGAGAATATCAATTTGCCGGAATCAAAACGTAGATCGGTTAGCATCCTGGTGTTTGATGCCTGTCATGAAATCTTAGGATCTATCGTCTTTGCCACGTTGATTATTATGCTGGTTTTTTTGCCGTTGTTTTTTCTCAGCGGCGTCGAGGGCCGGTTATTACAACCTTTAGGGTTCGCCTATATTGTAGCCATTGCAACCTCATTGGTGGTTGCGGTGACAGTTACACCAGCACTCTGTAGCTTCTTGCTACCCGCTTCCCGTGTAATTCGTGAGGACAAAGAAAGTAGGTTAGTAATTTGGCTCAAGCAACGTTACCGATCCCTATTGGAGCATACTTTACAACATTGGAAAATCATCAGCGTACTGTCAATAACCGGCCTTAGCGTAGCCTTGATTGCTTTGGGATTTTCTGGTCGGGCTTTTTTACCTGAGTTTAATGAAGGCAGCCTTACCATTAGTGCGATTACCTTGCCGGGGACATCTTTACAGCAATCAGACCAGTTGGCACAGCGGGTGGAAGAAATCATTTTGCAGCAACCTGAAGCGGTCTCAACAGCAAGACGTACAGGACGGGCAGAACTAGACCCCCATGCACAACAAGTGTTTGCATCAGAGATCGATGTTAGTCTAAAAATGCAGGAACGTAGTAAAGAGGTGTTCTTGTCTGCTTTAAGAACCGCCTTAACATCGGTACCAGGTATGGCGATTGTTATTGGTCAGCCGATTTCTCATCGTATCGATCACATGCTTTCAGGCACACGGGCTAACATTGCCATCAAAATATTCGGTCAGGATTTATTTGAACTCCGCCGTTTAGCCAACCAGATTAAAACCCTTACTACTAATGTAAAAGGGGCGGTAGATGTATCAATCGATAATCCTGCCGATGTGCCATTTTTGGAGATTAAGTTTGATAGGAAAGCTATCGCTGGTTATGGCTTGAGTATTGAAACCGTCTCTGAGGCTATTGAAACTATTTTTGCAGGCCGAGCCGTTTCCAGAATTTTGGAAGACACCGGCAGTTTTGATCTGGTCGTCCGCTACGGTACGGATGCGTTAGAAAATTTAGAGAGCATCCGTTCCACGTTAATAATGACGGCGTCCGGTGCGCAATTACCGTTACATGCGTTAGCTGATATACGTAAAACCCGAGGCCCGAATACCATTAGCCGTGAGAATGCCCAACGCAAAATCGTGGTCATGGCAAACGTTGCCGAACGCGACCTAGCTGGTGTAGTCAATGATATCCGTACTGGCATTGACAAAAACATCAGCTTGCCGATTGGCTATCATGTTGAATACGGTGGGCAGTTTGAAAGTGCAGAACAAGCGTCCAGAACCTTATTTATCATCGGCTTTATTGTCGTTATAGGCATATTCTTATTGCTTTTCGTTGCTTTCCATTCGGCAGGTGATGCGTTTCTGGTCATGTTAAATTTACCTTTGGCACTTATTGGCGGGGTAATGGGCGTTTATGCTTCCGGTGGTATCTTGTCCGTGGCTTCCATCATCGGGTTTATTACCCTGTTTGGCATCGCGACTCGTAACGGCGTCATGATGATCAGCCACATCCATCATTTGGTTCAAGAAGGCGGTAGCCAGGATTTATATAGTGCCGTAAAACAAGGTGCCCTCGAACGATTATCACCTATCCTGATGACCGCATTAGCAACAGGAATTGCGTTAATCCCCTTAGCGCTTGGCGGTGGTGAACCTGGGAGTGAAATCCAGGCACCGATGGCTATCGTTATTTTGTTCGGATTATTCACCTCAACCGCTCTTAATATGCTGGTAATCCCCGCGTTGTATTTACGTTTTGGATCGATGCGGACTATATTCAATAAGGTTAGCGCCCAATAATTTACATGACAATCAAAGTGCCAATCACTAGCCGGTTTATGACGACCCTATCGGAATTATTAAAAACGAAATTACAACTTCAGACGCTTGTATGAATAGAAAAAAGAGACCAGGCAATACAAAAGAAATACCTAGCTCGACGGTGAATCGGCCTACGCAGCGTCAAAGCCCCTTATTTCAAAATCGTAACTTCAGATTATTGTTTTCAGCCCAAGTTATATCGCTAACCGGTAGCGGTGTTACCACAGTCGGGTTGGCGTTATTCGCACATCAGTTAGTCGGTGGCGGCTCTGCCGCTGCCGTAATTGGCAATGCTTTGATGCTGCGTATTCTGGCATTTTTACTGTTTTCTCAACCCGCCGGAGTGCTTGCGGATAGCGTCAATCGAAAACGCATGCTCATTGCGTCTGACTTGGTCCGTTTTGGACTTATGGCGTTGTTTCCACTTGTACATAGTGTCTGGCAAGTCTATTTAATGATTTTTTTAATCAATGCCGCCACTGCTTTTTTTACGCCCACTTACGATTCGTTAATCCCAGAAATAACTGGCAGTTTACAATATGTGCGCGCGTTATCACTATCTCGGGTAGCCGTCGATGTAGAAGCTGTTTTAGGTCCCGCATTGGCCGGTTTGTTAGTTTCATTGCTGGGGTTAGAATGGCTATTTTGGTTTGATGCGGCCACTTATTTAATCTCCGCAGTTCTGGTAGCGGTCAGCACTTTACCACACGCAGTTAAGCAGACCATCCAATTCTCGCTAAAGTCATTTATAGGTGAATTGACTGTTGGCACTAGGATTTTGTTACGTCAGACCGTTTTGCGCAGAGCATTGATGTTGAATTTAGTTGAAGCCATTGCCGGTGCTGCGGCGATTGTTGCTACCGTTGTGTATGTAAAAGACGTATTGAGGCTAGGCGAAAACCAATTTGTATTGGCCATGGCGGCACTGGGATTGGGTTCTACTGTAACAGCGCTACTGTTGGGTTGGGCTACCGGACGTTACGAATCCAGTGCAAGAAAGCCGTCAGAATTGCACGGGAGACGTCATCGCTGGACCGAACACGCGTTATTAACAGGTGGGGTTATCTTAGGTCTGATCCTGTTACCTGGAGCACAACAACCAGCCTTTATGATTTTTGCGTTACTGTGGTTATTGAATGGCGCAGGGCAAGCGCTTATAGCAATATCCTCTTCAACCTTACTTGCTGAACATACTTCTGATGTTGATCGAGGACGGGCATACGCCGCGCATTTTGCCTTAACCCATGCCTTCTGGTTGATTACCTATCCGGCTATTGGTCACAGTGTGAGCAGCTTTGGTGCGCCATTGACTTTTACCATGGCTGGAGCGATTTGCCTGATGATTGCCATGATAGCTATGGTGATAAGAAAACCCAATCACGATCATGTTCATAGGTAGCGGAATATTGGCTAAATAGTCAAATAGATAATCGCCTTATCGTATCTCAACGATTTCATCATTGCCGTCCAGTTGGGTCAATGTATTGGAAACGTTATAGGATTAAATTTTAAATAGAAACACAACATCACTGACTAACTTGAAAAATAACATTTTTAATATTTACACGAGAGCTCAACGATTAATTAAATTGTTAGGCGTGTTGCTGATTTTTATAGTTGCCCTAAGCCCAACTAGTGTCTTTGCTCATGGCGTTGATGCGAATACCGAGCGTTTTTTATTAGGTAACCAAGGTGTAGCCATAGGGGCGTTTCTGTATATCGGTGCCAAACACATGGTCACTGGCTATGATCATCTCCTGTTTTTGGTGGGTGTCATTTTCTTTTTGTTCCGAACTCGAGAGGTTTTGATTTACGTCAGCCTGTTCACTTTAGGGCATAGTTTGACGCTGTTCTTTGGAGTGCTAAATCATTTGGCGGTCAATCCGTTTCTCATTGACGCGATTATTGGACTGTCCATTGTGTACAAAGGCTTCGATAACCTGGGTGGCTTTCGTCGCATACTTGGTTTTCAGCCCAATACCAAAATTATGGTGATGATTTTCGGGTTGTTTCATGGGTTTGGTTTGGCGACTAAATTGCAAAAATTCAACTTACCGCAAATGGATTTATGGAAAAATTTATTGGCTTTCAATGTCGGGGTAGAGCTAGGTCAATTTATTGCTTTGTTGTTTATCTTGATTGGCCTCAATTTTTGGCGCAGAAGCCAGAGTTTTTACGTTTTTTCGACCGCTACTAACACCCTTTTAATGACCGGTGGACTTATTTTGTTTGGTTACCAAATGACCGGTTATATTCTCAATGGCTAATTTTATGAACGATACTAATCTCCCTACCCCATCAGTTAAATCACTGGTATTTGCCTCTGGACTAGCGATATTGCTGGCTACCATCCTATTAATAACAGCGGTGCTGCCAGCCGAATATGGCATAGACCCAACTGGATTAGGAAAAAAGCTAGGCTTAACCCAGCTGTCTTCAGCAGGTGAAGACATCGTTGACCCGGTGATCACTTCTTGTAAAGAACAACTAGGGCAATGGACAGACTCAACCACTATCGTTGTGCCGGTCCACAGTGGCTTGGAATATAAATTCGATTTGCTCAAAGAGGCTAAATTGGAATATGCCTGGAAGACTGATGGCGCCAAAATTTATTTCGATTTGCATGGTGAGCCGCACGGGGATAATACCGGTTTTTTTAAAAGCTTTAAATTGGGCAGTGAAAATCAGTTTAACGGTTCTATCACGACCGAATTTGCAGGGCCGCATGGTTGGTACTTTGAAAATAAAACCCAAGCGCCTGTTACTATCATATTGAATACAAAAGGTACTTACCAGGTTTTAGGGTTGATGTAATGACCATCACTGCTCAGCCAATTCCAGGGTTTGTTTTATAGCTTCAGTAGTAAAACAGCCTATTGATTTTCTCTTCGTTTATTACGCGGTCATAAAAACCGCATAGAGCCTAGCCATGTTAGCTTTGAATTCTTTTAAGAAGTGCTTGCCCTTGTTATTGCTGGTAAGCGCTGCTGTATTTGCTGATCCGACAATGATTGCCCCCCATCACGATCCGATTGACATTGATGAAAGTTTGAGTTTATCCAAGCTTTTAGATTTAACCATGGAAAAATATCCTGATACGGTTTGGCTAACCTCGTTGGAAGCTGAAGCGGCTGCCATTCGGCAACGCAGTGAAAGCTGGACAGCAGGCGCATCCCAAGCAGGACTTCGTTTTCAGGAAGCAACCAGCGGCACTCTGCATTATCTTGATGCGCATGTACAAGTGCCGTTATGGAATTTAGGGCAGCGTAACGCTGAAAAAGCAGTGGCTGAGCAAGCTGAAACTAGTGCTGTATCACAATCGGTGGCTATCAAATTGCGTGTAGCCGGATTGATTAGGGCTGCGTTATGGGATATCGCATTAGCAAATATTCGTTATGAGCAGGCACAAACTGAGGTGTCTATTTATGGGCAATTACTGGCTAAAGTCAAACACCGTATTGAGTTAGGTGACTTACCTGGCGCAGATGAATTGTTAGCACAAACTGAGTTACTGCAAAAACGCTCAACGGCAACCCTGGCCGAAGCGGAATTAATGCACGCACGCAAACGTTATTCCAGTATAACCCAAACCACGAAAATGCCCGCAAATTATCAAGAAGAGCTGGTGGCATTAAAAGAAATTCAGCAGAACCATCCGGTTTTGGTTGCTATTAACAGCCAGATTGAACGTAAACAGGCAGAAATCAAAGCGGTTAAACTGATTGGCTCAGGCCAATCCAATTTGGATGTTGGCATTAATAGCGATCGGGGTAATAATGATCCGCGCAGTAACCAAACTGAAAGTTTCAACATAGGTGTGACAGTTCCTTTTGGTGGTAGCGCACATCTAGCCCCCCAAGTAGCAGCAGCCAATGTCGAACTAAACAAATTGATTGCCGAACGAGAACAGCTCTACAGAAATTTAGAACAAGCCCATCATGAGGCTGAACACAATCTGGTCGTCAATCAGCTAGAGCTGAGCATCGCCAATGAGTTAAAGCAGTCTTCTGAAACGCTTTTGAATATGGCGGAACTGAGTTTTTCCGTGGGTGAAATTGATTTAATGGATTTGTTAAGAATCCAGTCCAGAACGCAACAAGCCATTCTTAACGCAAAAGAACGTTCTATCATATTGCAACGGGATAAAGCGTTTTATAACCAAGCTGTAGGAGTTACACCCTGGAATAATTTGTGAATCATAAACGAATAGTTAGTCGCAATTGGTTTTATTTAAGTATAGGCTTGTGTTACAGCTTTGTGGCGAGAACCGGACATTCAAATTTGTGAACACTGATGGCCTCTTCTGGGTCGACAACGGGCGACCCATAAACAAAAAATTCCCCGTTTTGAGTGGTCGCTTATCAAAAAGACTACAGTTCATCACTGCGATCAAGAATCTCCAGCTTGAACTGCCACCCTTCATATGAATTC